>Ga0214917_10007318_pt1 | contig 11205 bp, 8 predicted proteins | sample LL_1208_BB_MetaG_FD_177983 | JGI IMG/M metagenome (GOLD analysis project Ga0214917, IMG submission 177983) | Freshwater microbial communities from Lake Lanier, Atlanta, Georgia, United States - LL_1208_BB | ecosystem: Environmental > Aquatic > Freshwater > Lake | place: USA: Georgia | collected...
CTCCAGCCCGTCCTCGAGACCCGGTCCACGATAGGAGTGGACCGACGAGCGGTTCGCCTTGTCGAAGCTGGCCTTGAACACGTAGGGGATGCCAAGCGCGCGGGTGACGCGGACATACTCGGCGCAGGCGGAAAAGGCCAGCTCGCGCGATTCGAGCACGTTGATACCACCGAGCAGCACGAAGGGCAGGTGGTTGCCGGCGGTGACGCCCGGCGCGAGAGTGATGGCGGTCATGACAACAAGATCAATTGATTTGTCTGTGAGTCGATAAGTCTGCCCGAGTTGTTCGCTCAAGCGTGCGCGCCCCGTTGAAAAGACCTGGTGGTCTCAACACAGCACAACTAAGGCGAAAAAGTCGATTACTTTGCAACACAGGAAAATTCATATAGGATATTGAACGTGGAGATACACAGAGCAATGATTCGTCGTAGGTCTGAAGCGCAAGCCGAAGGCTGGTTGGGACGCAAAGGATGGCTCCGTATGAACAAACAGGACTTGCTACGACTCAGGCTGTACGCATTAGGTCTGCTTCTTTTGACGTCCGGCTCGGCGTGGTCAATAGACCTTTTGGACTGTTACCGTCTCGCGCTTGAGAATGATCGGCAGTACAAAGTCGTCCAGGCCCGCGTCAAGGGAGACCAGGAGGCTGTTCCTCAAGCACTGTCTCAGCTGTTACCAAACATCAGCGCGACCGTGAGCAGGAACAACGTGGAGCAAGAGGTGGCCCGTGGCCAAACAGTCTCCCGGCCGCCCCGCTTCCCGACCGAAAACGACGCCGTTCAACTGCGCCAGCCGATCATACGTCTTCGTTCGGCGTTTGCGCTTCAGCAGGCACGTCAACAAGTGAAGGGTTCCCTTGCTGATCTCGAGCGCGAGCGTCAATCGGTTGCAGTCCGCGTGGCTGCCGCATATTTTGATGCGCTCCTGGCCCGAGACAAACTCGGTCTTCTCGACGCTCAAAAGCGCAACATCGAAGCTCGCCTCTCGGCTACACAGAGAGCACTGTCTGCCGGTACCGGCGTGCGCACCGACATTGACGAGACCCGCGCTCAGCTTGACAAGCTAAAAGCCCAAGAAATTGGCTTGATGCAGAACGTTCGTGTGACCGCAGCGCAGCTGGAAATGTTGATCGGCCAAGAGATTGACGCTCTCGCGCCGATCGACGTCACCCAGATCACACCGGAGGTGTTCGACCCGGGCGAGATTGCTCAACTCCTCGAGCTCGCAATGGAAAAGAGCCCAGACATCATGGGACGTGCCGCAGATGTCGAGGCCGCCAGAGCAGCGATAAAAGTAGCCAAAGCCGACCATCTCCCGAGCTTGGATTTCATCGCCAGTTACAACCGCAACCTAAGTGACAACCCTTTTTTCGTTGGCCAGGAAGTCACCTCCAATGCCTACGGCATCCAACTGAATATTCCTATTTATTCGGGGGGCTACACGCAGAGTCGCGTTCGCGAAGCTGTGGCGCAATCCGAAGAGAGCCGAGAGCGTTACCAATATACGGTTAATGCTGCAAAGGTTGAATTACGTAAGAACTTCATGGCAATTAAAGAGGGAATTGCTCAGTTTCATGCCTTCAAACAGGCACTAGTGTCAGCCCGGCAAGCCGTGCTTTCTAACCAAAAAGGTGTTCTGGCCGGAACCAGAACGTCACTCGATGTCCTCTTAGTTGAGCAGCAACGCTATCAAGTGGAACTCGACTTCGCGCAGTCGAGGTACGGACTGCTGATGGCATGGGTACGCCTTAACAGCCTGATCGGCACTATGGATGACCAAGAGTTTCAGCAACTGAATAGTCTTCTTGGAACAGCAAAACAGGGGGAAGCATCGTGAAGCCCCACGAAGCCGGCCACATCCGAATCAAACGATGCTTAACGTTTTAGCTATTGATTCGGCCATGACTACACGCTTCAATGTCCCACTCAATACATCCGCCGAACAGCACATTCGCCTCTCAAATCTCCAAACAGTGTTTTCGCAGGCATGTAATGCGCTAACCCCGTTGGTTCGAGAAAGCCACTGCTGGAACCGAGTCGGACTGCACCATTTGGCTTACCGCCGGCTTCGCGAGCAGTTTCCAGCGCTGGGCTCGCAGATGGTATGTAATGTGATTTATTCGGTATCTCGGGCCTGCCGTTTTGTTTATCAGAATCCTGCGAGCCCTTGGCTTTCTACGCGGCAACCCAATACTGATCTGCCGCTCGTTTTATTTGGCTCTCACGCACCTGTTTATTTCGATAGACATACGCTGAGCCTGCGCGATGGCAGGGTTTCTATGTTCACGCTAGACGGCCGAATGCGATTTCAGGTACACATCAGCGAAAAGCAACAGATGCACTTTTTTAACGACCGCCTTCTTGTCGTTATGCTTCGTCAGATCGAAGGCGTATTTCATCTGTGTTTCGCCTTTGCGGAAGGGGATGCGCAGGAATCTCCAGAACCGATGGGCACCAACCTTCCGGAGTACCTCGTCGTGAGAGAGCATGCGGTCGAATCCGAAACAACAGTGTTGCCGCTTGACATTAAAACCCGCCTAACAGGAGCGGCCTGATGCGACAAGTCTCAACGGTAATGACGGGCAAAGCTGAATCGGAACTCTCTGCTGCGGCTTGGACGCTTCTGCCGCTATTCAAGCGTTCGTTTTGGTTCAGCCTGGCTATTACGCTCCTGTCGCTCGCCCCCATTGTCTACATGCAGGAGGTCTATGGGCGGGTGGTGAACAGTCGCAATCTCGAAACACTCCTCATGCTTAGCCTCCTGGTCCTGGCGGCGATTGCACTGCAAGAATTTCTTGAATGGATTCGCACCGAAGTTCTAACCGGCGCTGGAGTTGATTTGAATGTAAAACTCGCCGAACGAGTGTTTAATGCTAGCTTCGAGGCAAATCTTCGAAAGATGCCGGGTGCCACGATGGCGCTTATCGACCTGAGGGAAATTCGCAATTTTATGGGCAGTATTGCTATGCCCGCGCTACTCGACGCACCGCTCTCATTAATTTTCATAGCCCTTATATTTCTGATTAGCCCGAGAATGGGCTTTTTCTCGTGCCTTGGTGCGGTCGCCATGGTTATTGCCAACGTCATGGCAGAACGGAAGGTCAACCCTGCTATGGAAGCTGCACAGCGCGCCGCCTCGGAAGCACAGGCTTACGCGGTGTCGACCCTTCGAAATGCGCCGGTCATCGAGGCCATGGGAATGATGGGGGCCATCCAGGCGCGATGGCTCAAAACGCAGCGCCAATTTCTTTACCACCAAGCAGCTGCCTCGGACTATGCGGGAACCAGCGCCGCGATGTCGCGCACGATCATGATGGCGCAGGGCTCCTTGCTCTTAGGCTTTGGCTGCTTTTTGACGCTAGAGGGTGTCATTTCGGACGGTGGCGCCGGAATGATCATCGCCTCAATCCTTGGCGGGCGCGCGCTCCAGCCACTGATGCAGGTAATCGGAATGTGGAAATTGATTGTCTCAGCGCGCCAGGCTTGGGCCCGCCTCGACCAGTTCCTGCAGATAGTCCCCGCACGGGAGCGTGGCATGCCGCTGCCACCGCCCAAGGGCAAATTGAGCGTCGAGGGCCTGGTGGTTAACGCGCCCGGCCAGCCAATACAGATCTTGCGGGCAATAAGCTTCACCGCGCAGCCGGGCGAGGTTTTAACGATCGTTGGACCGTCAGCGTCCGGCAAATCAACCTTGGCCAGAGCCCTGGTCGGGACGTGGCCCGCTGCTGCAGGAGCGGTTCGCCTAGACGGCGTGAATATCCACGTCTGGCACAAATCCGAGTTAGGCCGTTATTTAGGCTACCTTCCCCAAGACATCGAACTGTTCGAGGGCTCGCTGGAAGAAAACATCGCTCGCTTTGACGACGTTGACGAGGGAGCAGTGCAAGTTGCAATCGACGCAGTGGGACTCCGCGCTACAGTGGATGCGCTGCCTGAAGGCATTCGCACGCCGATTGGCGACGATGGAGCGATCCTCTCTGGGGGGCAACGCCAGCGCGTGGGCTTGGCCCGCGCCATCTATCGATTGCCCCGTCTCATAGTACTTGACGAGCCCAACTCAAACTTGGACGAGGCCGGCGAGCGCGACCTGCTCAAGCTACTCGGCATATTAAAAGCCCAAGGCTGCACGGTCATAGTCATCACCCATCGCGTCAATGTACTGACGATGACCGACCGTATGTTGGTCCTCGCGGATGGCCAAGTGAAGCTGTTCGGCCCCCGCGACGAGGTTATGGCGCGTTTAAGCGGAACGCCTGTATCAACACACCCAGTCGCTGTCCCCGCAGCGTGACCCAGCGACAACGCGAGACCCCCCAATGAGATTTGCAGGCTTTACGGGCGACGAAGCCCCGCTCCATTCCGCTGCCACTACTAGCCTAGGACTAGCAAGCGTTGCGGAACACCCGATAAGCACAGCCCTAAGGGCGTTCAAACGCGAGTTTGTGGTTGTGGGCGTACTTAGCCTGGTGGTTAACCTACTCATGTTGGTGCCGACTCTTTACATGCTCCAAGTTTATGACCGGGTCATGATGAGTCAGAGTCTTCTGACTCTACTGGCGCTGACGCTCATCACTTTTTTCTTGTATGGCGTGATGGGCTTCGCCGACTTTATTCGTTCCCGGATGATTGTGCGCATGGGCGTGCGCTTAGATGAAGTGCTGAACGGCAGCGTGTTCCGATCGACTTTCGCCCGTCAATTGCGCACCAAGGGTGATAACCCGACTCAAGCCTTTACAGACCTAACGATGCTGCGCCAGTACATTACGGGCCCTGGGATTTTCGCGTTTTTCGACGCACCGTGGGCACCAGTCTACGTCGGCGTGATGTTTCTACTTCACCCATGGCTCGGAATCGCCAGCCTAATCTTCATAGCAATCCAAGGTGCGTTGGCGTGGCTTACCCACGCCCTAACAACCGATGTCAGTCAGGAGTCGCTGGACGAAGAGCGGGAGCTGAACGCCTTCCTGTTTGCGAAACTCAGAAATGCAGAGGTCATTGAGTCAATGGGAATGGTTGACCACCTCCGCAAGCGCTGGTGGGCGAAACAGATCGAAAGCCTGCGCATTACGATGCACAGCAACGACATGCAACACCGAATGCTTGCAATAACCAAAGTATTGCAATACGCCAAAGCCTCAGCCTCGTTGGCAATCGGAGCCTGGCTGGTGATCCGGGGCGAACTCTCGATCGGCTCAATGGTTGCCGCCAACGTGCTAATGGGTCGCGCCTCGCAACCTTTCGAAGTGTTGGTTGGGGGGTGGCGTGGCTTTACGGCTGCGCAGCTAGCGTGGGAACGCCTTAACACCTTATTGCGCGAGCATCCCGATCAAAGCGGTCAAATCGCTGGTGGACGTCCTGTTGGCAAGGTCAGTCTGCGAAACCTGGTAGCCACCGCTCCAAACCGCAAAGACCCCATCCTGCGAGGTCTGAATATCGAATTCCCCGCTGGACAGATCATTGGCGTGATCGGCCCATCTGGATCCGGGAAGTCGACTTTGGCCAAATGCATCGTCGGAATCTGGCCCGACGTGCAAGGCGAGGCGCTGCTGGACGGCGCCCCTATCAAAGGCTGGAATCGGGAAGCGATCGGACCGCACATCGGCTACCTCCCGCAGGATGTCGAGTTATTCACAGGCACCCTCGCGGAAAACATCTCCAGATTCGGCGAAATCAACGCCGAAGCCGTAGTGGCTGCAGCCCAGACGACCGGTGTGCACGACATGATTCTAAAGTTACCAAGAGGCTACGACACCCTCATTGGCCAAACGGGTGGCGTCCTATCTGGCGGCCAGCGGCAGCGCGTGGCTTTGGCCCGCGCCATCTACGGTTCGCCCTCGCTCATAGTCCTGGACGAACCCAACGCCAACCTTGACGACGCCGGCGAACAAGCCCTGGAAGCCACCCTGACCAAATTGCGCGACCAAGGAAGCACAATTTTTATCATCACCCACAGATCCGGCATTTTGCGCACAGCAGATCAAATCGCGGTTATCGAGAACGGCGCCGTGACGATTGCGGGACCTCGTGAAGCAGTCCTCGAGCGATTGCGTGCCGCCGCAAAACCGACGGTCTCCAACCCTCTTCCCGCTGCCGCCAGCGCTAATCCTTGACCCTTCCGCAGGTACTCCAGATGCTGACCTCAACCGCTGCGAAAAACACCGTCCAAGACGCCGAAGTCGTCAATGAAGGCCTTAGTTTGCAAACCGACACCGGGCGCATAGCCCGTTTGGGCCTATGGGCTCTCGGCATCAGCTTTGGGGGATTTCTGGCCTGGGCCGCTATCGCGCCGCTGGATGAGGGCGTGCCGACCACCGGAATTGTCTCTATCGACACTAAGCGTAAACCCGTACAGCACCTGGCCGGCGGTACCGTAAAAGAGGTACTTGTTCGCGAGGGTCAGCTCGTAGAGGCGGGTCAGCCACTCATTCGGCTGAGCGACACATCCCTGCGCGCAGACTGGCAGCAGCTTCGCCAACAATATTTTGGGCTTAGGGCGGCAGAAGGTCGGCTAGTCGCTGAACAACTCGGAAGCCCAACCATCAGCTTCAGCGCAGACTTGCTGCAAGCAGCCTCGGAAGACCCAGAAATCAACCGCCACGTGGCAGTTCAGAAGCAGCTCATGGCATCAAGGAGAGCCGCGGTTGGCGCTGCAGTCGGATCGATTCGCGAATCGATCCGCGGCATGGAGGCGCAAGTCGAGGCGACGCAAAGGATGGCCGTCGAGAGAGAACAGCAGCGCTCCATCGTCAAAGAGCAGCTCGCTGGGATTCGCGACTTGGTCAGTGAGGGTTACGCACCGCGCAACCAGGCACTGCAACTAGAACGTGACTTGGCGGAGAACTCGGCTGCCATCGCCGACCTGCAGGGTCGTCAAATCAGCATCAGGCAGAGCACCCTCGAAATGCGCCAAAGGACTATTAACATCGAGAGTGAGAATCGAAAGAATGTAGACACCGAATTGGCTAACGTCCGCCGCGATGTTGGAGGCCTCGCTGCGCATTACAACTCCCTCACGCAGCAGCTGGAAAAGACTCTGGTTCGCTCACCGGTTGCTGGCCAAGTGGTTGGCCTCACCGTACAAACGGTCGGTGCGGTAATCGGCCCGGGCCAAAAAATTATGGACATAGTCCCGGAAGACGAGTCACTCATCTTGGAGTCACGCATACCGCCGCACCTTATTGACCGAGTCCACACCGGGGACCCCGTCGATGCGCGCTTCACCGGGTTCTCGCACTCGCCACAACTGGTTCTCGAGGGGAAGATCATGTCGATCTCGCAAGACGTGCTGAACGACCCTCAGCCCATGCCAGGACAGATGCCAAATTATTACTTGGCCCGCGTAGCCATTACGCCCGAAGGCATCGCCAAACTTGGCAACCGCAAGATGCAGCCGGGCATGCAGGCCGAAGTGGTGATCCGCACCGGCGAACGCACCCTCCTGACTTACCTGCTGCATCCGCTTATCAAGCGCGTAGCTGCATCGATGAAGGAAGAGTGAACGGGCAGCGCTACTGTGCTGACGTGCCAGAAGGACTGCAGCCAGCCCTGGCCGTCATTGTTGCGCGCTTGCAAACTGCAACAAGTCATCGACCCAAGCTAGCTGAGAGGGCAGACATACTGTACGCAAGTCGTAGTGTCTAACCGCGTGCTGTCGAGCTGCGGCACCCAAGCGGCTGGCGAGACTACGGTCTTCTAGAAGCAGCGCAACGCTTTTAGCAAGCATCTCGTGGTCAAAGAAATCGACCAGCAGGCCAGTGTCCCCATGCTTCAAAACCTCACGCACAGGCGGCGTATCGCTGCCAACAATGGCACAGCCAGCACTCATCGCCTCAATGCAACTCCATCCCAGGACGAAGGGGTAAGTCAAATAGACATGTACCGCGGACACCTGCAATAAAGCGAGGTAATGGCTGTAAGGCAGCGCCCCGACGAAATGGACCCTCGAGGGGTCAACTCGGCCCGCCACCTCCTTCCAGAATATCGATCGCCAAGTCTCACCGGCTGGTGGCGCGCCTCCATAGCTGGTGCCATCACCACCAACAATCACCACCCTGGCCGTAGGTCGCCGCACAAACAACTCAGGCAAGGCGCGCATCAGCGTGTGATAGCCGCGATAAGGCTCCAAGTTTCGATTAACAAACGTGACAATCTCATCGCCATGAGCCAACCGCATTGAGCCGTTTAGGGTGATGGATGCGTCGATATTGGGCGCGACCACATCGGTGTCGATCCCATCATGAATCACCGAGATACGCTCACGGAAAGGCCTCGGAAATGTCGAGGCCTGCCATTGAGTCGGCGAAATCCCAGCATCGGCCTGGCAGATGTTGAGCAGGTTATTGACGTTCTTGAGGTCCAACCGGCAACTAGTAGCGGGATCATCGCCGGAAAATTCAGGGTCGAAGTTAACGTCGGCACCGTCCGGGCTGTAGTAAAACTCGCAATAAATGGCTAAGCGCGCCTCTGGCCAGACATGTTTAAGAAAAAGACTTTCGCCCCAACCGTGGTGAGCGATGATCAGATCCGGGCGTATCCCGTTGCTCCGCATATCCAAAGCCCGCCGGAAAGCCGAGTCCCCGCGGATCACCTTGGTCTCGATGTCGACCACCCAAGGATGAATGGCCGCGGCCGAACCGCGCGTCGGTTGATGCTGGAAATGTTCAATTCGGTCCATACCGTGGTCTGGATTCACGGACATAGACAGAACGCGGTGTCCCGCAGCGACCAAGGCCGGCGCCAAGGAGCGAAATTGACCCGGGAAATTCTGGTGCACAAAAAGAATAACCATTTCAATACTCTACGCAGTCATCGCGCAATGCGGCACGCCCCATAGCGACATTTGCGCGTCAACCCTTAGCCACTGCGGACATGGCTTTTTGGGTAAAGCCCCACAAATCGCCGCCCGCATACAAAAACCCCCGAACGCCAGCCGCCTCGCCCGCTTCAACATCGCGGGCGCGATCACCAATTAAAATAGCTCGACCAGGATCCAGTGCGAATTGTCCAAGCAGCTGGTTGACAAGCCCAGGCCTCGGCTTGCGACAGTCACACTCAGACCGATAGCGCTGCACCGGCGCGTCAGGCAGGTGTGGACAAAATACGAATGCGTCAATGTATCCGCCCGAGGCAACCACCTGATCCTGCATTAACTGGTGGAACGCTTCGACTTGGGCTTCGGGGAAATACCCTCGCGCCACTCCGGACTGATTGGTGGCCACCAGGCACAAGACACCCTGCTCGTGAAGCTCGCGCAACGTCTCTAGCGCCCCAGGCATCCAATGAAGATGCTCGGGCCGGTGGGGAAAGCCGGTGTCTTCAATCAGCACGCCATCGCGGTCGAAGATGACCGCCGCGATGCCGATATACTCTGGCGCCAGAGTCACGTGAGCTGGGTCTTTTAACATGTTCGAAAGCTTTGAATCATACTTGAGCGCCAGCAGGAATACCCTGCAGGGGATGGTAGATGCGTCCTTGCAGGTCGCTGTGGATGCCGCCGCCCAAGGGTTGATCCATGCCGCCACCCAGCGACTGCCAATACTGGTTTGTGGAAATGGCGGCTCAGCCGCCGACGCTCAACACATTGCAGGAGAATTGGCTGGTCGCTTCTTGCTGGAACGACCGGCGATCGACGTGCGCGCGCTCTCAGCAGACACTGCATTGCTGACCGCACTAGGAAACGACTACGGCTATGAGACCATCTTCGCGCGACAGGTGCAGGCGCATGGCCGTGCTGGTGGTGTGCTTTTGGCGATCAGCACCAGCGGCAAATCGCGCAACGTACTCTTGGCAGCCGAAACGGCACGAAAGCAGAAGATGATGGTCATCGGCTTGACGGGCGAAGGCGGCGGACCATTGGCAGCACTGTCAGATGTGGTGTTGGCCGTACCCAGCAAATCCACGCCTCTGGTGCAGCAAGGGCACCAAGTGATCTACCACTACCTGTGCGCAGTCACAGAACTGGCCATGGCGAACCTCTCAAATGATTGAAGCGCTGCGCCTGCTGCAGAGTCACTCCGAGCATGTGCGAGTGGTTTGCATAGGCGATCTGATTCTCGATCGCTATGTGCAAGGACAGGTGGCTCGCATCTCGCCCGAAGCTCCCATCCCAGTTTTGGCTATTCAGCATCACTATTGCACCGCAGGTGGCGCCGCCAACGTTGCCGCGAACATTGCCGCACTCGGCTGCGAGGTGTCGTTGATAGGAATTGTGGGGCAAGACGATGGGGCCAAGGAGCTCGCCGCAGCACTGGCCCCCTGGCCCCGCCTGGACTGCCACTGGGTGGTGTGTCAAGGGCGTCCGACAACCGTTAAGACTCGCTACGTTGCCGGCGGTCACCAGTTATTACGAGCGGACACCGAGACAACGCACACCATTGAGCGGGACAGCGCCCAGTCTTGCCTGCAACACCTACACACTGCCTTGACACCGGGGAGCGTGCTGGTTGTGTCGGATTACCAGAAAGGTGTGCTTGGCACTGAACTCACACAAGCAGCTATTGGTTTGGCCAGGTCTCGCGGGTGTCAAGTGGTCGTAGACCCTAAAGGACGGGACTTCGAAAAATACCGCGGGGCTGACGTACTAACGCCCAACGTCGCGGAACTCGCGGCTGCTCACGGCGAGACGCTGCACACCAGCCAAGACATCGTATCTGCGGCGCGCGCGCTGGCGCAGGGTCACGGGATTGAGCACATCCTGGCGACCCGCAGCCAAGACGGCATGTCACTCGTAGCGGCTCAAAACGATGGGGTATTGCATATCCCCAGTCAGGCGCGCGAGGTGTTCGATGTGTCTGGCGCCGGCGACACCGTGGTGGCCGTTTTGGCGGCCGCGCTAGCCTGTGGCGTGCCGCTGGATGAAGCGGCACGATTGGCAAATGCAGGTGCCGGCGTCGCCGTTAGCAAACGCGGCACGGCTGTGGTGACGCTAGCAGAGCTCGGGGAAGCTGCCGGGGCCGGCCAGGCGTCTTCAGCCGATACTCTGCATCTCAGTCTCGAGTCGCTCGCGGCACAGGTTCGAGCATGGCAGGCAGCGGGGCTTCAGGTGGGATTCACAAACGGTTGCTTCGATCTGCTTCACGCGGGTCACATTGCATCTCTTCGTGCGGCAAGGGCGCAGTGCGACCGTCTGGTTGTCGCTGTCAACAGTGATGCCTCGGTCAGAACGCTCAAAGGCCCAAGCCGCCCCGTCCAAGACCAAGCAACCAGA
>Ga0214917_10007319_pt1 | contig 11202 bp, 10 predicted proteins | sample LL_1208_BB_MetaG_FD_177983 | JGI IMG/M metagenome (GOLD analysis project Ga0214917, IMG submission 177983) | Freshwater microbial communities from Lake Lanier, Atlanta, Georgia, United States - LL_1208_BB | ecosystem: Environmental > Aquatic > Freshwater > Lake | place: USA: Georgia | collected...
GAGGCCTCACCGAGATTCCCCCCGGCAAGGACGACACCGAGCGGATGCTGCATTTCGTCGGTCTGATGCTCGACCAGGGCTTCATCCCCGTCTCCAGCCCCTACGCCGATCCGCCGAGCGCGCCATGGCCTGAACAGGGCAACGCCGCCGTGTTGCGGCGGCTGCGCCAGGCGTGGGAAGCGCTGGATCATGACGTGACCTTTCTCGACCTATGCTGGTTTCACCGGCCGTGACGGCAGGCTGATCATCCCTGCTGCGCCTCAGGCCCTCAGTCACGCGGGTCCAAAGCTTCTAAGAGCCGGTCCTAGCCTTCGCCGCCCGCTCGCTCATCACGCAGGCCAGCACCACCACCCCGCCGCCCAGCAGCAGAATGGCGTCCGGCACCTTACCGAAAACCAGGTAATCCAGCGCCACGCTCCAGGGCAGGGCGATGAACTCAAACGGTGCCAGCCGCGCCGGCCCGGCATGGCGAAAGGCCAGGGCCAGGGTGACGGTCGCCACCCCCGCCAGCAGGCCATTGGCCAGCAATTGGCCGGTTTGCAACACATCCGGCGTCACCCAGAGCCAGGCGGCGAAGGGAGCAAAAACCACAAAACCCAGCGCGCTGGGCCAGACCAGCAGCCGGGCAAACCCCGTCTCGCCCCGCAGGGCGCGGTTGATGGTGATGTTGATGGAATAAAACACCGTCGCCAGCAGGGCATAAGCATAACCCAATAGGCTGCCACCCGGCTGGCCCAGCTGCGGCGCCAGGGCCAGCAGCACGCCGCCGAACCCCACCGCGGACCACAGCCAGGCAGAGCGCGGAATGCGCTCCCCCAGAAACACCCCCGCCATCAGCATGATCATGAAGGGGTTGGTGAAGAAGACGAGATACCCATCGGCCAGCGGCAAATGGCGAAAGGTGAGGAAGAACATCATCCCCGAGACCAGCATGGAAGCGGCGCGCAGCGCATGCAGCCCGGCATGGCGGGTGTGCAGCGTGCCACCCGCCAAAGGGCTCACCGCCCGGGCACCAAAGAGCAGCACCAGCAGCACGCCATGGCGGAAGACCAGCGCCTGCGCGGGGCTGAATTCGCCGGATAACAGCTTGGTATTGGCATCGAGCAGGCCGAACAGGGCAATGCCGGCCATGATGAGGAGGGGGCCTTTCACCCAGACCCTCTATCCCGCCTTGCGCCCACTTGCCATGGGTGGCGCTTCCCAGGGGCGCGCGGGTCTGGCATGCCCCGGATGGATGACACCCGCCCTCGCCTCCGCCCTCACCCCTCTCATGCGGCTCATGGATGCCGAAACCGCCCATGGCTGGGCGCTGCGCGCATTGGCCGCCGGCCTGGCCGGGCGCTCTGCCGCCAATGCGCATGCCAGCCTGGCCAGTGAGGTGATGGGGCTGCCATTCGCCAATCCCCTCGGCCTCTCCGCCGGTTTCGACAAGAATGCCGTGGCCGTGCTGCCGCTCATGCGCCTGGGCTTTGGCTTTCTCGAGGCTGGTTCCGTCACCCCCCGGCCACAGCCCGGCAACCCCCGCCCACGGATTTTCCGGCTGGAAGAGGACCAGGGCGTGATCAATCGCCTGGGCTTCAACAATGCCGGGCTGGATGCCTTCCTGGCCCGGCTGCGCGCCCTGCCCCGCCCGCTGCCCGCGCCCCTGGGCGCCAATGTGGGCGTCAATAAGGAAGGTGCGGTGCCCGAGCGCGACTACCCAGCGCTTTACACCGCCATCGCGCCGCTGGTGGACTACATCACCATCAATGTCTCCTCGCCCAATACGCCCGGGCTGCGGGATTTGCAGGGCGAGGCGGCGCTCAATGGCATACTGGCCGCCATGCCGCCGCGCAGCGTGCCGGTGCTGGTGAAGATCGCCCCTGATTTATCCGAAGCCGCTCTTTTGCCGCTGCTCGATGTCTGCATGGCCCATGGGGTGGCGGGCGTGATCATCTCCAACACCACGCTGGCCAGGCCCGAAACCCTGCGCAGCGCGGCACGGGCCGAGGCTGGCGGCCTCTCCGGCCAGCCGCTCTTCGAGAAAAGCACCGCCATGCTGCGCATGGCGCGCCGCCACACCCAAGGCCGCATCGCGCTGGTGGGCGTGGGCGGGGTGGCCTCGGCCGAGCAGGCCTATGCCAAAATCCGCGCCGGCGCCGCGCTGGTTCAGCTCTATAGCGGCTTTGCCTATGCCGGCCCGGCGCTGGTGCCGCGCATCCTCGACGGCCTGGCCGCGCTGCTGGCGCGCGATGGCTTCGCCCATGTGTCTCAAGCGGTGGGAGCCGACGCGTGAAGATCCTCGAATCCATCACCGAAACCTTCATCGATTACGATGCCTATGTGCTCGACCTCTGGGGCGTGGTGCATGATGGCCGCGCCCCCTATCCTGGCGCGGTGGCAGCGCTGCACGCCATGAAGGCGGCCGGCAAGCGCATCGCCTTCCTCACCAATGCGCCCCGCCGCAGCTGGTTCATCGACAAGATGCTGGTCTCCATGGGCATCACGCCCGACATGCATGACGGCATCATGAGCAGCGGCGAGGCCACCTGGATGCTGCTCAAGGCCCGCAGCGATGCCCGCTTCACCGGCCGCGCCTTCCATATCGGGCCGGAACGTGACCTCTCAGTGGTGGATGAGGGCGTGGCCGAACTGGTCACCGCGCCGGGTGACGCGCAATTCCTGCTCAATACCGGCCCCGACCCCGATCGCGGCCCCCGCTCGGTCGAGCCCTATCGGGCCGACCTCATCCGCTGCCATGAAGCGGGGCTGCCCATGCTCTGCGTCAATCCGGACCGCGCGGTGATGGTGGCGGGCGAGCGCATTCTCTGCGCCGGCGCGCTGGCCGATGTCTATCGCGAGTTGGGCGGCACCGTGCTGGAGATCGGCAAGCCCGACCCGGCGGTCTATGCCCCCACCCTGGCGCTGCTGGGCGATACGCCCAAAAATCGCGTGGTGGCGGTGGGCGATACCGCCCATACCGACCTCGCCGGCGCCATGGCCGCAGGGCTGGACAGCCTCTGGGCGATGACCGGGCTGTTCCAGCACGCCCATGGTGGTGATGTCACAGGGCCCGACATCCGCCGCCTGGCCGAGGCCGAGCACGTCTCCCCCATCGCAGCCTTGCGCGGCTTGCGGGCCTGACAGCACACCCAGCTGCAGGGGCTGCATGGCGCCGCGCCCGGCCATGCGCTATTGCCCTGCCACCATGGATATTCAGCCAGAACTGCCCCCCCAGCCGGGCCATAATCGCGCCCCGGCCGAGGATGGCCAGCGCGTCGCCTTCGAGGCGGGCCGGCGCCGCACCTTCGCCATCATCGCCCACCCCGATGCCGGCAAGACCACGCTGACCGAAAAACTGCTGCTCAAGGGCGGCGCCATCCAACTTGCCGGCCATGTCCGCGCCAAGGGCAATGCCAGGCGCACCCGTTCGGACTGGATGAAGATCGAGCAGGATCGCGGCATTTCCGTCGCCACCTCGGTGATGACCTTCGAGCAGGGCGGCCTGGTCTTCAACCTGCTCGATACCCCAGGCCACGAGGATTTTTCCGAGGACACCTACCGCACCCTCACCGCGGTGGATGCCGCCGTGATGGTGCTCGATGCCGCCAAGGGCATCGAAAGCCAGACCCGCAAGCTGTTCGAAGTCTGCCGCATGCGCGACATCCCGATCATCACCTTCATCAACAAGATGGACCGCGAGGCGCGCGACCCCTTCGAACTGATCGATGAGATCGAGAGCACCCTGGCGCTGGACGCCGCCCCGGTGGCCTGGCCGGTCGGCCGCGCCAGCGAATTCGCCGGCACCTATGATCTGCTGGCCAATCGCTTCATGCCGGTCGATAAGGCCTGGGAAGACAGCATCCCCATGTCCTCCACCGAGGATGCAAAGCTTTCGCAAATGGTCGGCCCCGAGCGCGCCACGCAATTGGCCGAGGAAGCGATGCTGGCCGAGGCCGGCCTCAAACAATTCGACCTCGCGGCCTTCCGCGAAGGCACCCTCACCCCGGTCTTCTTCGGTTCCGCGCTGCGCGATTTCGGCGTGGCGCATCTGCTCGATGGGCTGGCCCGCTACGCGCCGCCGCCAGGCATGCGTGAGGCCGACCCGCGCAATGTCCAGCCCGATGAGCCGGCACTCACCGGCTTCGTCTTCAAGATCCAGGCCAATATGGACCCCAATCACCGCGACCGGGTGGCCTTCGTGCGGCTCTGCTCGGGCCGTTTGACCAAGGGAATGCGGCTGCGCCAGGTGCGCACCGGCAAGCAGGTGCCGGTCAATGCGCCGCTCTTCTTCTTCGCCAAGGACCGCCAGGTGGCCGAGGAGGCCTGGCCGGGCGATGTGGTGGGCATCGCCAATCACGGCATCTTGCGCATCGGCGACACGCTGACCGAGGGCGAGAGCCTGAATTTCCGCGGCGTGCCCAGCTTCGCGCCCGAAATTCTGCGCAATATCCGCCTCGAAGACCCCATGCTGGCGAAAAAACTGCGCACCGCGCTCGACCAATTGGCCGAGGAGGGCGTGGTGCAGTTGTTCCGTCCGCTCGATGGCTCGCCCCCCGTGGTTGGCGTTGTCGGCCAGTTGCAGCTTGATGTGCTGCAATCACGGCTGAAGGTGGAATACGGCGTGCCGGCCGGCTTCGACAACACGATGTGGAATGAGGTGCGTTGGGTGACCGGCGAGAAGGCCGAGATGGCCCGCTTTGCCGATATCCACCGCCGTGACGCGGCCGAGGATCATGACGGCGCGATCGTGGGCTTCTTCGCCTCCTCCTGGCGGCTGGGCAAGGCGGGGGAGGATTTCCCCGGCCTGCAATTCCACAAGCTGCGCGAGCAGCATGGCGTGGGCGCCGGCTGATGCTGGATTTCGGCCCCCTGCATGTGCTGGTGGTCGGCGATGTGATGCTCGACCGCTACCTCTATGGCAGTGTGGAGCGCATCTCGCCCGAGGCGCCGGTGCCGGTATTTTCCCGCGGGCGGGAGAGTGCCATGCCTGGTGGTGCGGGCAATGTGGCGCGCAATATCACCGCACTCGGGGCGCGGGCCACGCTGGTTGGCCTGATCGGCCCGCGCAGTGAGGCGCTGCGTCACGCCATTGCCGATGCCGCCATCCTCGATGGGCTGGTCGAAAGCGCCACCCGCCCCACCACCACCAAGCTGCGCGTGGTGGCGGGCAACCAGCAGATGATGCGCATCGATGACGAGGCGACAGGGCCACAAAGCGAGGCCGAGACCGTGGGCCTGCTGGCCGCCATCGAGGCCGCGCTGGCGGCGCGCCCCAATGCCATCATCCTCTCCGATTACGGCAAGGGCGTGCTCTCACCCGCGGTGCTGGCGCGGCTGCGCGCGGCCGCTCTGCCGGTCTTCGTGGACCCCAAGGGGGCCGATTTCTCCCGCTATGCCGGTGCCGCCTGCATCACCCCCAATGCGGCAGAGATGGCGCTGGCTGCCGGACTGCCCAGCCGCAGCGATGAGGAATGCGCCGCCGCCGCCCGCGCCGTGATGGCGCGCGATGGTGTCTCCGCCATCCTGGTCACCCGCTCGGCCAAGGGGATGATGCTGGTGCGGCCAGATGGCCTGCTCTCCATCCCCGCTCGGGCGCAGGAGGTTTTCGATGTTTCGGGGGCTGGCGATACGGTGATCGCCGCCCTCGCCCTGGCCCATGCCGGCGGCCGCTCGCTGGAGGATGCGATGCGCATCGCCAATGCCGCGGCCGGCATTGTGGTGGCCAAGCTTGGCACCGCCACCACCTCGGCGGCCGAACTCACCGCAGCGCTGGCCGGCGCCGCGGGCGATGCCGGCTCGGCCTTGCTCGACCTTGCCGCCACCCGCGCCCTGGTGGCGCAATGGAAGGCGGCGGGGCTCTCGGTCGGCTTTGCCAATGGCTGCTTCGACATCCTCCATGCCGGCCATGTCGCCATGCTGGCCCAGGCGGCAGCCGGCTGTGACAGGCTGGTGGTGGCGCTGAACAGCGATGCCTCGGTGGCGCGGCTGAAGGGCCCGAGCCGCCCGGTGAACCGGTTGGAGGACCGCGCGGCGGTGATTGCCGCCCTGCGCCAGGTCGCCGCCGTCACCAGCTTTGCCGAGGATACGCCACTCACCCTCATCCAGGCGCTGCTGCCCGATGTGTTGATCAAAGGGGCGGATTACACCGCCGAGACGGTGGTGGGCTGGCCCGAGGTGCGCGCCCATGGCGGGCGGCTGCTGCTGGCGGAATTGCTGCCCGGGCGCTCCACCACGGCCATTCTCGCCGGCCGCTGAAACTGCTTGACCTTCCCATGATGGGAGGGGTCCTGCTGCGTGACATGAAACATATCCTTCTCGCCGCCGCCCTTGTAGCCTCGGCCGCCACCCTGGCCTGGGCGCAGGGGCAGCATCGCGGCCATGCCCCGGCCGCTCCGGGCGTGACCGCCGCAACCCGGGCCTATCAGGCCGCGGCCGAGGCCATGCACCGCGACATGGCCATCACCTATAGCGGCCAGGCCGACCGCGATTTCATCCAGGGCATGATCCCGCACCATGCCGGCGCCATCGCCATGGCGCATGTGGTGCTGCGGCACGGCACCGATCCAGAGACCCGCGCCCTGGCCGAAGGCATTATTCGCGACCAGGAGCGCGAGATCGCCCAGATGCGCGCCATCCTGGCCCGCCTGCCCACGCGCTGAGGCAAGCTGGACAAGCGGCGGCCAAACCGGCAGGCATACATCCTATGCGTGTCCTGTTCATCCATCAGAACTTCCCCGGCCAGTTCCGCCATGTTGCCGCCGCCATGGCCGCCTCGGGCCATGAGGTGAGCGCGCTGGCCGAGGCGCAGAACCCACCCATCGCGGGCGTGACGCTCTACCGCTACCCCGCCCCCGAGATGAGCCAGGAGGCCCAGGCCCGGGCGCATCCCTATCTCCGCCGGCTCGAATCCCATCTGCGGCGGGCGCAGATGGTGGCGCGTGCCGCCACCCAGCTGCGCCAGCGCGGCTATCGGCCGGACCTGATCGTCTCGCATATCGGCTGGGGCGAATCGATGTTCATGCGCGACATCTTCCCCCAGGCGCGCATCGTGCTGCATTGCGAGTATTTCTTTCGCGCCCAGGGCGGCGATGTCGGCTTCGACCCGATCTATGGCGAGATGACGCTCGACACCATCGCCCGCACCCGCATGCTCAATACCGGCCAATTGGTCCAGCTCGAAGGCGCCGATTGGGGCATGGCGCCGACAATCTGGCAGCGCAGCCGCTACCCCGATTGGGTGCAGGCCAAGATGAGCGTGATCCATGAGGGGGTGGACACCATCGCCATCAACCCCGATGGCCCCGCCGGCTTCACCCTGCCCGATGGCCGCAGCTTCCGCCGTGGTGACCCGCTGGTGACCTATACCGCCCGGCATCTGGAGGCCTATCGCGGCTTTCATCACTTCATGGAGGCCCTGGTCACCCTGCAAAAACTCCGGCCCGACGCGCATGCCGTCGTGGTGGGCGGCTCGAAGGGCGCCTATGGCGGCCCGCCCCCGGGCGGTGGCACCTGGCGGGAATGGGCGCTCAAGCAGGTGGATGGCCGGCTCGACCTCACGCGCGTGCATTTCTTCGACTGGCTGCGGCATGACCAGTTGCACACCCTGTTCCGGGTGAGTGCGGCGCATGTCTATCTCACCTTCCCCTTCGTGCTCTCCTGGTCGGTGCTGGAGGCCATGGCCTGTGGGGCAGCGGTGCTGGGCTCGGCCACCGCACCGGTGCAGGAGGTGATTGCAGATGGGGTGAATGGCAGGCTGGTGGATTTTTTTGACAGCGACGCCATCGCCCATGGCCTGGCCGATATGCTGGCCAACCCCGCAGCGCTGGTGCCGCTGCGCGCCGCCGCCCGGGCGAGTGTGGTGGAGCATTACGATCTGCAATCGCGCTGCCTGCCGCAATGGGTGACGCTGCTGGAGGGCGTGGCCCGGTCAGGCAGCGGCCTGGGCTGAGGGGCTGCTTGCCCAGGGCCGGGCGGGCGTGCATGTATCGCCCGTTCAGGAGGAAGCCACAGATGCTCGACCAGCCGCACCGCACGCCCGAAGCCCCCAGCGCCGACCCCTTCGCCCTCGCGAAGGCCTTGTCCGGCATGCATTTCATCGGCGGCCGCTATGTGCCCGCGATCAGCGGAAAAACCTTCCCCGTGGTGAACCCCGCCACCGGCATTCAGGTGGCCGAAGCGGCCGAGGGTGATGCGGCCGATGTCGATGCCGCCGTGCAGGACGCCGCCCGCGCGCAAAAAGCCTGGGCGAAGATGCCCGCCCGCAAGCGCGGCGCGCTGGTCTATCAATGCGCCGCCCTGCTGCGCGCGCATCAGGATGAGTTGGGCCGGTTGATCGCGCTGGAGACCGGCAAGGCGCTGCGCACCGAAAGCCGCGTCGAGGCCGGTGTGGTGGCGGATATTTTTGAATTCTTCGGTGGCCTGGGTGGCGAATTGAAGGGCGAGAGCGTGCCCTTCGCCCCCGATGTGCTCAGCGTGACGGTGCGCGAGCCGCTCGGTGTGGTGGGCGCCATCATCCCCTGGAACGTGCCCATGCTGCTGATGGCGCTGAAAATCGCCCCGGCCCTGGTGGCTGGCAATACGGTGGTGGTGAAATCGGCCGAGGAAGCGCCCCTCGCGGTGCTGCGCATCTGCGAATTGCTCGACCGCATCCTGCCGCCGGGCACCTTCAACATGCTCTCGGGCCAGGGCCCCGAATGCGGCGCGCCGCTGGTGGCCCATCCGCTGGTCAAGAAGGTGACCTTCACCGGCTCGGTCGAAACCGGCAAAATCGTCGCCCGGGCGGCGGCCGAAAAGCTGGTGCCGGTGACGCTGGAACTGGGTGGCAAATCACCCATGATCGTCTTCGCCGATTGCGATTTCGCCAAGACGGTCAGCGGCGCGCTCACCTCCATGCGCTTCACCCGCCAGGGCCAGAGCTGCACCGCCGCCAGCCGCATCTATGTTGAACGCCCCATCTTCGACGCCTTCGTCGCTGAGATGGAAAAGGCGGTGAACAACATGGTCATGGGCGACCCGCTGGACGAGAAGACCGATATCGGCACGATCATCAGCCAGGGCCAATATGATAAGGTCCAGGCCTTCATCGCCGAAGGCAAGGCCACACCGGGCGCCACCGCGCTGGAATGCTCGGCCATGCCGGCCGACCCTGCACTGAAGAAGGGGCTGTTCCTGCGCCCGGTGATCTTCACCGGCCTCGATGGCTCCTCCCGCCTGGTGCGCGAGGAAATCTTTGGGCCCGTGACGGTGATACAGCCCTTCGACGATGCCGAAGCCGTGCTGGCCGAGGCCAATGACAGCGAATACGGCCTCGCCGCCTCGCTATGGACCAATAACCTCAAGGTCGGCCTCGACCTGGCCCATCGCCTGGAAGCGGGTCTGGTGCAGATCAACCAGAATTTGGTGGTGCAGGCCAACCTCTCCTATGGCGGCGTGAAATCCTCTGGCCTGGGCAAGGAGGCGTCGCTGGAAGCCATGCTGGAGCATTTCACCCATAAGAAGACCATCATGGTGAATATGGGCTGAGCCCCCGGGGGGGGATAGGCTGAGAGATGCCTGTCCCCTGGATGCAAGAGCGGCTATGATGGTCGGATGACCCCATCGGACCATCACCGCCCCTGCCCCCTCCTGGCGCCGGGGTGCGCGGCGTGAGCGCCCCCGAAGCCAAGCCCCCCCTGGCCGATAAGACGGTGGCGGAGCTGAAATCCATGATCGCCAATGCCGACCAAATTCTGGCCGGCCCCAATACCAAGCTGCATGGTCGCGCCGCCGAATTCCGTGAGACGGCGCGCCTCGAACTCGCCGGCCGCCGCGTGGGCTTTGCCGCCGCCGCACCGGATTTGGTGCTCGAAGCCGCCATACGGCGCATCAAGGCCGTGGCGGCCGAGGTGCAGGCCCGCTTTGACCTCTCGGCCGAAACCGCCCGCGCCCGCGGCGTCACCACCCCGCATAAATTGCTCGCGGCCAATGGCGCGCCCAAAATCAGCGGCGATGTGCGCAGCGGCAAGCTCAAGCGCTGCCCCTATATCTCCTATCGCGGCCCGGCTGGCATCGCCATGCTGTATTTCGCCGTGCCGCTGGGCGAGGGGGAGCCCTATTGGGGCGGTGGCCTCAGCGCGGTGGGCAGCGATGGCCCCGAGATTGCGATGAACGAGGAGGAGGCGGTCTCCGCCTTCCTCGCCGCCCTCGCCGAGATCGCGCCGCTGCGGGGCTGAGCGGCTTTCGTGTCTGTCACCATCATCGTCGTGGCCTTCAATTCGGCCGCTATCCTGGCCGAATGCCTGGCCTCCATCCCGGCCGACCTGCCGGTGGTGGTGGTGGATAATGCCTCCACCGATGCCAGCAGCGCCGTGGCAAAGGCCGCCCGGGCCGATGCGCGGGTGATCCGCACCCCGCGCAATCTGGGCTTTGGCCGCGGCGCCAATGCCGGCTTTGCGGTGGTGGAAACCGCCTTCGGCCTGCTGCTCAATGCCGATGCGCGGCTGATGCCAGGCGTGCTGGAGGTGCTATGCGCCGCCGCACAGCGCTACCCCGATGCGGGGCTGCTGGCGCCGGAAATCTTCGGCGATGACGGCGCGCTGCAATTCGGCCACGCCCTGCCCCATACGCCGGCGCATAAGCGCTACCTTCCGATGCCGGCGGGGGATTGCTGCATGGATTACGTCGGCGGTTCGGCGATGTTCTTCCGCATGAGCGCCTTTCGCGCCCTGGGCGGCTTTGATGACGCGATCTTTCTCTATGGCGAGGATGACGATATCTGCCTGCGCATGGCCGCTGCAGGCCATGCTTTGGTGCATGTAGTGGGTGGGCGGGTGGTGCATGCCGGCGGCAAATCCACCAGCCCCTCGCCCCGGCTGGAATGGTGCAAGGCCTGGCATCAGGGCTGGTCACGCATGCATCTGGAGGCCAAGCATCGCGGCCGCGCCGCCGCCTGGGGCCATTTGCTGCGCGAATGGCCGAGCCTCGCAGCCAAATCCCTGCTGCGCCGCGGTGATGCGCGGCACACCAAATGGTCCGGCCGCGCGGCCGGCATGGCGGCCTGGGCACGCGGCCGAAAGGCGACCGAGATCGGGCTGGACCCGGCGGGAAGCTAGCGGGCTGCTTGAAAACGGACATTAGAGCCGTTTCACGCAGGGTGTCCGTATCCGCAGTGGCGAATGTAGTTTTTGCATTCGGTTGAGCTGTAGCGGTCGAGTGATGCGCCGATGGTTTTCCAAAGCGCCT
>Ga0214917_10007321_pt1 | contig 11200 bp, 7 predicted proteins | sample LL_1208_BB_MetaG_FD_177983 | JGI IMG/M metagenome (GOLD analysis project Ga0214917, IMG submission 177983) | Freshwater microbial communities from Lake Lanier, Atlanta, Georgia, United States - LL_1208_BB | ecosystem: Environmental > Aquatic > Freshwater > Lake | place: USA: Georgia | collected...
CTCCCCTTCAGGGCGAGGTACTTCGAGATCGCGGCGGTCAGGCTCGTCTTGCCGTGGTCGATGTGCCCGATCGTTCCGATGTTGACGTGCGGCTTGGACCGCTCGAACTTTGCCTTTGCCATCTCGATTCTCTCCGATTTCTTACTACCGTCACTTGTCAATAGCGTTGACGGTTACCGCTTTTTTCACTTCCACCCGAAGGTGGAGCCCACGACCGGACTTGAACCGGTGACCTCGTCATTACCAATGACGTGCTCTACCAACTGAGCTACGTGGGCCAGTCCTGTTTCCGATCCTGTTGCCTCTCTTGTTGCTCCAGTTCTGGTGGGCAGGAAGGGAATCGAACCCCCACAGTCAAAGACGGCTGATCTACAGTCAGCGGAGCTCACCACCTGCTCAACCTACCCTTGTGACCCAGTGCTGGAGCCGACAACGGGACTCGAACCCGGAACCTACGGTTTACAAAACCGTTGCTCTACCAATTGAGCTATGTCGGCGCCCACGTCGGGATACCTTGCGGTCCGTCGGTGAGGCGTGATCATAGCCCCCTACGGGCGTGGGGGTCAACCGCCTACGTGCGGGAGATCGTCGCTTTCAGGAGCGGCCAGCGCTTCGACGTCGACGGGAGCTGGCGCGACAGGGTCACCTGGAGCGGGCTCTGGGGTTTCAAGGGCTGGCACAGAGTGTGCCGCTGCGGGGCGTTGACCCAGCGCCTCGAAGAGGAGGATCGATCCCGCCACGGCGGCGTTTAGGCTGGCGACCTTGCCAGCCATCGGGATCCGGACGAAGAGGTCGACCCGCCGACGGACGGCTGGTGAGAGGCCCCGCCCCTCTGCGCCGATTACGATGCAGAGAGGACCGCGCAGGTCCGACTCGCGATACCCCTGGGCGGCCTCGGCCTCGGCGCCGACAACCCGAATGCCCCGGAGGCGCAGGGCGGTGAGCTCGTCGGCCAAGTTCTCGACGCGGGCGACCAGGAGGTGCTCGACCGCTCCGGCGCTGGCCTTGATGGCCGCTGGCGAGAGGGGGGCGGCCCCCTTGCTACCAATCAGGAGCCCATGCACCCCGACCGCTTCGGCGCTGCGGATGAGGCTGCCGAAGTTCTGGGGGTCCTCTACCCCGTCGAGCGCCAGGATGAAGGGGGCCTCCCCGCGCGCCACGGCGCGGGCGAGCAGGTCCTCGGGGGCGGCCTCGGGGCGTCGCTTCACGACCAGGGCGACCCCCTGATGCCCATCGAATCCGGCCAGCTGGCCGATCAGGGCACCTTCAACCTCAATGATCGGGATGCGGAGGGCGGTTGCGTGGAGGACCATTTGCTGGAGGGCGTCCCGTCGCTGCGGCACCACCAGGAGGCGAACCGCCTCGCGGCGGGCGGCGAAGGCCTCCTCTACGGGCCGACGCCCAGCGATCACCTCGTGCTCGGGACCGACCATGCCGGCAACCTGCAGGGAGATGGCACGGCGGGATGCCCACTGCTTGGCGCCGCCTGCACTAAAGGTTGGGCGTGCCATACCAGGGCGAGGTCCAACCGGCCCGCCGGGGCCGCCAGGGCGGAAGCCACCGGGACGGAAGCCGCCAGGACGCGGCGGTCGAGGGCGCTGTTCGTCGTTCATGCCTGCGGCCCGGCCAGTCGCCAACGCTGACCGTCGCGAGCGTCATCGATGAGGACGCCGAGGCTCGCAAGCTCGTCGCGCAGTGCATCGGAGCGCGCCCAATCCTTGGCAGCACGGGCGGCAATGCGCTCGGCCAGGAGTGCCTCAGCACCAGCTGGTAGCACCGCACGATCGGGGAGCACTGCGAACACCGTGTTGATCTTCTCGAGAACCGCGATCAGCGCTTGAGCGCCAGCGCCGCTGCAGTTCGCGTCGAGGAGGCGATTCCCGTCGCGCACGAGATCAAAGAGCGTGGCAAGGGCCTCAGGCACGGCGAGATCGTCGTCCATCGCCGCCGAAAAGCGGCTCCAGCTCGTTTCGGCGAGGGCGACCGCGCGCTGATCAGCGTCGGCATCGCCCTCGGTTACCGTACCGCGTGCGCCGAGCGCGGCGACGAAGGCATCGATGCGCGCGATGGCGGCGCCCGCGGCGGTGAGGGAGTCGTCGTTGTAATTGAGATTGGTGCGGTAGTGCGCGGAGATTAGGGCAAGGCGTAGAGCGCGCGGCTCTGCGCCGCCTGCCAGCAGGTCACTGACGCGCGAGATGTTGCCGAGTGATTTTGACATCTTGTCGCCAGAGACGTGCAGATGTGCGCAGTGCATCCAGGTACCGACGAACGGCTTCCCTGTCGCTGCCTCGGACTGCGCAATCTCATCTTCGTGATGCGGGAAGACGAGGTCGATCCCACCCGTGTGTAGGTCGAAAGACTCACCCAGGTATCGCATGCTCATCGCCGAACATTCCAGGTGCCAGCCAGGTCGCCCGGGACCGAGCGGGCCATCCCACGATGGTTCACCAGGCTTGGCCGCCTTCCACAACACGAAGTCGCGGACGTCATCCTTGCTGTACTCGTCGGCCTCGACGCGCTCGCCGACGCGCATCGCTTCAGGGTCAAGTCGCGCGAGGCGCCCGTAGGTGGGCCACGACGTAATCTTGAAGAAGATTGATCCATCTTCGGTGCGATAGGCATGCCCTCGGTCGAGGAGCTGCTGCACGAGGGCAATCTGCTCAGGGATGTGCTCCGTCGCGCGGGGCATCTCGTCGGGAGGAGTCATGCGCAGGGCCGCCATGTCGGCGCGGAAGACCGCCTCCCAGCGATCGGTGAGCGCGCGAATCTCCACGCCTTCTACCGCTGCGGCACGGATGATCTTGTCGTCAATGTCAGTCAGGTTCACCACCCATCGCACCGTACGGCCGCTGGCTCGGAGCCAGCGCACTAGCGTGTCGGCGAAGAGGAAGCTGCGGAAATTGCCGATATGGGCGGGGCCATAAATTGTTGGGCCGCAGGAGTAGACGCCGACCTGTTTTGGGTCGAGGGGCGTGAAGGGTCGGGTCTCCCCGCTCATCGTGTCGCGGAATTGCAGGCTCACTCCGAGGTACCCCTTCGCTGCGCTACGAGGATGGCGGCACAGCGAATCGCCTTGCCGGCTCCCTCATCGCCAACCAGATTACCGCTCGACGCCTTCGCGCTAACGCGGTCCGCGGGAATGCCAAGGAGAGCGGCCACATTCGCGCCAATCTCCTCGAGATGCGGGGCGAGCTTTGGAGCGCTAGCGGTAATGAGCAGATCCACCCAGAGTGGTTGCACGCCAGCGGCGGCAGCGCGCTGAACACTCTCTGCAAGGAGGGTGCTACTCGCGATCCCCTTCGGCGTGGCTTCGGTGGCCGGGAAGAGTCGACCGAGGTCGCCAAGCCCCGCGGCGCCAATGAGGGCATCTGCCACAGCATGGAGGACAACATCGCCATCAGAGTGCCCGATCAACGCAGGACTCTCGGGGAAGGGGCGGCCACCGAGGTGCAACGTGCCGCTGGTGCCGACTGGGTGCGCATCATCGCCCCACCCAACGCGAATCCGGCTCCCTGGTAGCGACGAGAGGATTTCGCTGAAGGAGACGGTTGGATCCGACGGTCGCAGCATGGCCCCAACCGAGAGGAGGTCGTCGGGCTCGGTGAGTTTGCGCAGGCGTGCCGAACCTTGTACGAGTTCAACGGCAACACCGATCGATTCCAGCACGCTCGTATCGTCAGTCGCCGCTGTATCGGTCGCCAGCGCTGCGCTGAACGCAGCGACATGCTGTGCGGCAATCCCTTGTGGTGTTTGTGCCGAAACCACTCCCGCTCGGTCAACACTTCCTGAGCTGTGCGCGGTTGCGGTACCTGCGGCACCCGTTGCGACCCGCTTCAACGTGTCAGCGATCGGCATCACCGGGGCGGCGGCGCCGTGTTCCAGCGCAGCAGCCGCAACGCGGAGCGTCACATCGGCATCAACGCCAGGGCGCGCGGCATCGTGAATCAGAAGGACCGCGCCCGCATCGCCAGGAGCGCGCTGAAGCGCCTTCAGGCCAGCGGCAACCGATGCTGAGCGCGTCTCGCCGCCAGGAACAACGGCGACTACAACGCTCGGGATCCACGGGAGTGCGGCGTAGTTAGCCACGCGGTCCTGCGCGGTGACCACGACGACGCGCCGAACGCCAGCGGTTGCCGCGAACGACTCCAGCGACCAGCGCAGCACCGGCTTTCCAGCAATAGGGATGAGGGACTTGTCGACTCCACCCATACGGAGACCAGAGCCTGCCGCAACCACGATGACGTCGAACGTTGGGCTGCTACTCACCGAGCGCCTCACTGATCGCTTCGCGTAACGTGCGAACGGCAATGACCTTCATCCCTTCGGGCATTGGCTCGCTCGCTGCGCCGCGCCGCGGAGCAGGGACAATTGCCGTGGTGAACCCGTGGCGTGCCGCTTCGCGCAGCCGTCGAGCGAGACCAGAAACCTGGCGCAGTTCGCCAAGAAGCCCCACCTCACCAACAGCAACAAGGGTGCGATTGATCGGGCGGTCGCTTTGCGACGAGGCGAGAGCCAGGGCGAGCGGGAGATCGAGGGCCGGCTCATCAAGAACAATGCCGCCGACCAGGTTGGCGTAGATATCGCGGTCGCTCAACGCGATCCCAGCGCGACGCGCGAGTACCGCAGACAAGAGGGAGAGGCGCGCGGTGTCGAGCCCACGGCCGGTGCGGCGCGGCGTGCCGTATGCCGTGCCAGCAACCAGGGCCTGTACCTCAACCAACATCGGGCGGCTCCCCTCGAGGAGTGGCGCAACAACGGCTCCAGGCGCACGCTCATCACGATCATCAATAAAGGCGCGGCCTGGATCCTCAATGCCGGCGAGACCCTTCTCGCCCATCTCAAGCAGACCGAGTTCATCGGTGGAGCCGAAGCGATTCTTTGCAGCACGCAACGTGCGCAGGGTGCCGTGTCGGTCGCCATCCAACATGATCACCGCGTCAACAAGATGCTCAAGCGTCTTTGGCCCAGCGATGCTTCCCTCTTTGGTGACGTGGCCGACAAGGATCACGGCAGCCCCCGTCGCCCGTGCGACGCTGGCGAGTACCTCCGCGCTGCCGCGGACCTGACCAACACTTCCTGCTGGCCCTTCGAGCTCAGCAAGCGTGGCTGTTTGAATTGAATCAACGATGAGAAGCGTTGGTCGGCCACTCTGCGTTGCTTCGGCAATGGCGCCCACTTCGCTCTCAGCAAGAATCTCTATGGCGTCGGCTGCAACGGTCACCATCAAGCCAAGACGTTCCGCGCGATCGGCGATCTGCGCCGCCGACTCCTCGCCCGATGCATAGAGGACGCGCCCGCCAGCGAGCGCGATTCCCGCAGCGGCCTGGAGCAGCATCGTGCTCTTGCCGATCCCTGGTTCACCGCCGAGCAAGATGATGGAGCCAGGCACGGCGCCACCGCCGAGCACACGATCGAGTTCGGGGACGCCAAGTGGAAGTCGCGGTGCACGATCAGCGCTGGCCGCGCGGAGCGGCTGTGGCTGCAGCGGCGCTACTGCGGTGCGTCCGCCAGCTGCACGAGCACGCGCGGAGGGTCGATCTCGGACGGTCTCAACGAGAGAGTTCCAGGAGCCGCAGCTGCGGCAAGGGTTCTCAAAGGCGGGCGCCTCAAATGCGCAGGTTTGACAGAGCCAGACGCTCTTACTCTTCGCCATGCGGCGAATGCTCTAGTCGACTGCGCCGACCGGCTCAGCCGGCACAGCGGCGGGCGAAGCTACCCCCTCTTCGCGAATCATGATCGTGATTGCGCCATCAATGAGATCAACAACGTATGAGGCACCGATCGGATCTTTGCCCTTCAGGAGCCGCTCAGCGAGCGGATCTTCAATAAGCGACTGAATGGTGCGGCGCAACGGGCGTGCGCCGTAGGAGACGTCGTATCCAACCTTGATGAGGTGGTCCTTCGCCGCGTCGGTGATGACAAGGTCGTGACCCTGCGTGCGCAACTGTGCGACCACACGCTTCACCAGCAGGTCGACGATGCGACGCATCTCCTCCTGGTTGAGCGGTCGGAAGACGATGCGCGAGTCGACACGATTGAGGAACTCTGGGCGGAACGCCTTCTTCAGCTCCTCATCAACCTTCTCGCTGATCAGCGTGTACTCGTCAGCGGCGCGCGCCGCTTCGCCCTCGCCTCGCGAGCGGAAGCCAAGCGACGATGGCGTCTGGATCTGTCGAGCGCCAAGGTTCGACGTCATGATCAAGATGACGTTGCGGAAGTCAACGCGGCGCCCCTTCGCATCGGTGAGTTGCCCGTCTTCAAGGATCTGCAACAGAATGTTGAAGACCTCGCTGTGAGCCTTCTCAATCTCATCAAGCAGAACGACCGAATATGGGCGTCGTCGAATCGCCTCGGTAAGCTGTCCGCCATCGTCAAAGCCGACGTAGCCTGGAGGCGCTCCAACAAGGCGGCTGGTGTTATGGCGCTCCATGAATTCGCTCATGTCGATCTTGACCAGCGCATCTTCGGTGCCAAACATGAATTCGGCGAGCGCCTTTGCAAGTTCCGTCTTCCCTACGCCAGTTGGCCCGAGGAACAGGAAGCTTCCGATTGGGCGCTTCGGATCCTTAAGGCCTGCACGTGCACGACGTACGGCGCGGCTCAACGTGGAGATGGCCTGCTCCTGTCCAACAACACGAGCGCTCAGCGTCTCTTCCATTTTCAAGAGACGGGCGGTTTCCGCTTCGGCCAAACGCATCACTGGGATACCGGTCCACATAGAGACAACAGCGGCGACCTCCTCTTCGGTCACCACAGGGCGCCTGTCTTCGCGCGGTTCAGGTGTGGTTGGGGCGGGCAGTGCAATCGGCGTTTCCTCTGCGGCGGCTGATGTTGCGGCGGCAGGTGCGGGCGAGCCGGGGGCGGGTGGCAGATTCAGGCTAAGGCGCCAGGCGCGATCGAGTTCTTCGATACGACTCTTGAGCCCTTCGCCCTGGTTACGTAGCGCGAGGGCACGATCAAATGCGCCGGCCGCTTCTGCGTCGCGCTGATCTCGCTCAACGGCGTCTGCCTCACGGCGGGCCGAACGCAAATCTGCGGGTGGTGACGAGTGTCGCAACATCACGCGGCTTGACGCCTCATCAATCACATCAATTGCCTTATCTGGCAGCTGTCGATCGCTGATATAGCGAACGGAGAGCTCCACCGCTGAGGCGAGTGCTTCGTCAGAGATGCGAACCTTATGGTGCGCCTCGTAACGCGGGCGTAGCCCCTTCAGGATCTCAATCGTCTCATCAGCAGAAGGCTCGGCCACCAGCACCTGCGCGAAGCGGCGCTCGAGCGCAGGGTCTTTTTCAATGTGCTTGCGATACTCGTCGAGCGTAGTCGCGCCAATGCACTGAATCTCGCCGCGTGCGAGCGGCGGCTTCAAGATGTTTGCTGCATCAATTGCACCTTCGGCGGCGCCGGCGCCGACAAGCGTGTGCAGCTCGTCAACAAAGAGGATCGCGTCGCGTGAGGCGCGCAACTCTTCGAGTACCTTCTTCAGTCGCTCTTCAAATTCACCGCGGTACTTTGTACCGGCAACGAGTGAGCCCATGTCAAGGGTGATGACGCGCTTGTCGAGGAGCGGCGCAGGGACGTCGCCCTTCACAATCCGCTGCGCAAGCCCTTCGGCGATCGCGGTTTTGCCGACGCCCGGTTCACCGATCAGCGCTGGGTTGTTCTTGGTGCGGCGCGCCAGAACTTGAATCACGCGCTCAATCTCTTTCTCACGGCCAATCACGGGATCGAGTCGACCAGAACGCGCGGCCTCGGTGAGGTCGATACCGAGGGCGTCGAGGGTTGGAGTCTTGGAGCCGCTGCGGCGTTCGGTTGGTTGGGCGGTTGGTGTTGATGACTGGCTGAGAACGCGCACCACCTCATGTCGTACCTTCTCCAGGCTCACGCCGAGCGACTCCAGCACACCGGAGGCGATCCCGCCCTCTTCACGTACGAGTCCAAGCAGCAGGTGCTCAGTGCCGATGTAGTTGTGGCCCAAGCGGCGCGCCTCATCAATCGCGAGCTCGATCACCTTCTTGGCGCGTGGCGTGAGGCCGATCTCACCAACAACGGGGCGTTCGCCACGTCCGATGATGAACTCCACCGCTTGGCGAACCTTGGCCAACTCGACGTTGAGGTTCTCGAGCACCTTGGCTGCCACCCCCTCGCCTTCGCGGACAAGGCCGAGCAGCAGGTGCTCAGTGCCGATGTAGTTGTGGTTGAATCGCTGCGCCTCGTCTTGGGCGAGCGTCAGCACCTTGCGGGCGCGATCCGTAAAGCGATCGAAGCGGTCAGCCGTGGCCATGCGCTCCTCCGATCCCCGCCACCGGGCGAATGTCGCCAGGCACCTGTGCGGAGAGGAAGTCTACCACTCCGCTTCGGTGCTCCACGAAGGGGCTCAACGCCCCCGCGAGGCTAGGCCTGATCGGCGGGAGCCTCTGGGGCGGCGTCGGCGAGGGCCTCTTCAATGGCCTCCGTCGCGCTTTCGCCGTCGTCGGCCTTCTTTGGCGCTCGCTTCTTCTTTGTTTCGCCGTCACTTCCAGCAGCGTCGTCGGCCGTCTCGGCGATCTTCTCGCGAATGCCGGCAAAGGCTGCCGCGAGCGTGGTGTCAATCCCACCCTCTGGCTCCTGTACGGCGTCATCCATGGAGAAGCTTCGCTCAGGTCGAGCACGTCGCGTCTCGCGCTTCGGCTCGGCGGCTGGCGTTTCACGCACTGGCGTCTCTTCAGCCTGCTTGAGGCTGAGACCGAGGCGGTGTCGCTCTGAGTCAAGGCTGATCACCTTGAGCTTCAAGGTCTGCTCGTCCTTCACCACGTCGCCCGGATGGGTGACGCGATTATGCGAGAGCTCGCTGATATGGATGAGCCCCTCAAGGCCGTCGCGCACGCGCACGAAGGCGCCGAAGTTCACCAACTTGGTGATGGTTCCCTCAACAAAATCTCCAATCTTGATGTCGGCGATCGCGGCGTTCCATGGGTCTGGCTGCAACTTGCGGATCGAGAGGCTGATGCGCCCGCGCTCCGTGTTGATGTCGATGACTTCGGCGTCAACCGAGTCACCGACGTTGTAGCCGGCCTCTGGGTTCGCGACCTTCGACCAGCTGATCTCACTCTTGTGAATGAGTCCGTCGATGCCGCCAAGGTCAACGAAGAGTCCGAATGGCGCGATTGAGCGCACCACACCGGTGACGCGCTGGCCAACGGAAAGAGTACTGAAGAGTTCGTCGCGCTTGCCGCGGCGCTCCTCATAGTGCGCCACCTTCTCGGAGAGGATTAGGCGGTTCCCCTTGCGGTTCACCTCCAAAATCTTCATGCGCAGCTTGCGGCCAACATACGGCTGCAGCTTCTCGGCAATCTCCTGGATGGCGTCGCGTGGTGCGTCGCCAGCTGGGCGGCGCGGGAAGTCAACGATCTGGCTAATCGGCACAAAGCCGCGAATGCCACAGTCGACAATGAGTCCGCCTTTGTTGTGATCGATAACGGCGGCCTCAATGATGGTGCCGGCGTCAAGCTGCTCCTGCATCGTGCGCCACTTGCGCTCCATGCCGGCGCGGCGGATCGAAAGCACAACGTGCCCATCCTCCGACTCTGGCTGCATGACGTAGACGAGGACGGTGTCGCCGACGGTGAGGGCTGGGCCCTCTTCGCCATTGCGGCCGTGAAGTTCGCGGCTCGAAACAACGCCTTCGCTCTTCGCGCCAATGTCAACGAGGACCTCGTCCTTGTCGACGCGCACAACAATGCCGTCGAGGACGTCGCCCTGCTTCAGATTCTTGATTGGCATACCTGCACCGGCAAGCAACTCTTCCATGGTGGTTGGCTCAGGGCCGGTCCACACACGTGGTGCTGGCGCAGCGGCAGGCGCTGCGACTGGTGCCTCGGTTGCTACGGGAGCCGATTCGGCAGGGGCGCCATCAGCGAGGTTGACCGCACGGGTCTCCAATGAATCTGCTGCCTTCACCTTGACGCTCTTCGGCTTTGCAGGGGCTTTCGCCTTGCGGGCTGGAGCTGCTGCTCCAGCATCGGCACCCGCCTCGATATCGGCGGCGCCAGGGGTCAGTTCTTCGTTCAAGTTGGTAGTTCTCCTTACGACGTATTCGCGCTCAGGAGGTGACGCCGCCAGCAGATGCAGGTGGCGCAATCTCACGATCGCGTTCGGCGAGCCTACCACAGCCCTCCGGACTCGGCCTGCCCCTACGGGAGCTTCAGCACCTGCCCGGGCGAGATCGTATAGGCGGGGCCCGCAATGTTGTTGAGGGCGGCGATCTGCTTATAGCCATCTGGTCCCAACCCGAGCGACATCGCGATGTCATACAGCGTGTCATTCGCCCGAACCACGTAGGTTTTTGGTGACGAAGTGCTCGCCGATGGGGTGGGAGATGGACTTGGGGAGGGCGAATCGCTCGGTGATGGGCTCGGGGTTGCCGACTCGCCTGGGCTCGCGGTTGGGGTGGCATCGACTGAGGGGGTCGGCGTGGCGTCGCCGGGTGCGGTGAGCATCCCGACAATGGAGGTCAGGATTGGGCCTACTGCGCCAGCGACAGGGCCACTTGCCACGGTGATCACGGCGGCAAGCACGGCCACGAGGAGCACGCGGCGCCACGGCGAACCGTTAGACGGTCGCGCCAGCACGCCGTTGGCGATGGCCGCAGCGTCGCCAATTGGCTGCCGCGGGGCGACGACGGTGGCGAGTGCGCCGAGCTGCGCTTCGCGTGCTTGGCGAATCTGACAGGCGCCACCCACAATGCAGCGCTCCGCGCGCACAACTTTTGGCAGTTCAGGTCGCGTCGGCTCAGCGCCGCAGCGGCTGAGGGTGCGTGAAGGGGTGATGGTGATTGCTCCGCTTGGGTCGAGGAGCCAGGGGCAAGGAGTTGCGTTCAGAGGTTCCACGTTCGCAGGATAGCCGACGAAACCCCCCAGGACGCCAAAGAGCCCGGCGACGACCTATTTTGCCGAGGAGCTGCCCCCTCAGTATTTTCGGCGCTGGAGAGCTTGACTTCCGTGTTCGGGATGGGAACGGGTATGGCCTCTCCGCTACAGTCACCGGGCTCCGCTTGGCGAAGTCCGAATCCATGACTGAAAACATCGATTAGTTTCTGTTTCATCGGGGGTGTATCCAAAACGACCACGGGCGCCGAAGAGGCGTCGTGGAGGTCAAGCCCTCGACCGTTAGTAGCGCTTTGCTGCAGCCATCACTGGCCTTCCACATGCGCCCTATCAAA
>Ga0214917_10007322_pt1 | contig 11199 bp, 11 predicted proteins | sample LL_1208_BB_MetaG_FD_177983 | JGI IMG/M metagenome (GOLD analysis project Ga0214917, IMG submission 177983) | Freshwater microbial communities from Lake Lanier, Atlanta, Georgia, United States - LL_1208_BB | ecosystem: Environmental > Aquatic > Freshwater > Lake | place: USA: Georgia | collected...
GAGCAAGCGTGGCCACTGCCCTGCCGATTGCACCGAATCCGATAATTCCGAGGACGCTTCCGCGGATTTCATTGCCCGTATATCTTTTCCATTCATTGTTACGGGTCTCCTGACTGTGCAAATGTATGTTTCGGTTGTAGGCCAACAAGAGTGCCATGACGTGTTCCGCCACGGTGGTGTGGTTCACTCCGGGGCAATTGGTGGTGGGAATCCCTACGCTCCGGGCATAAGCGGCGTCGAGTTTATCGAGGCCCACACCATATTTTGAGATGACTTTTAGGCGTCCCGTGCGGCCGACATCGATAACCTCCCGGTCGATGACGTCGTCGCCACACAAGAGGGCATCGTATGACGCCACCTGCTCGAGCATTTCCTGTTTGGATAAGGGGCCCCGCAATCGTTCCACTGTATAACCGGTTTGGGCCAGCAAGTCATGGTGCTGTCCGGGGGTATCTTGAAATGAGGTGGAGGTGAGCAGTACTTTCACATTGTTCATAAGTCCTGATCTATTATATTAATTCGCTCGTTTAATTCAGTCAGATCCCTGATCACGTGCGTACACGCATGGCTCCAGTCCGAGTTTAGTTCAGTAGCCCGTAAAATGAAATGGATGCCAAGTGCCTCGGCAGCCTTTCGGTCACTCTCGGCATCGCCAACAAAAACCACCTCTTTGGGCGATACCTGATGTTCCCTGAGAAGCTGCTGACCCCAGTCAATTTTGGTTCTGGGACTTCCGCAAACTTGTACAAAGTACTTTTCCAGGTCGAGCTGTCGCACTGTGTGGTCGATGTCTTCTTGTGCCGACCCTGTTATAACATACACTTTATGTCTTTCATGAGCCATTTGAAGGAATTCTAGCGCTCCGGGCACAAAAGGCGATTCAATTACCTTTTGAAGGGATAATGTTGAAAAGGTCTCACTCAATTCGGCCATTCGCTGTTCGCTCAAACTTTCCCGGAGCCATTCCTCGTGCCAGATTTTAAATTTTTCAAAGCGACTCACCCCACCGTTGGCGCAATGGAAGTCACGCACACGCCGGGCAAATTCTTCACCGTAGGGCAGATACATACTGTAGAATGCCTCGGTTTTGGCCTCTACAGAGTCGAGTATTACACCGTCAAAGTCTAGGAACAGGGTGGTAATCATTCGCTTTTTGGATAAACCAGTGTGTAGATCGGGTACGGGCCGCCAGTAGTTGGTGTATGGGCAAGGGATTTTCAGGTGCCGGCTGTCCGAGTGACTCAATGATCTGGTGTTTGGGGGGTTGCGGCCCGATCATGAGTGCGAGTTCACGAGACCGGGCGAGGGCCGAGAGTGACAGTGAGTAGCGCCGGGTGTTTTCGGGCCCTTGGGTAGGGTAAAATACGGGCTGAGTCTCTGTTTCCGCCCGAAATCCCGGAAACAGGCTGGCGATATGTCCATCTTCACCCATTCCGAGCAGGATCAGGTCAAATACCCCTTGGCCCTCCTGTAGGCACAACTCAATGGTGTGTGCATATTGGGAATACCCTTGCGGTTGCTTCGGGTCGAAAATATGGGTATTGAGGCCATGCATGAGTGCCTTTATCTGGTATCCATTGCAGTGTGCATGCTCGATGGGCACATCCCGCTCATCGGTCAGAAAGAAATTGATTCGTTCGGACCCCAGTCGACCCTTCCAATTTTGGGCAAAAGCCCCATACAATTTGAGCGGTGTAGTGCCCCCAGCCAAGGCAATGTTTACCCGGGTGGTCGGGTCTGCTGAAAGGGCAGAAATAATTTTTTCATCCGCAAATGCGATGATGTTATCCTTCCAGTCCTGCTCTTCAGTATACCAATGCTGTTCGCTATTGTTCATGTCCGGTGGTACTTTGGTAAACGGAACGAACGCACTCCAGGATACCCTGACCCATATCGATATGCGGATTGGCCAGCAATTTTTGGCTTACAGTAGGATTGAAACTATATGGGGTTTGTTGATAGTGATTGTCGCTGGGCGTTTCACTGAGGAGGATCTGTAGGTCGCTCTTCCCGATGATTTCCCGAATCATCTGAAACAGTTCCTTGCGTTTCATTCGTTCGTTTCCCGTCAATATTATATGCCGATTGTGGTATTCCTGTTGTTCCACCACATCCACCGACAATCGGGCTGCGTCGGCCGCATGGATATATTCCCTGACTTCTTCGCCATCACCGTGGTGCACAATCTGATTTTGCTTCAAGGCCATTTCTACGATTTTGTAGAGGTAGTTGTTGTGAAAATACCGCTCCGAATAGAGGGAGCCATAGCGGAGAATCACAAATTTTTGCCCGTATTTATGGTTATATTCCTCAACGATTTTCTCACTGGTGAGTTTCGAAATGCCATAGAACGACCCTTTATTGCTCATCGCATAGGCGCTGCTTGCATACACATATAGTGGAACCTGGTTGGCACGAGCTGCCTCCAGAAGATTGGCATTGCCTACCACATTCAAGTTTAGCGTTTTTAGGGGGGCTCCGACTGCATCGTCGAGATTGGCAAAACCCGCAAGGTTGTAGATTACGGCCGGCTGGGTTTGGTGCACTACCGCTTCCACAGCCGGCAAATTCATGATGTCGAGTGCGTGGAAGGCAGCGGAGGCTTGTAGGGCCGGGGGCGACTGCAGGTCCGCGATATGTACTTCATACCCTCGCCTGAAGAGTTCCTCTACCAGATAACCCCCTATAAATCCGGAGCCACCGAATACAAGAGCTGTTTTCCTACTCATGAACGATTCCGGTAGGCATTCATTTGTTCGCGTACATTCTGGCCCAGGAACAGGAAGTCGAGACTAAACGCGAGAAAATTGTAGCCCTTGTCGCGCTTTTCGGCCAGTTGGTGGGCCACGGGTGGTATCACATGAAATCCGAGGTTGATTCCCCGCTCCAAACCGATTTTTTCGACCCGCGCAAGGGCCTCAATGACCGCCGGATCGTCGAATTTACCCGGCATCCCCATGGAGGCCGACAAATCGTAGGGGCCAACAATAATCCCGTCTATACCTGGCACATTCAAGATTTCCTCTAAATTCTGAACAGCCAGTATGTGTTCTACCTGCACAATCAGTACGGAGTGATTCTCGAGCCATTGTTTGTATTCCGGAAAATGCAACCCATAATGCTGCGCTCTCGACAGGCCCACACCGCGCTTGCCCTCATTGGGGTACCTCACACACCCAACGGCGTATTCTGCTTCTACGCGCGTATTGACCATCGGTACGATTACGCCTTGCGCGCCGGCATCCATCACCCTTTTGATGATTACTTCCTCGTTTTTACTCACACGCACCAGGGCATCCATCTGGTTTCCCTGAATATGCCCCATGAGATTCATGGCATCCGCTACGTCGATGGCCCCGTGCTCCATATCAATCACCAACCACTCAAAACCTCCGGTGGCCATAATTTCAACGACCGATTGGTGGTTGATGGTGAGCCAGGACCCAATAGTCTCCTCCCGGCGGTTCAATTTATCCTTGAGCCTACTTCCTGTGTGTGAAAAATTCATACTTGATTTTGATTACTATTTTGATGATATCTTGGGGTTCCTTGGCCGCCATTTGGGTTTTGTGTACATCCCCGGGGAAAAACAAGCCGAACATTCCAGGCGTCAGGAGGACAGAGGACCGTCGGCCGGTACCGGATGTCTGATAAAAAATGCAATCATCTTCAATCGAATACGCTCTGGATTGAATCAGGTCGTCCGGGGCGTATAAATCGATCTGTTCAATTCCACTGCTCACAACCTGCAGATCAACCCAGTTCATGTGGGATTCGGTTGTATGGTCTGCTGTTTTGGTGGTGTAGGTCATGACCTTGGCATATGCCCAATCATTAATGGGAAATTCGCCCCATTGGGGTGTTTGGGCATGACTTTCTACAGCCTGCATCACGACCTCAAATTCTGCTGGAAAATACAGCCGCCAGTTCGATAGAAAATCGTGAATCATTGTTTGGTGAATTGGTGCATGAATTCGGCGAGCACAAAATCTTCCGGTTCATCGATATCGATGGCTTCCAGTCGGGGTATCTCAAACATCCACGGCTTGTTACCGATTCTCTTTTGTCCTGCAGCAGCAAACGAATGCCTGGAAAACAAATAAAAACAAGAATTTTCCTCATAAATAGGCGGCAAATCTTGTGTTTTCAGGAGGACTGCAGGGTCATGATTCACTGCCCGACCGTCCTGCCAGTACAACCGTGTCTGAAACCGGCTCACCGAGAATACGGAATCGAAAAGGTCAACTTTCTCCATAAAGGTTTCAATGGCCTGATCGAGCGTTTGGGTGGTGAGTAAAGGATTCGTACTGTGGGTTTGTAGAAACCACTCTCCTTCGAGTTTTGAAAGATCGTATCCGATAATATGATTCATCGGCACATCATGTCCGAGCAATTCTACAGGCCTTTTGTGTACCAAAACTTCTGGAAATCTCGTGGCGATATCCGCTCCTATGATTTCAGAATCGGTGTTCACACAAATCCGATCCACATACTTAGAGGCGGCTAATTTTTCCATCATAACGGCATAAAGAGGTACCCCGCCAAAGGAACGCATGTTTTTGTTGGGCACCCGTTCGGAGACACCCTTCATTGGCATCAATGCAGTGATGATCATTTTTTGAAATTGTTTCCCATATTCAACAAGATTTTCTTGAATTTCGACCATCCCTTTGAATCAATTTCTTCATAATCATCCTCATAATACCCATAGCCGTATCCATAGCCATAGCCATACCCATAGCCCGCAGTGTGTTTGGCCTCATAGTCATTCAAAATGACCCCGCTGCTCGGAAACTGTTTGTTATTATACAACTGATCAATAAAGTTAATAAAGTACCGTGGCGTTTTGTTTTGACGCATCACATACAAGTTGATGTCGCTATATTTCAGAAGTTCGAAGGCGTCGGCAATCAAAGATACTGGCGGCGTATCCAATACTATGTAGTCATATTCTGTCCTTAAATGCGCAATCAACTCCTCAAACAAGGGGCTCAATATTAATTCTGACGGGTTGGGTGGCACAGGTCCTGCCGAAACAAAAAAGAGTGTATCACGCTGGGTTGATTGAATAATTTCCTCCTTAGAATGTTTTTTTGCCAAATAGGTACTCAGTCCCTTGTTGTTTTTGAGTCCGAGATCATCAAACATCTTTGGCTTTCGAAGATCGACGCCCAACAGAATCACTTTTTTATGACCAAGTGCTAGTATTGATGCCAGATTAAGTGAGGTAAATGTTTTACCCTCTCCTGCAATTGAAGAGGTAACCAGTATCACTTTTTTCGTTTCGTCTGGATTCAGAAACTGCAAATTGGAGCGAATAGCGCGAAATGATTCGGACAAACCTGTCTTTGGAAAATCAAGTACTACTGTATTTTTTCCCTTGTGATTGTGTCCTAATACGCCTACAAGGGGCATTTTGGTGCCACGTTCGATTTCGTTTCTATCGAGAATGGTAACCTGAAAGTAATCCAGCAGCAATACCCCCCCAACTGGGACCAGAATTCCGAAAAGAAGTCCCAGCGCGTAAATGAGTGTTGAATTGGGCGATACCCTTTTGACGTATCGGGCAGAATCCAGTATACGTGCATCCGATACATTGGATGCCTGGGTGATTCCAGCCTCTGCTCTTTTCTGCAAAAGAAACGTGTACAGAGTCTCGTTGAGCTGATATTTGCGCTGAATGTTGACGAAGTCACGCTCTGAACTAGGCAAATTCTCCAACATTTTTTCTCCATCGGATATTCTTTGTTCGAGTTGCGTCTTAGACATTTGCACATTCTGCAACAAGTTCCGAACATTTTCTTTGAGGCTACCCTTTGTTGTTTCAATCTTTTGGTTGATCTCGGCCAAAATCGGGTTGCTTGACTTAGATCCAATGGCCAAGGCGTCGCGGTCTGCCAGCAAGGCTGTAAGCCTTTGAATGAGCCCTACAAGGGCAGGGTCATCCACACCAGCCACGGAGGGTGACACAACATCGACCCCCTTTAGGTCTCTTTGAAGGTATTCGGATAAGTATTTATAATACCGAAACTTGGTTTCGAGATAGGCCAAATCATTTTCAAGCTCAACCAATCGCTTAAATGCTGCGTCGGCCTGCGAGCCAATACTGACCGCATTATTTCTACTTCTGAAATTCTCCAAGCGATTTTCTGACGAGATAAGAGAATCTTGAATTTCAGAAATCTGATTTTCAACAAATTTCAGCGTGTTGTAGGCAGTTGCATTTTTTACGTCCAGTTCCCAGGTTATGTAGGTGTTCATCAGGGTGTCGATAAATCGTTTTCCCTTTTCCAGGATTGGTGTTTGAAACTGAATGTTTAAGATGGAAGACATCTCGCCTTGTGGCAAAACAGTGTATTGATTAAAATACTGCTTGATGAGTTGTTCGGGGCTATGAAATATGGCTTTATAGGACTTGTACTCCAATTCTTGGACCTTTGGGTGGTGCAGGTGAACCCGAAAACGATAGATTTCCGACTCGATCCATTGGCCATAGGCCGCATGGTTGATGGTCAATTCTTGTGTCTTCACCCATTCTTTCTCTGGCATCGTCAATCCGCTTTTCAGGTCATAGATCTCAGCTTGAGCAAATTCACCTATAACCGAAAAACCATTAGCGCCTAATTCAAGTTCAAGCTCAAGGCCATCACATTGTAGGTGGCTTGAGTCAATTTCTATCGTAAAAAGAGTATCACTGAGTATTTCAACATGATTAAATCGTCCCCTTTTGTAATACTGAATTCCATAAGGGAGTTTTTCAAGGGTTTTGTGTGTAAGGGTGTAGGATTTCAGTATCCCAATTTCATTTTCCTGGTTTTTCTGGCCTGAAATCATGGTCAATTTTAGCAAGGCCTCCGCCCCCTGTGGCAATCGGTCATTGGGGTCTCTTACCAATACACTCGCTTCAATCATATAGCTGGGTGTAGTATATCGTACCAAAAGAAAAGAAAAGATTAGGCCCAAAACCAAGCCCAAAAGCAACCAGAGTCGTTTGTTCCAAATCTTTACAAAAACTAGCCTGAGATCTAAAAGATCGGCGTCATTTTTTTCACTTTTCAAGCTCATCTAAATATTCTTTCGTACAATAATATAGAGTTAACCAAGAATGTAAGGGATAAAACCACGCTCTGAAGGGTTTGTTGTGCCGTTACTCCTGTTCCTAGTTCTCTGACCTTCAATGGCTGAGCGTAAATCACATCATTTGGACTCACAAAATAATAGGGTGAGCTGAAGATATCCCGATTGGTAAGGTCAATTTGAACCACCTCAGCCCCCTCTGGTTTTTGTCTGATCACCGTGAGCCGGTGTCTGTTGGCCAATGCGTTTAAATCACCTCCTTGAGCTATAGCTTCAAAAATAGTTAACCGATCCTGAAGTACCGTGTATTTACCTGGTCTATTTACCTCCCCCAATATTGAAAACCGAATCCCACCAAGATGAACGGCCACATAGGCCCCATTGAAAAAACGATCAACTTCAAGCTGAATGGCAGTTCGCGCTTGGTCTAAGGTTTTACCCCGCACTGATATTTTCCCGAGAATGGGCAGGGACACCATGCCTGAATCATCAACCGAATAACCGATCATATAAAACGGATCACCAGATTGGGCGCTGGCCTGCATCATGTTCATATTCATCCCTGAATAAAGATTGAACAGCTCGGAAGAAACAGGATCGCGGCCCTTGATGGTGATTCTTAAAATATCATTGAATTGAATTTGATATTGGGGGAGTGCGGAGAATTCGTAAAGCGCTTTTGACAATGAATCTGGACTTTGCAAATAAACAATATCTCGATTTCGAACACAACTCGATAGAAAAAGCGTAAAAATCAAAACTACGCCAACGATTGGTACGGTCGCGCATGCATTTCTTTGATATGAAATTCCTGATATGGTTTGTTGGAGCATACGATAATTTCGAATGGCACAATATCGGCAATATTAACTAAGTCTAGCCCGTGCAAAAGCACGCTGCGACTTCATACATGCCAAGTATTTAATGCTCAGGGAGGGCTTCATTTCATGGCAAAATCGGATCCGAGAAGTAAAATTACTTTAGGTTAGTATTTGACCCTTGTCCTTGTGCCTGACTTGGTTCAAACGAAACCAAGGGGGTGTCTGTTCCGATTTTCTTGCGGTTTTTTCCTTGAAGCAAAGGGATGATGTCACGAACCAGACTGAACCATATGCTCCGTTTTTGTCCACCCGTTGGCAGTAAAAGCACACACATCAATAGGATTGTAAGCAAAATAACCCAGGGTCTAACAAAAGTATATGCCATGTAGAGGGCTGTGAGCGAAATCAGCACATTCACGAAGCCAAAGTATATGGTTGTCATTTTGTGATTTAACCCAAACATCAACAACTCATGGTGTATATGATCTCTGCCGGCCATGAAAGGTGAAGTTCTTCTCAAAACGCGCACGATTATTACCCTTAATGTATCATAGATCGGGATTATGAGGTAAGATAATACGATCAAGGGGGCAAATTGATAAAGAGGTAACAATTCGGGCTCTAAACGATAATAATCGCGGGTCAAAAAGCGTAAAGCAAACACGGTGAGCATAAATCCGATGGTGAGCGAGCCAGTGTCTCCCATGAAAATCTTAGCTGGGGCGAAATTATATCTAAGGAACCCTGTGAGAGATCCGGCCACTGCCAGGGCCAGAAGTGCGAATACACGATCACCAGCCAGAAAACTAACAAGCCCCATATTAAGAGCAATCCACAAGCCAATTGTTCCGGCGAGTCCATCCACCCCATCAATCAAATTATAGGCGTTGGTGAAAAAAATTAGCGATGATACACACAGAGCAAATCCTACGGCAAAAGGCAGTTCCTGAAGACCCAAAAAGCCTCGTAAACTATAATTCCAATGAGACATTAATCCGGCGAATATTAACGCGACAGCCAATTGCCAAAGAAATTTGTGTTGGGCTTTCATGAGGAAAAGATCATCACGTAAGCCCACAAGCGTTAGAATGACCATACAAATGGCTAGAACGCCCATTTTGAAATATTGCTCCATTCCTTGTATCACCATCATGCTTACCAAAAACCCGATCATGATTCCAATGCCACCTAAAGCAGGGGTGGCTCTTGCATGCAGTTTTCTTTCGTTATCGGGTTCGTCTAGTAATTTCCAATGTTGCGCCATCATCAACACCCATGGTATGGCCACCATTGTGAGTGCTAGTGCTAGAATAAATATCGCAAAATACATTAGCGTTGTACTTTTGGTTGTATTTTTTTAAACAGCACAAAAATACCAAATAAATGTTGATAACTTGTTGATAAGCGAAGATTTATGCCAAAATTATTGCGAGAAGATGATCAACCTCACTCTCCCAGGCTGGCATTTGCAACCCGAATGCCTCTTGAAGCTTCTGGGTATTGAGTCGAGAATTAGCAGGTCTTTTGGCCATGGTTGGGTATTCTTCGGTACTTATTCTAAGTATTTTTTCTGCTTCTAGACTCTGCTTCATCCCCATTTGACGGGCTCTATCTACAATGTAGCAGGCCAATTCGTGCCAATTGGTATAACCCGAAGAGGTAAGGTGGTAAAGTCCAAATGGAAATTGCGTATCCCCTTGAGATTGATCAGTTGGTTGGCCCGAAATTAGTGGATGATTTTGAATCCAAAAAGAACGCCAGATATGGGCTGTTATGTCCGCTATAAAGTGTGCGGTTGTGGGTGCGCCGATTTGATCACCAACCACCCTTAGTTCATTCCGATTGGTAGCCAATTTCAAAATTGTGCGAAGAAAATTGTGGCCGTAAGCCCCAATTACCCAGCTCGTACGCAAAATCACAAATCGATTGGTCGCAACTTGCACGGCCTGCTCTCCAGCGGCCTTACTCCGCCCATATTCATTGATTGGATCCACAGAATGTGCTTCAGTGTAGGGCGTCAGGCTTGAGCCATCGAAAACATAATCGGTACTATAGTGAATTAATATCGATTGTTGTCGATCGACTTCCTCCGCAAGGCATCTTGGAAGAAGATGATTTAAAAGATTGGAAGCCTCTGGCTCGCTTTCGGCTTTATCCACGGCGGTATATGCGGCTGCATTCACAACAGCCTTAGGCCTTAATGCCCTTACGAATTTTCGTACGGCATCAGTATCGTTTAGATCCAACGTTTGACGATCGGGTGCTACAATCCGTGCCAGCGGACCAAGACTCCTTTTCAGCTCAAATCCTACTTGTCCACTTCCACCTAAAAGAAGTAGTGTTGGTGGCACTTGTGAAATAGACTTCTTCACTTTGGTAGTCATTAACGAAGGATTAATATTAATGTCCGCCGCCCTTTAGCATCAGTCGCAACCCCTTCGCAATTATTTCTAGATCAAGCCACAACAACCCCAAAGAATTGCGCTTCAGGTATTGGTCGATATAAGCATATTCAGGCTCCGGATCACCCATTTCGGGGGTGCCTTTCAGGATATGCCCCAATCCGAGTAGTCCACCAGGGAGCAGCTTTCGGGTGATGTTTCCCTGAGCCAGATCACGTTCGTAGTGGCGCTCCGACAAAGGTCTTGGACCAACTATACTCATATCTCCTTTTAACACACTCCAAAATTGTGGCAGCTCATCGAGATAAAACTTCTTTACAAATTGGCCGACATACGTTCGGCTGTCGGGTGTCCATTCAGCAGAGAAAGCGATCCAATCATGACGCTTCGCTCCTTCAGGTTCTATAAAACGTGTTTTGATGAGCCTAATCTTATACTTTGGAATGCGCCTTCCTTTGCTCACGGCCCAATAGAAAAAGATCATTGGTCCACGATTTTCGGGAATAATCCATCCTTCAAATACATAAGCGATTTTGAGTAGTAGCAATATTGGAGCTGCTAAAAGAAGCAAAAAAGCGGCTACAGTCTTATCAAAGATAATTTTTAAAGTGCGCGGGGGAAGGGGTTCAGTTAGGGAGAATATATGGGCAAACTTTTCACGAACCTCCAACGTAGGTGGCTTATAGGGGAAGGCTTCCTTAGGTTCTGCGGTGTAGAAACTTGACATTTTACAAAAATACTGATTCCTTTTGATTATTAAAATCAATTCGATTTCGAAAAAAACAAATGTTTTTTATTGTTATATAATGTATACTATTGCTTTTTTATTTATTTAATTGAACATAAAATACTATAACTCTATTTTTTTCTCAGTCAATCCTTAGCAATAGGTGTTGGTC
>Ga0214917_10007323_pt1 | contig 11198 bp, 8 predicted proteins | sample LL_1208_BB_MetaG_FD_177983 | JGI IMG/M metagenome (GOLD analysis project Ga0214917, IMG submission 177983) | Freshwater microbial communities from Lake Lanier, Atlanta, Georgia, United States - LL_1208_BB | ecosystem: Environmental > Aquatic > Freshwater > Lake | place: USA: Georgia | collected...
CTGGAGACCGGCCATGTTCGTTGACCGCGTTCGCATCCACGCCCGCGCCGGCGACGGCGGGGACGGTGTCATCTGTTTCCACCGGGAGAAATTCGTCCCCAGGGGAGGACCCGATGGCGGCGACGGTGGTCGGGGCGGCGACGTGGTTCTCGAGGTGGATCCCCAGATCAACAATCTCATCGACCTGCGCTTCCGGCCCCATGCCCGTGCGGGACACGGAGGAAAAGGGGGAGGCAACAACTGCACCGGCAAAAACGGCAAACCATGCGTGCTCAAAGTTCCGGCAGGCACAGTGGTCTATTCCCTTCCTCCCGGTGAGGACGGGGAACCGCTCGTCGACCTCACCCAGCCCGGCGAAACCCACGTGCTTTGCCGCGGAGGACGCGGAGGGCGGGGAAACGCGCGCTTCGCCAGCTCCGTCCGCCAAACGCCCCGGTACGCGGAGGAAGGACAGCCCGGGGAAACCGGGGAGTTCGTCCTCGTCCTCAAATCCATTGCCCAAGTCGGCTTGGTCGGCCTCCCCAATGCCGGAAAATCCAGCCTTCTGGCGGCACTCTCCGCCGCTAAACCCAAAATTGCCTCTTACCCCTTCACCACCCTCCAACCCTCCATCGGTGTGGTCGGTTCGGCCGAGGAAAACCGATTCACCGTGGCCGACATTCCGGGACTCGTCGAGGGCGCCCATGCCGGCAAAGGATTGGGCCATGACTTTCTGCGCCACATCGAACGGTGCGCCATTCTCCTTCTGCTGATTGACGCCGCCGGCACCGAAGGCAGGGATCCGGTGGACGACTACCGTCTTCTTCGCAAGGAACTCCGCGAATATGACCCCGCCCTCGCCCGCCGGCCTTTTTTGGTTGTCGCCAACAAGGCCGACCTCCCGGAGAGTCAGGCCCGTCTGTCCGCCCTCCGCTCCGCTTCCCGCAAACAGGTGTTCACCGTTTCGGCAAAAACCGGCGAAGGCATACCCGGTCTGATCTCCTCCCTCCGCGAAATCCTGGGGCCTTGACCGGTCCTTCAGGTTACTTAACATCATTAATCATTCATAGGATGAAGAATTTTTTCCTTCTCTTTTTGCTTCTGGCCATGGCGTCCTGCAAGAGGGGCGGCGGTCCCCCCAAGGACGCGCCGGTCCCGGTCGAGCTTGTCGCCGTCCAAGTCGGCCCCCTCAAGGAAACACTCCAGGCGACCGGAACGCTCCTAGCCGAGGAGTCCGTCGACCTGAAACCCGAGGTGGAAGGGGAAGTCACCTCGATCCGCATGACCGAAGGAAATTCCGTCAGGAAGGGCGACCTCATCCTCCAGATCGACGAGTCCAAGCAACAGGCGATCGTCGACGAGAGTGAAGCCGACTTCCGCCTGAGCGACGAAAACCGGAAACGCGCGGACATTCTTCTCTCCGATGGGACAATCTCCCAACAGGAACACGACCAGGTCCACTCCGCGTTCCGCCGGGCCGAGGCCGCCCTCAACCTCGCCCGCAAACGCCTCACCGAATACACCCTCACCGCACCCTTTGACGGGATTCTCGGCCGCCGCTACGTGAGCATCGGCCAGTATGTCAGTTCCCAAACCGTCCTGGTCAGCCTGTATGCCCTCGATCGCATGAAGCTGGATTTCAGCGTTCCGGAACGGTACAGCGCCCGCGTCAAACCGGGCCAAACGCTGCAGCTGACCGTGGCCGCCCACGGGGAAGAGAAGTTTTCCGGGGAAATTTACCTGGTGGAGCCCAGGGTGGATGTGGAAACCCGCACCGTCCAGGTCCGCGCCTACGTCCCCAACCAGGACCATCATCTCAAACCGGGAATGTTTGCCAACGTCATGCTTTCCATCGGCAGCAAGGAGGCCGCCCTCACCATTCCCGAGGACTGCATCTTCCCCCAAGCCGGGGGTTTCGCCGTCTACCGAGATGCCGGCGGTGTGGCCGAGTTGGTCGCGGTGGAAACCGGACTCCGCATCCCCGGACGCGTGGAAATCCTTTCCGGCCTCAAGGCCGGCGATCTTGTCGCCCGGTCCGGCAACCTCCGCCTCTCCCCGGGGCGGAAACTCCTGCCGCAGCCTTCCTCCCCGTGAATCTGCCCGAGTTCTGCATCCGGCGACCGATTGCCGCCGCGATGTTCAATCTGGCCCTCGCCCTCATCGGGATCCTCTCCCTGTCCCGCCTGCCCGTCCGGGAACTGCCCGATATCGATCCCCCCATCGTCTCCGTCACCACCGTTTATCCGGGGGCCAACGCCGAACTCGTCGAGGCCGATGTCACCGAGCCGCTCGAGCAGGAAATCAACAACATCCCGGGCATCAAGATCCTGCGGAGCGAATCGAGGGAACAGGTCAGCGCCATCACCGTCGAGTTTGAGCTGAACCACGACGTCGATGTCGGTGCTCAGGACATCCGCGACCGCATCAGCCGCGTCCGCGACAAATTGCCCGACGACATCAAGGAGCCCATCGTGGCCAAACAGGACGCCGACGCCCAGGAGGTCATGTGGATCGCCCTCTACAGCGAGAACCGGTCCACCCTCGAGCTCTCCAATCTCGCCGAACGCCAGATCCGGGACCGCCTCCAGGTGCTCCCGGGCGTCGGCGGCATCAACTTCGGGGGACAAAAAAGACCCTCCATGCGGATCTGGCTCGATTCCGAGAAAATGGCCGCCCGCAAAATCACCGCGGCCGATATCCGCGCCCTGCTTCGCCGGGAAAACGTCGAACTCCCCTCCGGAAGGATCGAAGGGGAAAGTCGCTCCCTCAGCATCGTCGCCCGCGGCCGCATGGACCGCCCGGAGCAGTATGCGGATCTTTTTGTCCGCGAGGTTGACGGCTCGCCCGTCCGCCTTCGGGAGGTGGCCACCGTGGAAATTGGCCCGGAGGTGGAGGCCACCATCGCCCGTTTCAATGGCAAACCCGCCGTGGGCCTTGGCGTCGTCAAACAGTCGGACGCCAACGCCGTCGAGGTGGCCCGGCAGGTGCGCGAGGAGATCGACCGGATCCGCCCCCTTCTTCCCCCTGACGTCGGGCTCGACTTCCCCTTCGATTCCTCCCTGTATGTCCAGGCGGCCATCCGGGAAGTGGCCGAGACCATCGGCGTTTCCTCGGTTTTGGTCATTCTTCTCATCTTTCTCTTTCTTCGCAATTTCCGGTCCACCCTGATTCCCTCCGCAGCCATCCCCATCTCCATTCTCGGGACCTTTGCCCTGCTTTACCTCCTCGGTTACAGCGTCAACATCCTCACCCTCCTCGCCCTCGTCCTGGCCATCGGCATCGTCGTGGACGACGCCATCGTTGTGCTCGAGAACATTGTGCGCCACATCGAGGCGGGAATGACGCCCCGGGAAGCCAGCCGCAAGGCCATGCAGGAAATCACCGGGGCGATCCTTGCCATCACCGCCAGTCTGGTCGTCGTCTTCCTGCCCATCGCCTTCCAAAAGGGCACCACCGGCATCCTTTTTCGCGAGTTCGCCATCACCCTCGCCGGAGCCGTGACCATCTCCGCTTTTGTCGCGCTCAGCCTCAGCCCCGCCTTGGGTGCCTATTTTCTCCGCCCGGTCTCGGGGCAACTTCCGGGGGGACTTCGCTGGTTCGAACTTTGCCTGGAAAAGTTCTACCTGTTTTACGCCCGCAGCCTCGATGCCACCCTGCGCCACCGGCGAATTTGGCTTGGCCTCGGCGCCGGCATCCTTGCCCTGACGGTCCTGCTCTACCGCCTCGTTCCCCAGGAGTTTCTCCCGGAGGAGGACAAGGGCGTCATCGTTGCCGTCATCATCACCCCCGAAGGCTCCACCAGCGAATCCACCGACCAGTATGTCCGCCAGGCGGAGAAAATCGCCGCGGATTACCCGGAAACCCGGGTCTTTTTCTCCGCGGTCGCCCTCTCCCGCGGCGCCCCCGGGGAAGCCAACCAAGGCATCATGTTCATCCGGTTAAAGGCGGACCGGAACCGGACCGCCCAGGAGCTCGCCCGCCCTGGAGCCCGCGGATCCATGTTTACCCGGATGATCACCGAGATCCGCGGCGCCGTGGTCATCCCCTTTCTTCCCAAGGCGGTCGGACGGGGTTTCGGGGAAACCTTTCAGGTCGTCCTGCAGGGCGCCGATCTTGTCCTCCTCGAAAAAACCGCCCGCAACCTCCGGGATGAAATCGACAAGGCGGGATTCCTCAGTCAACCCCGCGTGAACCTCAACTTTGAAAAGCCACAGCTCAACCTCGAGATCGACCGAGCCCGCGCCGCCAATCTGGGCATTTCCGTCAGGGACATTTCCGAGGCCCTGCAAATTCTCCTTGGGGGGCTGGATATTTCCCAGTTCAACCTGGACGGCAAACAGTACGACGTCATCGCCCAGCTCCGGCGCAGCGACCGGCTCGTGCCCGACGAGCTCAACACCCTCTACGTCCGCGCCCGGGGAGGGGAACTGGTGCCGATCCGTGACCTCGTCAAGGCGGACGAGCGCGGTTCGGTGAATTCCATCTCCCATTTCATGCGCCAGCGGAGCACCACCGTGAGCGGACAACCCCAGGGCGTGACCCTCGGACAGGCCATCGAAAAAACCGAGGAGATCGCCCGGCGCATCCTGCCGCCGGGCGTGACCCTGGAATTCGACGGCGAGGCCCGAGAACTGCGCTCCGGACGGGGGGAGGCATGGCAGATCGTCATCCTCGCCCTGCTCATCGTCTACATGGCCCTGGCTGCGCAGTTTGAAAGCCTCAGCCATCCCGTCACCATCATGGTGGCCGTTCCCCTCGCCGCCGTCGGCGCCCTGCTTCTCCTCTACGTGCTCGGGTTGGTCAACTTGATGGCCATCATCCCCCAATATGCCCCCCCCGGATCCCTGCCCGGGCCCCTCGCCTTTCTCTTCGGACTGATGCCGGAAATCCCCTCGATGAACCTGAATCTCTACAGCCTGATCGGACTGGTCCTGCTCGTGGGACTGGTCACCAAAAATTCCATCCTTCTCGTGGAATTCGCCAACCAGAAAAGGGCCGAAGGATGTTCCGCCTTGGAGGCCATGCAACAGGCAGGGCTGATCCGGCTTCGCCCCATCCTCATGACCGCCCTCTCCACCATCATCGGCATCCTGCCGATCGCGTTGGGCCTCGGAGCAGGGGCCGAAAGCCGCCGCCCCCTCGGGGTGGCCGTGGTGGGTGGCATGCTCTCCTCAACTTTTCTCACCCTTTATCTCGTGCCTGTCTTTTACGTCACCCTGGATCAACTGCTTGGCCGGAAACCGCCCAAGGAGCCGGCCTTGTCGGCCTCCTGAAGACATCTAAAACCTTCTTATGACCATGGCCATGCCCTACGCGGGCGAAGAGGCACGGGAACGCCGGGACATGCTGATCGCGGCCGGCCTGACCCTTCTCTATTTCCTGCTCATCGCCCTTTTCTGGAGCTCCTCCCAGGCGGTTGCCCGGTTGCGCAAACCGGATAGCCCCCCGCAGGTCCGTCAAATCAGCTCGTTGCAGCGCCTTCCCCCGCGCCCGCCGGCAACGCCCGCCGTTCCCCAAGATAACCGTTTTGTCGACGCCTCCGGTTTGGCGGAATCCAAAAAAGTCGACCCCAATACCACGCTCCAAAGTGACCGCGACACCGCCGCGTCCAGCAAGGTGATCAACGGAAACGACCCCACCCTCGGCGGCCAGGAAGGAGCGAAAAACGACTCCCTCACCGTCCGCAACACCCGCTTCTCCCCCACCCAGGCCAGCCCACCCCCCGCCGCCAGCCCCGCTCCCGCCCTCCTTACCCCTCCCGCCCCCAAACCCAAGACCGCCCCCTCTCCTCCCCTTCCCAAACCCAGGGAACCCGAAAAAACCATCCCTGGCCCGGGCACACCGGTGGAAAAAATCCCCGACACCCCGCCGGAAAAATCCCAGGACCAACCGGACGAAACCACCCCGCCCCCCTCCCCATCGGCCGCCCAAGCCGCCGCGGACGCCTCCGACTCCTCCTCCGCGATGGCCCCACCCCCGGATATTTTCCGGGACCGCTCCGCCATCTCCGGGGGCGCCCAGCTCGGGGAGGACGCCTCCTTCGCCTCCATGGCCACAGCCCTGGGGCGCTACCAGCACAAGCTCTATCTCGCCATCGGCTCCCGCTGGAACCTCCAGATCCAGCAGCGAATGGCCCAGGTCGGGGTCGACCGCGTTGTCATCCGGTTCGAGGTCAACCCGGACGGCAGCATCACCGGCCTCGACGTGATCCAGGGCAACCCCAACTCCATGCTTTCCGTGATCAGCTCGGATTCCATCCAGCAATCCAGCAACCTCATCGGCCCCTTTCCCGCGGCCCTCCTCAAGGAAAAACCCAACGGCTTCACCTGGCAACTGGCCTTCCGCATCTACTGAAATTCATCCGGACTCGCCAATCCCTCTCCCATCCCTACCCTTTTCCCCATGAACACCCTCCCCTTTCTCGAGCACTTCCTCAAACTGAACGTCTCCCCGTTCGTCCTCATTCTCATCCTTTTCCCCCTGATCACCGCCCTGACCACGGGCATCTTCCTCAGCACCCTGATCTTCCTCCGCCTCCGCCGTGACAGGGTCACCCCCAGGGACATCGTCGATGCCATCCGCGCCCTACGCCCCGGAGGCAACACCGAGGCCCTCACCCGCCTCTGCGTCCGCAACGACTCCGCCCTTGCCCGCCTCGTCAACAGCTGCCTCGAACACGCCTCCCTTCCCCGCTCGGAAAATGTCGAGGTGCTGGAAACCGCCGCCCGCACCGAGGTGGCACGCCTGGAGCGGGGCCTCGTTTATCTGGAGATTTTTGTCGGCGCCTCCCCGCTCCTCGGCCTCGTTGGAACCGTTTCCGGCCTGATCACCATCTTTGCCGCCGTCGGATCCTCCAACGCGGATCCGGAAAAGATCTCCGCGGGCATCGCCGAAGCCCTGCACACCACCGTCCTCGGGATCGGCACGGCCATTGTCATGCTTTTCCCCTTCACCTTCTTCAGCAAAAAGATCGAGGTCCTCGCGGTGGAACTGGAGGACCTTTCCATGCTTCTCCTCAAGAAACTCTACACGGAGGAAGTGCCCGCCTGATCCCGCCCCGGGCCGTCCCGAGATGAAGTTCCACCCCTCCCGCCGCCGCCGCGTGGAGATCAACGTCATTCCGTTGATCGACATCCTCTGCATGCTCCTCATTTTCTTCATCGTCACCACCTCCTTTAAAAAGAAGGTCGCCAAGGTCGATGTCACCCCGCCGAAATCGGAAAAGGGCACCGAGTCCGTCGAGGAAGCCAAGACGCCCCCGGAACTCACCATGAAGTCCTCCAAGGCGGAGGAGTACGCCCGGATTTACGACACCGACCGTTTTCCCCTCTACCTCGGCGACCAACCCCTCAATCTCGACCCGAAATCCGATTCCTTCCGCGCCGATCTCGCCAAAGCCCTCAAGGAGCGCGGGGTGAAGAGTGTCATCCTGAATTTCGACGAGACCACCCCGATCTCGGTCTTTTTCAAATTCTTTGACGCGTGTGAGGACGCCGGCGTGCCCATCTCCGTCCGCACCTCCAAGATCGGCAGCGCCAACCCCGGCCCCTGAAAAAAGCCACCCCCCTCCCCATCCGCCTCTACGGCGATCCGGTTCTCCGCCAGCCCGCCCTGGCGGTCCGGCCTCCTGACCCCAAGCTTCACGAGCTGGCAGCCGTTCTCGAGACCACCATGAACGAGGCGGAAGGCGTCGGTCTCGCCGCACCCCAGGTGGGCATTTCCCTGCAGATCGCGGTGATTGACCTTCGCAAGGTGGAGAAGCGGCCCTCCTCCCTGGAATTCGGGGGCAAACCGGTCGACTGGAAAAAACACATGCCGCTCTTTTTCTGCAATCCCGTGCTCACCCTCACCCGGAAACGCGAGGATTCGGAGGAGGGCTGCCTGAGTTTTCCCGGCCTGAGCGGATCCGTCCGCCGCAGCCTGAGGATCCAGATGGACTATCTCGACCTTGAGGGAAAAAAGATGAGCCTCGCCGCCGGTGGCCTGCTCGCCCGCGCCATCCAGCATGAGGTCGACCACCTCATGGGCGTCCTTTTCATTGACCGGATGGACCCCGATGTCCGGCGCCCGATCAAGCCGGTTCTCGACGAGATGCTCGCCCGGACCAAGTCCGGCGCAAGCGGCCGCTGAACCCCATGCTGATCCTCGCCGACGCTCTGGTCTCCGCACCGGATCGCGTCCTCCGCCCCGGGCGTTTGCGGGTCTCCGGCCGCAGGATCCTGGAGGCCGGTGCCAACCTCCGCCCAAAAAACGGCGAGGAAATCCTCGAACTGCCCGGCATCACCCTCGCGGCCGGATTCCTCAACCTCCACGCCCATCTCGAGCTCGCCCCCCTCCATGGGAAAATCCCCCCCGCCCTGCCCTTTGCCGGGTGGCTGCGTCAAATTCTCTCCCTGCTTCCGGGGCTTCACTCCACCGCCCGCACCGCCTCGATCCTGGAGTCCAGCCGCAAAGCCGCCGAAACCGGAACCACCACGGTCCTCACCATCCTCTCCGACCCCGCCGCCCTGGCCGGCTTGGCCGGCACCCTGCCGCGGATCTGGTGGGCCCTGGAGTTCATGGATCTGCACGGAGATCCGGGACCGGCACGGCAGATGGAACGCCTTGCCGCCTGGCTTTCCCGCCATCCGGGAGCCGATTGGAAGGCCGCCCTGTCCCCCCACGCACCCTATTCGGCCTCGCCCGGGCTCTATCGGGAATGCGCCCGCCTTGCCTCGGAACTGCACCTGCCATTCACCACCCATTGGGCGGAATCCCCCGAGGAGGAGGAGCTGTTCCGTTCCGGCGGCGGTCCCCTGCGGCAACTCCTGCCCCAATCCTGGGCCCACGGAAAGCTTTCCGAACGGTTGGAAAGTATGCCTCCCGCTTCCCTGGTCGCCCATGGAAACCACCTTGCGGAAACGGATTTTCCGATCCTCTCGGCGCGGGACTGCGTTGCCGTCCACTGCCCCACCTCCCACGCCTGGTTTGGCCGGCAACCTTTCCCCCTGCAGAGATTCCGCCAACACCGTCTTCCCGTCGTCCTCGGCACCGACAGCCCGGCCAGCTCGGACAACCGCTGCTTCGACCTCCGGCTCGAAGCCCGCACTTTCCACCAGGACCATCCTCAGGTTCCCTATGCGGAAATCTGGCCGATGCTGACCACCCTTCCGGCCAAAGCCCTGGGACAGGAAGGAATCCTGGGAAGCCTGCAGCCGGGAGCAGAGGCCGACTGGGTGGGCTGGAAAGTGGATCCCTCTGCGGATCCCGCCACCGCCATCCTTACCTCGACCGGTTCTGCCGAAATCATCAGCGTGGCCGGCCGCCTGCATCGCCCCGAGCGAATTTAGGTTTTCCACTCGTCCCGCTGCCACGCCCTCGGCACGATAGCAAGGATGTCGGGCTCGCTGACCGCACAAGCCAGGGAGAAAAAGGAGATCCGGGTGGCGCAAGGCACACAACGATCCCTGCCTGCCGAACAGGCCAGCCTCTCCTTTGCCGACAATGACTACCTCGGACTCTCCCGGCACCCCCGTGTGACCGAAGCCGCCGTTCGTGCCATTCGCGATGCCGGCACCGGAGCACGCGCCGCCCGCCACCTGGCCGGATCCTGCCGGGAACACGCCGGGCTGGAAAAGGCACTGGCCGGATGGAAAGGCACCGAGGCCGCCCTGGTTTTTTCCTCCGGTTACCAGACACCCCTCGGGGTCATCCCCTGCCTGGTCGGCCCCAAGGACACGGTCCTGCTGGAACGAAACGCCCACGCCTGCCTGTTCGATGGAGCCAGGCTTTCCGGGGCCCGGCTTCGTTTGTTTCTCCGGAATAGCCGGGAAAGCCTGGAGGAGGCCCTCGTTTCGAACCGGAAACTGAATCCCCAGGGAAAGGTCCTCCTGGTCGCCGAATCCCTTCACTCGATGGATGGCGATTTCGCGGAGCTCGAATTTCTGGCGGAGCTCAAGGAAAGGTTCGGGGCATGGCTTTTGCTGGACGAGGCCCACGCCAACGGTGTGGTCGGACCGGAAGGAGCCGGCTGGGCGGCGGAACGGGGTTGCGCGCACCGGATCGACATCCACATGGGAACCCTGGGCAAATCCCTGGGCTCCTCCGGGGGCTTTGTCGCCGCCTCCGCGGAGATCATCGACCATTTTCTCAACGAGGCCCGGACCTTCCTCTATGGAACCGCCCCGGCCCCGGCCGCGATGGCTGCCGCCACGGAGGCCCTCGCCGTCCTTGGATCCGCCGAAGGCAACCGCCTTCGGGAAAATCTGCAGAGGAACATCCTCCTTTATGCCTCCCTCCATCCCGCGTCCCGCCAGGGGCCGATTCAGCCTTGGATCCTGAAGTCCAACGATGTCACCGTTCGCGCCCGCAACCATCTTCGCTCCCTCGGCCTGGAAGTCGCCGCAATCCGCCCCCCCACCGTCCCGGAAGGAACCGCCCGGCTGCGGATCAGCCTCTCCGCCCGGCACTCCCCGGCCGAGGTGCGGCGACTGGTGGAAGAGTTGGCGCGGTTCCCTGCGGAGTGAACTCGGACGAAACCATCCGGCTGGACCGGAAACACCTCTGGCACCCCTTCACCCCGAATTCGGTTTGGATGGATCCGTCCTTCCATCCCGTTTCCATCGTCGCCGGAGAAGGCTCCTGGCTGGTGGATGCCAAGGGGCGGCGCTATCTCGACGGCAACTCCTCCATCTGGACCAATCTCCATGGCCACCGTCATCCCCGCCTGGACGAGGCCATCCGCGGCCAGCTCGGCAAAATCGCCCACTCGTCGTTCCTCGGCCTGACCCATGAGCCGGCCGCCCGGCTGGCGGAGGAACTTCTTGCCTACGTCCGGGACGGGAAAAATCCGGAAAAATTAAGCCGTGTTTTCTTTTCCGACGACGGCTCCACCGCCATGGAGGCGGGGCTGAAAATGATCGTCCAATCGTTTGCCCAGACGGGCCAACCTCAGCGGACAGAATTTATTTCCCCCGAAGGCGCTTATCATGGAGACACCGTCGGAGCCATGAGCCTCGGCAAAAGCGACCTTTTCCATCGCCACTACCAACCCCTCCTCTTTCCGTCCCGCCGGGTGATGACCCCTTTTTGCTACCGTTGCCGGTTCAACCGAGCCAAACCGGAAACTGCCGATGCCCGCTCCTATCGGCAGTGCGGCTTCGAATGCGCCGCCCAGGCCGAGGAGGAAATTTCCCGGGCGGGGGAAAAACTCGCCGCATGGGTCCTGGAACCAAGGGTCC
>Ga0214917_10007324_pt1 | contig 11198 bp, 10 predicted proteins | sample LL_1208_BB_MetaG_FD_177983 | JGI IMG/M metagenome (GOLD analysis project Ga0214917, IMG submission 177983) | Freshwater microbial communities from Lake Lanier, Atlanta, Georgia, United States - LL_1208_BB | ecosystem: Environmental > Aquatic > Freshwater > Lake | place: USA: Georgia | collected...
TGCAGAGCCTGCTGGGCCTCTCGGAAGCGGGCTATTTCAGACGGTTGCGCCAGCGGCGCTTTCTCAACTGGGTTCAGACCATGGATAACCATGTGATCCTCTGCGGCTACGGCCGCATCGGCCGCGAGATCGGCGACCAGATCAGTCGTGAGGGGGTCGATGTGCTGGTGGTCGAGATGGATCCGGAGCGCCGGCAGGCGGCCGAGGAGGCAGGCCTGCCGGTGCTGATGGCCGATGCCACCCTCGACGAAACCCTCCTGGAGGCCGGCATTCACCGCTGCCGTTCCCTGGTGGCGGCCCTGCCCAGCAATGCCGCCAATCTCTATGTGGTGCTGAGCGCCCGAGGGCTGGCTCCCCGCTGCCGCCTGATCGCCCGATCCGACAGCGATGAAGCGGCCCGCAAGTTGCGCCAGGCCGGTGCTGATCAGGTGGTCAGTCCCTATGTGGCCGGCGGTCGCACCATGGCGGCCACCGCCCTGCGGCCCCTGGCGGTCACCTTCATGGAGTTGCTGGCCGGCACCGACTGTGAGGTCGAGGAGTTCAGGCTTTCGGAGGATCCCGAGCGCCTGGGCGAGCTGAATGGTCGCAGTCTCACGGAACTGGAGCTGCGGCGTCGCACCGGGGCCCTGGTGCTGGCGATCCGCAACCCCGAACCCGATCTGCTCAATCCGTATCTCTACCGGGGCAGCTCCTACACGTCCGATGAACCAAGCCTGTTGGCCAATCCCGGTGGTGAGGTCACCCTGGCGCCAGGACAGCTGCTGGTGGTGATGGGCAGCCAGGCCCAACTGGCGGCGTTCGCCACGTTGCTGGGCCGGGCCCTGGTCAGCATCGATCCCATGCGCGAGTAGGGCCCAGGGCCGGTCGACGGCCCGCCGGCGCATACGATCGCCGCCAAACCCGGCCGCCGTCTGCCATGACTCCCAGCGCCCCATCCCTGCAGGGCCAGGTCGCCCTGGTCACCGGCGCCAGCCGTGGCATCGGTGCTGCGATCGCTGCCGAACTCGCTGCCAGTGGCGCCACCGTGGTGGTCAACTACGCCAGCTCGCCCGAGGCCGCGGCAGCCGTGGTCAGCCAGATCGAAGCGGCTGGCGGCAAGGCCTGGAGCCACCGGGCCAACGTCGCCGACGAAGCCGAGGTCGAGGCCATGGTCAAGGCGGTTCTGGAGCGCGAAGGTCGCCTCGATGTGCTCATCAACAACGCCGGCATCACCCGCGACGGTCTGCTCATGCGCATGAAGACCAGCGACTGGCAGAGCGTCATCGACCTCAACCTCACCGGCGTCTTCCTCTGCACCCGCGCCGTGAGCCGCAGCATGCTCAAGGCGCGGGCCGGCCGCATCATCAACATCACCTCGGTGGTGGCCCTGTTCGGCAACCCAGGTCAGGCCAACTACAGCGCCGCCAAGGCCGGAGTGATCGGTCTGACCCGCAGCACGGCCGCCGAATTCGCCAGCCGCGGCGTCACGGTCAACGCCGTCGCACCGGGCTTCATCGAGAGCGACATGACCAAGGATCTCGACAAGGAGCCGATCCTGGCGTCGATCCCCCTGGGCCGCATGGGCAGCACGGCCGAGGTGGCTGGTGCTGTGCGTTTTCTGGCTGCCGACCCCGCGGCCGCCTACATGACCGGCCAGGTGCTGCAGGTCGACGGTGGCATGGTGATGCGTTGAGCGCTCGCCTGCCCCTCAGCTGCTGAGTTCGTCACGCAGTTGCCGGATCCGCTGCAGCAGTCGCAGCCGCCGGCTGCGGGCGGTGAGGGTCAGAAACAGCCGGATCGGCACATAGACCAGGGCCATCGCCAGTCCGACGCCGGTGATCAGGATGAACACCAGGGGGTTGGCACTGGGCATGGTCGGCCCCATGGCTTCCTCGACCGCGTTCTCCAGGGCGCTCTGCAGCAGGTCCTCCATGGCCTGACCCTATCGGCGCCGAGCACGGCTCGCAGCCTCGGAGCACCCCACGATTCGGCTTTCCCCACCAGTCAACGGTCGCCTCGGCATGGGACCCTGTGCCCAGATCGACCTGTTGAAGGGCCCATGGCCAAGCTGATCCGCTTTTCTGACCAGTCGCGTGCTGCCCTCGAGCGTGGCGTGAACGCCCTCGCCGATGCCGTCAAGGTGACCATTGGTCCCCGGGGCCGCAATGTGGTGCTGGAGAAGAAATTCGGCGCCCCCGACATCGTCAATGACGGCGTCACGATCGCCAAGGAGATCGAGCTCGATGATCCGTTCGAGAACCTGGGCGCCAAGCTGATGCAGCAGGTGGCCTCCAAGACCAAGGACACCGCCGGCGACGGCACCACCACCGCCACCGTGCTGGCCCAGGCCCTGGTGCGCGAGGGCCTGCGCAACGTGGCCGCAGGCGCCAGCCCGATCGGGCTGCGCAAGGGCATGGAGAAGGCCGCGGCCCAGGTGGTCGAAGGCCTCAAGGCCCGTGCTCAGGGTGTCGCTGGCGACGCCATCCGTCAGGTGGCCACGGTCAGCTCCGGTGGCGACAGCGAGATCGGCCAGATGATCGCCGAGGCCATGGCCAAGGTGTCGGCTGACGGCGTGATCACCGTCGAGGAGAGCAAGAGCCTGGCCACCGAGCTCGACGTCACCGAAGGCATGGCCTTTGACCGGGGTTACGCCTCGCCCTACTTCATCACCGACCAGGACCGCCGCGAGTGCGTGTTCGAGAATCCTCTGGTGCTGGTCACCGACCGCAAGATCAGCGCCGTGGCCGATCTGGTGCCGGTGCTTGAGGCCGTGAGCCGCAGCGGCCGGCCGTTGCTGATCCTCTGTGACGACATCGACGGTGAGGCCCTGGCCACCCTGGTGGTCAACAAGAACCGCGGCGTGCTGCAGGTTGCAGCCGTCAAGGCCCCCGGGTTCGGCGATCGCCGCAAGGCGATGCTGGCCGACATCGCGATTCTCACCGGTGCGTCCCTGGTCAGCGAAGACCGGGCCATGACCCTCGACAAGGTCACCCTGGCCGATCTGGGCGGTGCCCGCACGATCACCATCACCAAAGACGACACCACCATCGTCGCCAGCGGTGAGCATCAGGCCGCGGTGAGCGACCGGGTGGCGTCGATCAAGCGCGAACTGGAGGCCACCGACTCCGACTACGACAAGGAGAAGCTCAACGAGCGCATCGCCAAACTCGCCGGCGGCGTTGCCGTGATCAAGGTCGGTGCCCCCACCGAGACCGAGCTCAAGAACCGCAAGCTGCGCATCGAGGACGCCCTCAATGCCACCCGTTGTGCCATCGAAGAGGGCATCATCGCCGGTGGTGGCACCACCCTGCTGGAGCTGGCCGCCGGCCTCGATGGCCTGGCTGCCCAGCTCCAGGGTGATGAGCGCACCGGAGTCGAGATCGTGCAGCGGGCCCTGAGTGAGCCCGTGCGTCAGATCGCCAGCAACGCCGGTGCCGACGGCTCCGTGGTGGCAGCCGAGATTCAGCGCCAGGGCAAGGGCTTCAATGCTGCCACCGGCGTCTACGAAGACCTGCTGGCTGCCGGCATTCTTGACCCTGCCAAGGTGGTGCGCCTGGCCCTGCAGGACGCGGTCTCGATCGCCGGCCTGTTGATCACCACCGAAGCGGTGATCGCCGACAAGCCCGAGCCCCCGGCTCCTGCGGCCCCCGGTGGCGGCATGGATGGCATGGGCGGTATGGGTGGCATGGGCGGCATGGGCATGCCCGGCATGATGTGAGCCGTCAGCCCTGGGCCCGGAGCCCATGGCAGCGCAGAGCCCTCGGCGATCAGCCGAGGGCTCTGTTGTAAGCCGCCACCTGCAGATCGATGCCGGTGATTGCGGTTCCCACCACCACAGCATCGGCCCCCAGATCGATGGCCCGGCGCGCCTGCTCGGCGCTGGCGATTCCCCCTTCACAGATCAGCCCCACCGCGGCCGGCAACGCGCTCCGCAGTTGCGGGATCAGCTCCCAGGCCGGCGGCTTGAGGTCCGCCGTGGCTTCGGTATAGCCGAACAGGGTTGTGCCGACCCAGTCGCAGCCCAGCTCGGCAGCCCTTCGCCCATTGGCCAGGCTGTCGATGTCGGCCATCAACGGTGCCCCAAGCTCGCTTTTGGCACGGCTGATCAGGTCAGCCAATTCTTGGCCTTCGGGGCGGTGCCGTTCGGTCGCATCGAGGGCGATCACATCGGCACCGGCCGCCCACACCGCGCTGATCTCGTGCCAACCCGGTGTGATGTAAACAGGGCTGTCGGCAAAGGTGCGCTTCCACAATCCGATGATCAGGGCCTCGGGGCAGCGGCGTCGTACCGCACCGATGTGCTCGGGGCTTTCCAGCCGCACCCCCGAGGCGCCTTTGCGCAGACTGGCTTCGGCCATGGCCGCGATCACGTCGGGTGCCCGCAGGGGTGATCCCTCAGGGGCCTGCACCGAGACGATCAGGCCCGAGGCGTTGGGGGTTGCGTGCATCTCAGGCGGCGTCACTGTTCAGCCACGACCGCAGCTCGGCCAGGTCGGCAGGTCGGGGTGCCGGCAGCTTGGTCAAGGTCGCTTGTCGGGCCGGTTTCTGCCGTTGGGGTGCAAGCTGCCAGGGGTCGCTCGCAGGGGGGGATGGCTTGCTGGCTGAGGGCTCGCTGGGGTCTGGTCGGATCGGCGCCAGCGCTTCATCGAAAGCCTGTTGAACCAGGGTTCCGATCGACGGCCTTGGTTCAGGCGGCGCCTTGTCACTGGTGTTGCTCTGCATCTGCTGACGCAGCCATGCGACACCTTCCTGTCCGCAGGTGCGCAGCAGTTGGGTCTTGATGAAGGCATCGAGATCGCTCCAGCCGCGGCGATGCACCCATTGCTGGGTTAGGCGAGCCGCCAGGTCCTCCTGGCGGATGATGACGGCGTCGATCAGCAGAACCGCCGGATCGGGACGCTCCGGTGGTTCGGGAACAAAAGGATCAGGCACGGCCTTCCTCGCGGATGTCAGGAGAGCTTGCGATCCAGAAGTGGACGGATCGCCAGAAACAATCCGGCGGCCAGGGCGGCGAGAATTCCCAGGCAGGTGGCGGTGTTGAGATCCCCATAGGGAGCCTCAAGCACCACGGCAGCCAGGGACAGATCGCCGGCGTAGGCAGAACGGATCGGTTCAATCGCGAAGGTAAGGGGATTCAGGGCCGCTAGCCACCCCAACCAGGTGGGCATGAAACTGAGCGGAGCCAGAGCCGTGCTGGCAAACAGCAGCGGCAGGTTGGCCACAAAGATCACGGCGATCAGTTCAATGTGCCCCGGCAGGGCAAAGGCCAGGCCCAGGCTCAGGGCGGTGACGGCAAACACCAGCAGCAGCAGGGTGACCAGCACCAGCAGCAACCCGGCGGCGCCAGGCCAGCCATACCCCAGCAGGGCAGCGGTGACCATGATCGCCAGGCTCTGCACCAGCGACAGCGCGGTGATGTACAGCACCGAGGCCAGCACGATCGAGCTGCGCGAGCGCAGCGGCGCCACCAGCAAGCGGTTGAGAAAGCCGAACTCGCGATCGAACATCACCGGCAGCCCCGCATTCAGGGCACCGCTGAAGGCCGTGAACACGATCACGCCGGCCCCCAGAAAACGGCCGTAACTCATGCCGCCGGGCAGCAGACCGGCCGGTGCATTGGCGAACAGGGCGCCGAACAGCACCAGCCAGATCAGCGGCTGCAGCACTCCGGCCACCAGCGTCGAGGGTCGGCGCGCCAGCTGCACGAACAGACGCCTGGTCAGGGCCAGGGTCTCCTGGGTGATCTCGGCCAGGGCCGAGGTTTCGTTGGAACCGTTGGTCAGGGCGGAATTGGCGCTGGTCATCGCTTAGCGCATGCTTTGTTTGCGTTCGGCCTTGGCGTCGCGGTTGCCCGCCACGGCCAGTTCGGCATCCATCAGGGTGCGGCCTGTGGCCTGTAGGTACACATCATCAAGGCTGGGCCGGCTCTGGGCCAGGGCAAAGACCGGCAGATCGGCCTCGGCCAGCTGTCGCCTGAGCTGTTCGACGACGCCGTCGTGCTCGATCACCAGGTTCAGGGAGAACCCCTGGGCCCGGTTGACCACCACCTGACGCACCCCCTGGCAGCCCTGGAGCAGCGCCTGAACCCGCAGGGCTTCGCTCTCGTCGCTGAACTCACGCACCCGCAGGGTCACCCGATCTCCCCCGAGGGCATCCTTGAGATCGCTCGGCGACCCGCAGGCGATCACACGGCCGGCCTCGATGATGGCGAGCTGGTCGGCCAGGGCATCGACCTCCTCGAGGTAATGGCTGCTGAGCAGCACGGTGGTGCCGCCATCGCGCAGCTGCCGCAACACCGTCCAGATCGCGCTGCGGCTCTCGATGTCGAGGCCCACGGTGGGTTCGTCGAGCACCAGCACCCGCGGACTGTGCAGCAGGCCAGCGGCCAGATCAAGGCGCCGCCGCATGCCCCCCGAGTAGCCGCCGCAGCGCCGGTCGATCCAGGCGTCCATGCCGAGCAGGGTGACCAGCTCGTCGATGCGGCTGTCGCGGCGGCTGCGCGGCAGGTGGTAGAGGTCTCCCTGCAGCTGGAGCAGTTCGCGGCCGCTCAGGATCTTGTCGATCGCCACCTCCTGGGCCACATAGCCCAGCAGAGAGCGCACACCACGGGGGTCAGCGAGGGCATCTCGGCCCGCCACCCTGACGCTGCCACTGTCGGGCGAGAGCAGGGTGCAGAGAATTCTCAGAGTCGTGGTCTTGCCGGCTCCGTTGGGGCCCAGCAGCCCGAACAGCGACCCCTCCGGAATGCTGAGGCAGAGGTCGTCAAGGGCGACGACCGGCTCACTCTTGCGGCTGCCGCCGTAGCGCTTGTTCAGGTGCTGCAGCTCAATGAAGCCCACGCTCAAACCGAAGCCTCTCTTGGTCGCTGCACTCGCCCGAATTTAAAGGGATCCAGGCGGCATCAGCAGGGCCATGAGCGGGCCCAGCTGCAGATCGGCCGCCTGGGGCGTGCGGGCCAGCAGCAGCAGCAGGCAGATGCCGAAGAGGTAGAAGATCGACCAACGAAAGACACCCCGTGCCGGAGCTGCGGCGTCCGGATTGCGGCTGAGGGACTGGCACTGCTGCAGCAGCCTGGCGTTGAAGGGGATGAGCAGAACGCCGTACAGCAGCCCGCCGCTGGGCAGTGCCACGATGCCGAGCAGGCTGACCGCCACCGTCAGCCAGGTATAGGTGCGGATCGCCCGCACGGTCACGGCCACACCTTTGACCACCGGCAACATCGGAATGCCCACGGAGCGGTAGTCGTCGCGCAGCAGCAGCGCCAGGGCCCAGAAGTGAGCCGGTGTCCACACCATCACCAGGGCGAAGAGCCACCAGGCTCCAGCCGTGAGGTGGCCGCTTGCCGCCGCCGCTCCCACCAACGGTGGGATGGCACCGGCCACTCCGCCGATCACGATGTTCTGGGCGGTACGTGGCTTCAGCAGGGCGGTGTAGAGCAGCACATAGCTGCACAGTCCCAGCAGCGACAGTGCGGCGGCCAGCGGGTTGACCCCCAGGCACAGCACCAGCACCGAGGCCAGGGTCAGGGCGATCGCCATCGCAAAGGCGGCGTTCTGGGCCAGCCGACCGCTGGGCAGAGCCCTGCTGCTGGTGCGCTGCATGCGCCCGTCGAGGTCCTGCTCCCAGAGGCAGTTGAGGATGCCGGCCGCAGCCGAGGCCAGGGCACCACCCACAAGGGTCAGGGCGATGGTGCGGCCGTTGCTGGGCCAACCCTCGGCCAGAGCCATGCCGCCCAGGGTGGTGGCCAGCAGCAGGGGGATCAGCCGCGGCTTGGCGATCTCGAGCCAGGCGGGCAACCGGGGCCTGGCACTCACCCTGGGGGTTGGAGCCGGTGCCGTCGTGGGAAGCGTTGCACTAACCATGGGCCACCTCCCGGCTGACGCCGGCCGTGAGAACTGCGACCAGCAGGGCCGCCACCACCTGATGAGCGACGGTCACCAGTGGCGCTGTGAGCTGCAGATGCCAGCTGGTCAGACCGAGTGCCAGCTGGCCCAGCACCAGGGCTGCGGCAGCGAGGCCCAGTCCTCGCGCCAGGGGCCTCACCGGCAGGCGCAGGGCGGCAACCGCCTGGATGGCGACCGCCCCTGCGGCGATCGAACCGAGATGGCGGTGGGCCGAGAGCCATTGGCAGTCTTGACCGCTCGCCAGGCAGCGTTCAGCTGCCCACTGGGTTGCCATGGCTCCACCGAGCAGGCATTGGGCCAGCACCGCGATCAGGCTCACGCAGGCGAGCAGCACCCAGATCCGGCCCATGCCACGCCCCTGGCGGGAGGGCTCGTCGACGCTCAACAGGTGCTGGCTGGCGGCGCTGATCACGGCCACCAGCAGCAGCGCCATGGCGAGATGGGCCGTGACCACGACGCTGGGCAGCAGCGCCAGCACGGTGATCGCGCCCAGCCCTCCCTGGATGGCGACCAGAGCGAGGGCAAGGGCTCCGAGCCAGGGCAGCCAGGAGGGCAGACGCTGGCGCTGAAGAATGCTCACGGCACAGAGCACCAGCAGTGCCACCCCCACCACAAAGGCGTCGAGACGGTGGAACCACTCGAGGAACACCTGCATGTTCATGCGGCCTCCTGGCAGAAGGGAGCCGTAGCAGAGGGGCCAGTCGGGACAGGCCAGCCCTGCTTCCATGACCCGGGTGGCACCACCGATGCCGACCAGGGCCACCAGGGCGACCACCAGGTGCGCGCACAGCAACGCCAATTGATGGGTGAGCCGGTGTTCGCTCCAGCGGATCTGCACGGCTCCCTGTGCATGTGGTCGTCAAGCTAGCCATTGCCTTCTGATCTGCGTCACCGTGGCTGGCCAGGTGCGCGAGTTGAAACATGCCCGGGCCGCGGGCGGGAGCTGATCGATCTCAGTTCGCGAGCAAATCCCCATCAGATTCGCCCAGGCCAGGCGATCTCCATAACGTGTAGGCAACGGCTTGTCGGGTCTGCGCCCATGGCCATTCCTTCTGCGCTGATCACGTTGCTGATCGGCATCGCCCTGACCCTTGCGGGGTTGTGGGTCGGACACAACGTGCGGCTGCTGCCGATCGATGCCAGCGCCAATGCGCCGGTCTACGACGCCTTGTTTGAGGTGTTGTTCACCATCGGCACCATCCTGTTTCTCGGCATCGTCGGGCTGCTGGTGTACAGCCTGGTGCGTTTCCGTCGTCGTTCCGGCGACAGCGGTGACGGCCTGGCCATCGAGGGCAATCTGCCGCTGGAAATCGTCTGGACAGCGATTCCAGCTGTGGTGGTCCTGTTTGTCGGCATCTACAGCTACGACATCTATGAGCGCATGGGCGGCATGGCCTCGTTCCACGACCACGGCGCCCATGACCACGCCGCCATGGCGGCAATGGTGCAGGAGGCGTCGGTTGCGTCAGCGGCCTCAACCGATCCCGACGGCCAGGAGCGCATCTGGGGGGGCATCGGTCAGAGCGCCAGTGGCGCTGCCGTGTTGCCGGTCGAGGTGACGGCCATGCAGTTTGCCTTCATCTTTCACTACCCCGACAGCGGCATCACTGCGGGTGAATTGCACGTTCCCCTCGGCCAGAGCGTGCAGCTGCGCATGGAAGCCAAGGATGTGATCCATGCCTTCTGGGTGCCGCAGTTCCGCCTCAAGCAGGACGTCATCCCCGGGCAGCCGACGTTGCTGACCTTCACGCCCACCCGGGCCGGCACCTATCCGATCGTGTGCGCCGAACTCTGTGGCCCCTATCACGGGGGCATGCGTTCCAGTGTTGTGGTCCATGAACCCGATGGGTTTGACGCCTGGTTGCAGAGCAACCGACCTGCTCAGGTGGCCCAGGCTCCGGCAGCCCCGTTCTCCTGACGGCTGGCCCTCAGTCGATCTTCTGCAGCTTCAATCGGACCTTCCCCATGACCGTCGCCAACCCAGCCGAACTTGAACAGGGCCTGCAGCCCCAGGGCTGGCTGAAGTACTTCAGCTTCAGCCTGGATCACAAGGTGATCGGTATTCAGTACCTGGTCTGCGGTTTTCTGTTCTATTTCATCGGTGGTGCTCTGGCCGGTGTCATTCGCACTGAGCTGGCCAGTCCACTGTCGGATTTCGTGAGCAGGGACACCTACAACGAGGTGCTCACCCTGCACGGCACGATCATGATCTTTCTCTGGATCGTGCCGGTGGTCAATGGTGCCTTCGGCAACTATCTGATTCCCTTCTATGTGGGGGCACGCGATATGGCGTTTCCCCGTCTCAATGCCGTTGCGTTCTGGTTGATTCCACCAGCTGGCATTCTGTTGATCAGCAGTTATTTTCTTGCTGGTGCGGCCTCCCAGTCGGGCTGGACCGCCTACCCACCTTTGAGTCTGACCACGCCGGCTGCAGGCCAGATCGTCTGGATACTCAGTGTGCTGTTGCTGGGCGGCAGTTCAATTTTCGGTGGCATCAACTTCATCGCCACCGTGTTGAAGCTGCGTCGTCCCGGGCTCAAGATGATGCAGTTGCCGATGTTCTGCTGGGCCATGCTTGGTACCAGCATTCTGGTTGTGCTCTCCACGCCGGTATTGGCAGGAACGTTGATCCTGCTGAGCTTTGACATCATTGCCCACACAGGGTTCTTCAATCCTGCCCTCGGCGGCAATGTGGTGGTGTATCAGCACCTGTTCTGGTTCTATTCACACCCAGCCGTTTACATCATGGTGTTGCCGGCATTCGGTCTGGTCAGTGAGATTCTGCCGGTCCATGCCCGCAAGCCGCTGTTTGGCTATACCACCATGGTCTATTCGATCATGGCCATTGTGGTGCTGGGGCTGATCGTGTGGGCTCACCACATGTTCACCAGTGGTACGCCACCGTGGATGCGTCTGTTCTTCACGATCGCCACCTCGTTCATTGCCGTCCCCACAGGAATCAAGTTCTTCAACTGGTTGGCCACCTTGTGGGGAGGCAAGATCGCTCTCAACAGTGCGGTCCTGTTTTCCTGCGCCTTCATCTTCAACTTTGTGTTTGGCGGTATCACGGGTGTTGCCCTTGCTCAGGTGCCATTCGACATTCATGTGCATGACACCTACTTTGTAGTCGCGCATTTTCATTACATCGTCTATGGCGGTTCGGTGTTTGTGATCTTCGCTTCGCTGTATCACTGGTACCCGAAGTTCACAGGTCGGCTTCTGAATGAAGACCTTGGCCGGGCGCATTTTCTGCTCACCTTCATCGGTTTCAACCTCTGCTTTGCCCCCCAGCACTGGTTGGGGCTCAATGGCATG
>Ga0214917_10007325_pt1 | contig 11198 bp, 4 predicted proteins | sample LL_1208_BB_MetaG_FD_177983 | JGI IMG/M metagenome (GOLD analysis project Ga0214917, IMG submission 177983) | Freshwater microbial communities from Lake Lanier, Atlanta, Georgia, United States - LL_1208_BB | ecosystem: Environmental > Aquatic > Freshwater > Lake | place: USA: Georgia | collected...
GCCAATCTCCCTGAGCATTATCTGTATCAGTTTGTATCGTCAATGAATATAAACCAGCGGGTAAGGAAGGAAAAGTTAAAGTCGCAGTAACACCATAAGTCAATCCTCCTATATATATAGCGGTACCTGTGTAAGTGGGAACAATAGCAGAGTTCGTACTAATACCTCCTGCCGCAACCATATTTTTATAAAATGTTGTAAATCCGTCCGAAACAACAATATTGTTAGTTGAATTTGCATTGGCACCGATCGAAATGCTTGCGCTAGTTGACGTTGTACCCATTTGTATTTTGCCGTTACCCCCATTAGAAGTTATACCTCCAAAAATATTTAACCGATCATTCGTACTGTTGCCCACCCCTATATATCCTCCACCATACGTCGTATCCGTATGAATTTTCAGAACATCGGTCGCATTATTATTCGCACCGAGTGTAAGGGTTCCATTATTATTATTTGCCACAGTAGGCGTAATAATACAATTGGAAGATGTATCCACCGTTATACTAAGCGAATTCTGAGACACGGATGATTTATTAACAGTCAGCCCCGAATTCATCGTAGCAGATCCTGTCACAGCGAGTCCTCCAGAAGAAACAGTCAGCCCCGAATTCATCGTAGCAGATCCTGTCACAGCGAGTCCTCCAGAAGAAATAGTCAACCCCGATTTCATCGTAGCTGCGCCAGACACATCCAACGATCCCATAGTAAGCACATTTTGTTTAAATGTTGTAAGTCCGCTCGATACTACAATGTTATTCGTTGAATTATAACCGTTCGCACCAATGGTGATGGATCCTCCACCGTTTGAAGCAGAAGTTAGAATATCACAATTACCATTTTGAGTAAGAGAACCCGTAATATTTAACGAAGTTCCACTAGGGTCACCCACTTGTATGAACCCTTGATTATTTCCAGGATTATACGTCGTAGTTAAACTTTTAGCACCGCCGTTTGCGTTATTCACAGTGAATTGCCCATTCACTGTTACAAGTCCGTTCGAAACAGCAATAGTGTTAGATGACGCACTAAGATTACCATCCGAGCTAATCACGCTCTGAAGAGTGAGACCTTCATAGCGCCAAAAGGAAATATAGGGCGGCGACCCACTGCTGACCCCGTTTCCTGGAGAGAAGACGATCAACCCCGCATCGCGATCCAGGACATAGTTCGCACTCGAAATCACGTTGGAACCTGACTCATCCGTACTTATAGTGATCGTATACGGGGTTGTAGTGGCCGCCGACATCTTCGGTAACAGCATGTTCGTTAATAGATTCGTGCCTGCTGAAACGGAAGATCCTCCCATAGTGCGCGCAAAATTGAACGCCATTTCTGGATTCGATTCAACGGAAGAGAGCTTGACCGATCTGTACTGAACAATCCAGGGACTTGCCACACTAACCCAGCGCTGAGATGATGCGACCCCTGTTACAGACCATGTTCCATCACGAGATGTATCCGAAGGCGCATTCGTCGGAACGGTCTGTGTAAAGACGCGATCCACCAATACACTCGGTCTTGTCACAACTGATTCCTGATTTACCCCATAGTTGCTATTCGTATTCGCATACCCCTGATTCGCTTTATAAAGTGTGGTTAACTGATCAAAAGAATCAACCGATTCAGCCATTTTACTTTATAAAAAGAATTTTTGAGTTACTATGCTATTTTTAAATTCATGGATAGGCGCACGTGACCACTGTAACACCGGTGGTGCTGTTACTGGGGAGGCCCACCGAAACGCGGATTGTAGAACCACTGCTACTATAAGGAGTAGGGAGAAGAACAGTATATGTCGCCGTTGTAGTTCCGCTTCCTGAGCTAACAGAGTAACCGCCAACAGTGGAACCGAGCGACTTGCTAGTCGTATTGAAATCATTGATACCGTACGTGGAATTCGCATTGATCCATGTAGATGTGTAGGCCGACGTGCTCACCTGATAGTAGACATCTACAGAAGATCCACCCGCCGTTGTCAGACTTACAACGTTACTTGTAGGTCCCGCAATAGAAATCGCATCTGTAAATGTAATCGCGATTTTAATCGATGCGGCATCATCGTTTCCGCTCACACCATTCCACAAGAAGGTCGCATACTGATTGTTCGCTGTGATCGCCGAACCCAGAGAAATACTACTGTAGTTCGGGCCTCCATAACTGCTGTAATTAATGAACGCACCGGAGAAGCCCTTTGTACAGAAGGCACCCTTAGAAACAGCACATTCAATTGTACCGGAACTGAGTGTAGCCGTATTGTCGAACGCGCCAAGTGACGAAGGGGTTGTGGAGATGGAGGACGGGGATGCGATGCGCTGACCGACAGAACCAACCGAAGGAGTTGATCCCGTAGAAGTGGACCCCACGAGGGCTACAGAAGCCGGGTCGAAGACGGAATTGACCGTGGCTGTCGTGGATCCCGCACTTCCATTAATGTTATTTGCGGTTACAGTCACTGAGGGACCAACAGCATAATAAGAAGAGGTTAATGATCCAGAAGCAGAAATCGAACTCAGTGTTGAAGGGATCGATGTGCCAAATGAGCTGACAAGATTGCCGGAAGAACCGGCGAACGAATAAGTGATGGGATTCGTCACGTAGAGATGGGCCCCCATACCCGAGAGAGAAGCCGAGACACTAAGAGCCCAGGATGATCCGACCACAGGGATACCCGTCACCTTGGTGGTCGTTGATGTACAGGGTGCGGTCAGGGACCCAACGCTAGGAGTCGTAGTGGCATCCAGATTATCCCAGTAAAACGTGTATGTTGGTGACGTCTTTGTGACGGGACCCGCAAGTGTCTGTGTCAACGCAAGTGTTTGGGGCTCCGCCCCAGGTGTCAGGCTAACATTGAAGGAGCCTGTGAGATAGAAACCGGCTGTAGATCCAGTTCCCCGATCGGCAGTACTGGCTTCCGTCACAGTGATTCCATTCTGTGAGATAGTCGCACCACTACGTCCAAACCCGCCAACAGAGAGCGATGCGGAAGAGCTACCACTGGATACAAGAAGTGTCATAATACCGCTATCTGAGGAACCGCGATTGGCGGACACGTGAATACCGATAGGTCCAATCGCAGTTGTACTGGCGATGTAACCTAGAGAGTTTACGCGCAGCGCGGGATATGTAATTAAGCTGCCATTGTAGTTCAGATTCGGCGTGCTAATTGGCGTGAAGAAACTGCTGAGTGTCAGTCCATCCGCATAGGAGGGAAGCAATGTTGTGTTTTCGCTTGTTCCGAATGTTGTGGCTGATGAAGAAGGGCCGGTTGATCCAAGCGAATTCGTCGCAGATATAGTCAGATTATACGATGTATCGGGATAGAGACCCGAAAGAGTTGCGGATGTCGTCGAACTTGTTGCGGATACAGATGTCGTATTGTATACACCCCCATATCGTCTAGACGAAGCGGTAGGCGCATAGGACAGATTGTATTGTGTGATCGTAGGTGCGCCGACATCATTCGGCGTCAGAGAATTTGTAGAGTCAGAATACTGGGGCGCCGAGTAGGAAACAGATGCTGTGCTATAACTGACAACGGACACAGATACAGACCTGGGCATGGATGGCGCACCACCCGTAGCGAAGGAGAGATCAGGAACAGTTAGATAATTAATGGTTGCGGAGTCAGCATTTCCATTATATCCGACCTTTGCGCTAAAGGGAGAATTGAGCGTGGCACCAGACAAGTAATATTTGTAGACGCCGCTGACAACCCCGCTTGATCCGGAACCTTTGATGATCGCGATTCCTGTAATAGACACGGGGGATGTCGACGTAACCGGAACTGTAAATGGAATTGTATTTGTACCATCTGTAAGAACAACACTCATAGAGGAGATGAGTGGCAATGGTTGGGATAGAAAATTGAATTGTGTTTGGGATGGATTTATCCAAGAGATGAGGACCTGTGCGGATGTGATAGATGTAGGAGGATTCAAGGTGGGGGCTGAAGGTTGATAGATATTGAAGGCTACATCTCCAAACATACCTGTCGCACCAATGAGACCCGTCGATCCTTGGAGACCGGTGCTTCCCTGGAGACCGGTTGCTCCTTGAAGACCTGTGGCCCCTGTAGAGCCAGTGAGACCCGTGGAACCAGTAAGACCTGTGGATCCAGTGAGACCCGTGGAGCCCTTAAGACCTGTGGAACCAGTCAAACCCGTGGAACCAGTCAAACCCGTAGAGCCAGTAAGACCAGTAGAGCCAGTGAGACCAGTAGAGCCAGTGAGACCCGTAGAGCCAGTGAGACCCGTAGAGCCAGTGAGACCAGTAGAGCCAGTGAGACCAGTAGAGCCAGTGAGACCAGTAGAGCCAGACAACCCAGTAGAGCCCGTCAATCCCGTGGAACCAGTCAAACCTGTGGAACCAGTCAAACCAGTAGAGCCAGACAACCCAGTAGAGCCAGACAACCCTGTAGAGCCAGTCAAACCCGTAGATCCAGTCAAACCCGTAGATCCAGTAAGACCCGTGGAACCAGTCAAACCCGTCGGACCGGTTCCAGGCGATAAAAGACCAAACGTACCTTCATAACGGCAAAATGATATAGTAACCACAGTCGAAGTATCCCCCGAATACAACTGATTAAAAAAAGTCAAAAACCCTGCATCGGGATCCAGAACCCATGGTATGGTAGAATCACTCTGTAAAACAGAAATGGTAGTTCCCGCATGTGTCACATTCACAGTATAGTTGTAAGATCCATTCGGGTCGTAGTTAAAAGGAATCGCCTGAGTCAAGTAGTTTATCGGAGAAGCATAAAATGAAACTCCCGCAGATTTGTAGGTCAGCGACAACGAATCATAGTAAACAATATACGAGTTCGTCTTATGAACCCATCGAGTTCCGCTACCTGAATATGTACCATCCTGAGTGAAATCCGCAGGATAGTTGATAGAAGCAGGAATCGCTTGATTCATAATGCGCCCCGCCTGAACAAACGGGCGCGAATTACCCACCTCAGAAGTCACGGGACCACTCGGGGCCGAATAAGGGAGACCCAGTAACTTTTTATAAAGGAGACTGGTCTCCTGGGCCTGAGATGGATATGCCATTTTACTACCTATCTATAAAATTTTCATTTTACAATACGTATTTTAGTTTGTATAACTTGCGCTCACAGAAGAGAATGCCGCAGCAGATGACATAGGCAATCCAATACGAACATAAAGAGACACATAGGACGACGGTGTTATACCAGGGAATATAGGTGGCAGCGTGAGTACATTTCCCGCATAGGTTGTCGAACTTGGCTGAAGCGCGTTGTAGACCGCATAAGTTCCAGTTGTATTGAAGTTTGTAGATCCCACCGCCTGCGCACCTGATGCCAACGCACTGGCATTGATCCACGTGGATGTGAGATTCGCAGCATTTCCAGAATTGTAGGCTCCCGCATTCGTTGAATCAACAAACATATAGTGAATGTATACAGGCTTTCCAGCAGTATCCGCAATCTGCGTCGTGGCCGCCGTAATGGATGCCAACCCCGTGAAATTGTTAATCACGAGTGTCAATCCCGTAATAGGTGACACGAGAGTTGGGAAATTCCAGGCAAACGTGGCAAAACGGTAGCCGGGTGTCGACGCCGTCAATGCGCTGTAATCAACGCCATTCTTGGAGGCCGTGTTATAATAGGAGTTCTTGTAGTTCGCATAGCCGCGACCGCATCCTGGAGCACAGACCTGTCCGTTGACAATCTGGAGTTCCCCCGTCGCATCAACACCCGAATTATTTGTACTCGTGATATCCCATGCGTGACTGTAAACAGTCGAAGTGATGGGCAGTGTCGGTAGCACACTGGTTCCTCCATATGTATAAGAGGACGGCGCACTACTCCAGACACGCGCACCAACCGTAGCGCCCTTTGTAATATTGGGAATAGATCCAGGCGTCGCCGATACAAGAGATTGAGAAGGACCGTCGATAATCGCATTGACAGAGCCCGTGACCGCTCCAGAAGCAATGCCAGAAAGATTGTTCGCTACAATACTAATTCCGGCGCTGGTTGCGTAGGTATTTGAGAGATTGGATAAAGCAGAAAGAGTCGATCGTGTAACAGTAAGCGCGCCCGTGATCTGAGTTTTACCGGCATTGAGGCCCGCGGTAACATTCGTGAGGCCTGTTTCTGAAACAACATCCGCAATAGGACTAAAGGTGTAAGAGAGAATTGGAGAACTATAGAAATAGTTGCCCATATTTCCCACAGAGGCGGTCACCGCATAATTCGGCACTCCATATACAACGCGCACACCGGACACAAGTGCGGATGAAATGGAAGGTCCCAGCGTGAAGCTGCTAACTGCGAGACCACTGGGCGCCGTCGTAAGTGGGAGATCGTAGTAAAAGGACAGCGATGTAGGAGTTCCAGTGGACGGTGTAACCGTCAGTGTTTGAGCGGTCTGAGAGGCAGTGAGCGCGGCTGTCGCCACGGATACAGAGTTCGAAGACTGTAAGTAAAATCCATCGCACCCTGAGGAAGCAAACGCGGCGTACGTATCGGTCACCGATGGCACGATCGTGATCTGATTTGTTGTAGTAGATCCGGGTTGCGTTTGTCCAAAACCTTTAAACGTGAGAGTGGGGCCTGAGACAGTGGAACCACCGGATACAGCGGCTGACAACGTAGCTAATCCGGTATTCGCAGCGGATCCCTGATTGGCGTTCGTATGAATGGGCGTTATAAAGGAGGATGTACCAACCGATGTTACTCCGGAAGCCAACAACTGAGTCACAGGTGCCCCCTGAGTTGCCGCGACCGCGTACACGCTATTCGTGTTATACGAGGTGCTCAAAGTTGGGACAGTGGCGGCAATTGGAGAGAGTGCTGAAGAGGTGGCTGTTACGGGACCGCCCGCAGGTCCATACGTAGAACTCAGTGTATTTCTTGCCGCAACCTGGAATGTATAGACCGCATTCGGATACAGACCGGTAAATGTACGATTCAACCCTGTTCCATTCGAATATACCGTAGATGACAACGCTTTCGACGCTGCTTGATTATATCGCACGGCCGACGTCACCGAACTGTAAGTGATTCGATAATCGCTGATTGGGTTTTCGGACGCAGTTACGGTCGGATTTGTGCTGTCAACATTTGCGGGAGCCGAATACGACACAGAGGCGGATACACTGGATGACGGATTCGAAGCCGAATAGGGCACAGCCGTTCCGTTCGTGGCGGCCACATTCTGTACAATGCTGGGTGCCCCGGTGGTAACAAACATGGAGATCGATGCTTGTGCTCTATTTGGCGACACACTATTTTGGTTCATGTACCAAATATAGATCGTTCCATTGGCGGACATATTCTTGAGGTTCGCATCATAATACACATAGGAGAGTCTTGATCCTCCGCCACTTCCAGAAGGAAAGGTAACTGTTTGAACACCCGAGGAACCGGCCGTGTTTGTTAGCACAATTCCGCTAATGGTAGAGGAGCCATTTCCACCTACAAATTGACCACCGGTCTGGTTTGATAACACGGTTTGTGGGCTCGCATATACACCTGGAATGACGATTGTGGTATTCATTGAAAGAACACTGGGTAAGTAGCCGAATAAACCCGTCAAAATGGTCTGAGGATATGTAAAGGGTACAAAGATCTGGGTCGTAGTACTTGTTGGAGTGCCGATTACAGGGGCTTGAGGAGGATTGATGATATTCGCACTGATCCATTGATCGTCGGTGGTTGTACTTGTGGAATTCGCACCTGGAGGACCTGTTAGGCCGGTGGCGCCTGCGGACCCTTGAAGACCTGTGGATCCCTGAAGACCGGTGGCACCTGAGTTGCCTGTGAGACCGGTGGCACCTGGGTTGCCCGTGAGACCGGTGGCACCCGTAGCACCATCTCCCGTACCGGATCCTGGTTCACCCTTGTCACCCTTGTCTCCTTTTAACCCAGTAGCACCTGTAGCTCCACCGGGATTACCCGTGTCGCCCTTTAATCCAGTAGCTCCTGGGGAACCCGTGGCACCCGTAGCACCTGCGAGACCTGTGGCACCAGAGTCTCCCTGAAGACCTGTGGCACCCGCGAGACCTGTAGCTCCAGTGGGACCGTCGAAACCAGTATATCCTCGAAGACCCGTCGCGCCCGTGAGACCTGTGGCACCGGTGTCTCCCTGAAGACCTGTAGCTCCCGTGGCACCCTCAAGACCCGTGGAACCTGTAGAACCCTGTAATCCTGTAGCGCCGGTGGCACCTTCGAGACCCGTGGCACCGCTAGGACCATCAAAACCAGTATATCCGCGAATACCTGTATCACCCTTGAGACCCGTGGCGCCTGACAACCCAGTGGACCCTTGGAGACCCGTGGATCCTGTCTCTCCTTGAAGACCTGTGGCGCCTGACAACCCAGTGGACCCCTGGAGACCCGTGGATCCTGTCTCTCCTTGAAGACCTGTGGACCCTTGAAGACCTGTGGATCCTGTCTCTCCTTGAAGACCTGTGGACCCCTGGAGACCCGTGGATCCTGACAACCCAGTGGACCCCTGGAGACCCGTGGCGCCTGACAACCCAGTGGACCCTTGGAGACCCGTGGATCCCGTCAAATCCTGTGTACTATTCGAAATAGTAGGATTAAAATCGAACGCTGAAGACCACAAAATATTTCCTGTCTTATCACGCTTCACAGTTGAAATATTAACACTCGTAGCACCAATGACGGAAGCATATGACACATACGAATTCCCAGAATTATCCACCGTAATACTCGGAATTGATGACATTATTACTAATTGAATGGGTTTTAGTTCTTTGTCCATTTAGATTTTAAAAACGACACAGATACCTGATTGCCGATCAATCTCGAAGAACGCAAGATAGTTCGACGTTTCTCTTCAGGCGCAAGCGAAATTAGACGAATAAATCGCGCAAGCGAAACGCGAACTGTTTTAAAGGGTGCCATACTTTCTACTTCTACACCCGCTACCACCATAGGCTTCCATTCTTCCAATTCCACATTATAATATACAAATGGTTCACGCATAATCCATTGTCGGAGACCAAGATCCCGCGCATAGACCATTCCCCGTTCCGGTACAAAGACCTTGTGATTCGGCGATATATAAATACGCTGTTTCGCTCCAAACATTCCTTCGGGGATCACGTAGGGGTTCGACAACTCAGAGGGGATCACACGTTTCTTCAAGAGACGAACAACCTTACAGAGACGGCCGCCATTCGATACTAGCTCATCCCCCTTCTGGAGGGTCTCAATCGGGCGATATCCGTATCGGGTAAGAACGGGTGTCTTCGCAAGAAAACAGGGGTTTCCAAATGTCGGACCTAGTACTGTACCGTCCGCCGTTATTTCTTCAACGATCTCTGTACCTTCCGATGTTACATAAGCCACATAAATCACGCCGTTCGGCCCTACAGAAACATCTGGCGTCCTATTCATTTGCTTACTGACATTCAGTACCCCATTCTGAACGGACCATATCGTAGATCCCGTAGACCCGTTCAATTTCACTACAGCGACATCAGTAGATCCCGTTTTCGTACCACCGGTCACAGTTCCATTCGTCTGGAATGTAACAACCACTTCCATGTTGGGTCCCGAAGCGACACTACTTTTACTGTCGGAATTGGACGCAGTGAAACCGGAAACGGACCAAAGAAGGGTGGGTGTATCCGTATTGCTCACCTTGAATACGACGATCTGCGATGCGGAACCCGTGATCTTTGTGTACGACACAATTACATTTGACGACATGTCTAGCGCACCAGTCAGACTCTGTTTGTCATCCGTATTCTGTTGACTGTAAGTCCATATGAGAGAGCCGGATTCCGTTGTTTTTTGAATAGAAATCTGATCCGCTGTATATGAAATTGAATAAATATATTGGGTGTCGTTCAGAACAAACACGCTCATTACATTAGTGTTAGAAAAAGTAATGAATCTTATTTTTAAAGAAGACTGACAATGGGCTAAAGCAGCAACACAAATAGCATATAGAATGTCCAGTAACACCCTTTGTATCCGTTTCATTCGCAAGAATGCGCCTCAATCAGGAAAGAGAGACGATCGCGTGTTCATTCATCCGGTCTCTCTGAATCTTTACGAACTAATTTACAAAGATGGAAACAAGCATTCGGGGCGGACCAATCGTGTTGTTTTGAATGAGTATTCCGTATTTCAATATGTCTGTAACATCATTGATCTCTATAGCATGGATGCGGACCCCTTTGAGAGTATTCAGTTCGATTTTCCACTTATGCCGAGCGTACTGATCTCTATAATGAGTCTCGACGCATCGAGATCCGCTTTGTTGAGTGCGATTCAGTTTCATCTTAATCATTTGATCCCCCCCTTTCAACAGAAAACAGAACCGGTCATAAAACCAGGTAACAACAAAGTGAATTCGGAGAAAAATCGTATCCTTCAAGCCAGGATCCAGCACATCTTTTTTGACGAGTAATCGCAGAGCGACCTGTCTGATCGCTACGCGATTTCAGATGAAATCCACTCCAACACAATCGGTCCGCCGCGATGATTAAGAACACCCACCACCACGAATTCACCGGACCAACGGAAGCCCTCTGGGGCCGTCGATCCTCGGTACCACAGCACCCGCCATCCTCCTTTGGCTGCGATAGCTGGCCAGTCCGGTGTACCTCTCATGACCGATATATAGCCCCAATGATCGCCGAGGCCAGAATCAGATACGACAGCCGAACCGGATCCATCACGAAAGAGTGTTGGCAATGTGAGACGGGGACCGATGGGTTCCCAATGCGTCGAGGGACAGAAACCACAGGCGGCTCCTTCCAGAGAAGGCGGAGACCAAACCCAACCGTAATGGATTGCCGCAGCGGACCTTAACCAGCCCTTGAAGAAAGCACCGACAAGAGCCGGCAGACTGAGTTCCCACGTGTAAGTCATTGAGAAGGGGCCGACACTCTTATCGAACAGCCAAGGAATGACGGCTCTGATCAGAGTTCTGCCATATCCAGACTTGGCTCTCAGAGTCTCTAAGAGCCAGGCGCCTCTGTGCGAATCAGGTGGACGTAACACACAGGTCGCCACAAGGAAGTCTTTGTTAAACAGGCAGGCAATCCAGGCACCTTCGAGTCGCTTCTCTAACTCTTCGACTAACCACGTGGTTCCTACGAAGTCGGCCCATACCTGAAGGTCCAGACCCTTACCGCTACGCAAACAAACGAACCGCTGGTCAAACGCCAACGGAGTCCGCGGAGGC
>Ga0214917_10007326_pt1 | contig 11198 bp, 10 predicted proteins | sample LL_1208_BB_MetaG_FD_177983 | JGI IMG/M metagenome (GOLD analysis project Ga0214917, IMG submission 177983) | Freshwater microbial communities from Lake Lanier, Atlanta, Georgia, United States - LL_1208_BB | ecosystem: Environmental > Aquatic > Freshwater > Lake | place: USA: Georgia | collected...
GATTTAGGCAACTACAGTAATTATATTAAGAGTTACGAAGCGCCTAAAGTACTTGGCCAAGCCAACTCGTATTATTCCAAGATGGGTTTAGGCAAAATGTCGGGGAGCTTGGATGACAAACTCTTGGAAAAACTCAATTATTTGATCCTTTTGATGGAGGAAAACCAGATGGAAAAAACGGCGAATATCACCGAGGAGTTTATCCTATACACCTTTTTAGGCGTTTTCGTGATTTTTGTGGTGGATTCTTTTGCACGTGCTGGCAAATACATCCGATAAACTATCAGGCGTATTTTCAACGTTTATCTTTCAAATATGTGACCATAAGTGCTCACATATTTATACCGACGGAGGCGCAGCATATTGATCGGTTTCTTTCCCCCAAATGGTGATCGAACCACTGTAATGATACAGCACACTATATTTGTAGTAACCCGTGGTTATATTATTTAGTGAAATTAGCCAGTAGGATCCGTCACGGGGAATCGTCTCCAAATAGGCGATGTAGTAGGGTGTAGTAGTAGTAGTGTTGCGATATTTGCGATATCCATACCCTGTGGCGCGTTCCAATCTCTTGGAAGAAAGGCGGTCGTCGTATGTGTTAATCGCCGAGCCATATCCGGAAAACAAATAAATACTGGGATCTCCATAGAGTTGAAACCATTTACCAATGTAGTTCGTCAAAATAGTCGGTTCTGATGTTGTTGGCTTGGATACGGCGGACCATACTAATAATAGAAAACGCAATAATAGAAACCACATGATTCTATTTGATATACACGCCATCTATTTATGTTATTTGTGATTGTTATATTCGGGCTTTCGTTTCAATTCGGGTCGATACAACCTCGCTGGTTTGTTCTCTGGTGATGGTGATCGCGGTCTCGGATTTGCCGGTTTGTTCTCTAGTGATGGTGATCGCGGTCGAGGATTTGCCGGTTTGTTCTCTAGTGATGGTGATCGTGGTCGCGTGTCTATACCATCATCAGATGGTGTTTGCGCAACCGAGTCATCGTCCTTCTCCTCTATTACACGTCTATCCACATTATGACTGCCCATCATTCTGGCGCCTAAATAATCATACTCGTCGTTGTCATAGTGTTCGGGTGGCGACCCATCCTGTCTTTTTAGTTTCGCCGTTTTGTTTCCCACATCTTCGGTTTCATTGTTCGACTCGATATCGAAATTGATACGATATTGTTTTTTCATATCCACGTAGAAGTTGTGGTTGTAACCCTTCTTGGGACGGCCATCCAAGATCCAAAAACGCTGGCTGAAGTTGACACGCTTCATCCTATTTTCAAAACAACACTTGATACTCAGGTAAATCAATTCAGTGATGTAGTTCACGTGTTCGATGCTGCCTGTCGATTCATATGTATTTAAATCTGTCTGTAGGTCCAGATAGGCGTAATACCTTTTATATAACCCGGCCTCATTGTAAATCGTGGTAAAATAGATGCGTTCAAAGATCGCACCAAAGTCTTGGTATTTTTTCAAGGAATCGTAGTTCATAATGGCTTTGTCTTTCAATTTGAAAAAGGTGTTGATAATAGACAAAATAAAGGAAATGAACAGTATGTAAAACAGCTGGTTCTGCGTCAAATAATTGTTGCCCGTCCCCGTCTGCCCTGCTGATATCGCCGTAAAAAGTGTAATAGTGAAATTGATGGGTGTGGAAATATAGTTCCAAAATGCAGCATTGATGTATTTTTTCCAGGTCTGTGTGCCTATGCGCAGATTCAGATTTTCTTGGAGGGACAACATCGTACCCCACAGAGGAGACGTATTATCAATAACACCGTTGGTTGATTTATCACCCAATGATACCACTGCTGCTCCTGCTGCTCCTGCTGCTCCTGCCGCTCTCATAGCAGATTTAACTTCCATATTGACTATAGTGCGATTATTTTGGTGAACACACCTACACACCTATACCAAGATCATACAATCGCCTCCACCGAGAGGCATGCTGGGGACCACCCAATTATACAAATAATAGGCCGCATGGTTCGTAAAAAGAGGAGTGTAGTCGGTGTGCCAAAACTCCAACAGTTGGTTATTATGCGAGATACCATCCAACATCAACATTTGAAACGGTTTCTGTTTCTGTTCTTTCATAACGGTTTTCAAAGAGTGTAGAAAACCCATGTAAAAGAGTTCTTCCATCCCCTGACTACAGTTATTCATGCTTCCAAGACAATGGAGGAGACGACCATCGCCCATTCCCGCCAAACTAATGTCCTCGTATTCGATTTGAGCGTCTTTGAATACATAGAGGGCATAGGTGTGCTTGCCCCTTCTCAACACATATATGAACCATTGTCGGGCTTTGATCAAGTTCAAATAGGCAGGTAAGTCGAGTGTCGCACATGCACCAAATATTTGCGCACATCCTTCCAAGACATCGGTCAAAATACCCACATTCTCTTGGTTGATTGCGACCACGGAAAAATGGGATGGGAGTGGCCGCATACGTATCTTGGGACGCGATCGCAAATAATACGTCCGGATATCGAAACGGCAAAAGGGTACGATACCATCACATAGGTCGATTTCTTTACGGAAAAAACTGCCTAAAACACCCGGATTTCGGATCCGCTGGTTGTATTCATGGGTCTGTAAGAGGGCGCGGAATCGCGCCCGATCGCCACCAGTTACACATAAAAAGTCCCAAAAATAGAGGATATTGTCTTCTGCACCTGTAGTCATATGTATAGGACGAGATACTACACATCCTTCGGGTTTGTCCAAGAGTCTTACTACTGAACCGGATGCGTCCATTTCATACCGCGTTTTCGCATAGGTAGATAGGAACACGGGTTCTACATAACCCACTAAATAGGCCAAAAGGGAAGGTGTAGTATAAGTTACCAAGAGGCGATCCGATGAAATATAATGACATTGGAGGAGATCGACCAAGATGTCCGCATCAGTGGTGTCACTATATGACCGGGTTTGAACATGCACCGAGTCGCAAAACTTGGTACGAATGGGCAACCCGCGCTGTATATAAAAAGGTGTTCGTGTCCAATATCTCCAAAAGTCATAGATGTGGAAAACTGGCTGGACATTCCAAAAAGGGTAGACCACCTTGATGTAGGCGAATAAAAATACCAAGACGAAGGCTACCACAACACACACATATTCATGCATCTATATCTTGGTCAGAGTTTCGCGCCATCGAGATGGACGAATGTTGATAGGTACCAAAGGTCCAGTCAAATAGGGGAAACAGATAGCAAAAATTGGTTTTGAAATGGCGGTGATGGATTTGATGATGGGTGAACAAGATATCCGAATGCACTATATATCCACCGAGTGTGTAAATATACTGGATGACCATGTATTCTTGGATGGAGAGTGGGACAAAATAGAGTGGCAGATGGATAAATACGAGTCCGACCGCCTCCTCCGTCGGGTCTAGGTCAACATAATCAAATGGATAGTGGGCTTGATTGAGATGATGTTTCGCATGATATTTATAGAACCATGGCGTGTGACATAATCGGTGGAATATGTAAAACCCCAGTTCGATTAAGACTGCATGCTGGAGCATACGAATCGGGTTGTATCCCACTTCTTGGGAAGTGGCAGCAGTCGTAGTGAATCGCCGAATAAAGGTGTAGTAGAGAGCACAATAGGTAGCCAACATGACGATGGCCGATTTTCCCACTGACCATATTTGATGACCCCTTTTTTTCGGGTCGATATTGATGAAGGAGCGGCCGGTTATCCAACTGAGAACATAAGCGGATCCGCTAGCACCGACCAAGATGGGGAGGGCGACAGAGAGTGGATTCATAACTATGAATAGGGCATAAAATTGTTTGGCGAATATTACACCTATTGTTTTGCAAAAAATGGATCGGTTGATAGATATATTGGACCGCGTGGTCACTCACGAGACCCGTATTCGAGATATTATCAATGGTCGCGAAATATACCATATTGAGACGGATCTATCTGCCATATTGGATATCTTGGAAACATGGTTAGAACAATTGATCCAGTGTGGTTCAAACCGAGTTGTCCCCCAATATTTATGCCAAATCGTTTTACCAAATCCCGATACATTCTTGTACGATTTTGACGTGAACGATATCCAAGAGTTGATTGAACACTACGAAGGTCGTCTGATGGAACAAAATCGCACAATACGGGAAAACCAAGCCACGCAGGAATGGGTCGATGAAATCACAGACTTTTAGGCGTAATATATAACAAGTAACGGGTATGACAATGATGAACCCTAGCAAACGCTGGTATTATGTGTTGCTCTTTCTCGCCCTTTTTTTATTGATAGTCTGGATATGGAAACGGTGGCAGAGACCCCGGTATGGGTCCATTGAAGGATTCGCCGACCAAGATAGACCTTTTGTAATGAAACGCGACCAAGATGTGTATGACGACTTTTACGTGATTTTATACGACGAATTGATGCAAACAGATGCCGTCGCCCAATTTGCCGTCGATAAGGTAGTTCAGATGACCCAGCCTTCGCCTAAATACAGCGTATTCTTGGATGTAGGAAGTGGCACGGGTGTCTTGGCAGATCGTCTTCGAAAGAAGGGGTATGATGTATTTGGGGTCGATAAGAGCCAGGCTATGGTCGACTATTCGGAGGATAAACGTCCGGATGTTCCTGTCAAATGTGCGGATGTAGTGGATCCAATGACCTATGACCAAAACACATTTACACATGTGTTGTGTATGGGACGAACGATCTACGAGATTCCCGACAAAATGGGCTTTTTACGTAATTGTGCCTATTGGATTCGACCTGGTGGCTACTTAGTACTCAACTTGGTCGATCCTGCAAAATATGATACGATGATACCGGCCGCCAAGCCGACATTCCCATTTTTGTCAGCTATCCAAAAACACGCGACCGAACGGATCACCGAAACAGAGATTGATTTTGCAGCATTGAAATACAAATCCAAGATCGACTTTCGCGATCCGAGTCTACCTGTTATTACAGAGACTTTCGTGGATCCCGTGACAGATCGGATTCGACAGAATGAACGGACACTACGGATGGATTCTTTAGACAAAATCGTGCAAATGGCGAAACACTGTGGATTTATTCCACATGGTCAGGTGAATTATACAGAGGCAACGGGCGATGAATATGAATATTTAGTCATCTTGGAACGGGGGTTGTAAACATATCTTTTACACCCTTGAATATTTTGTTCATCGCTGCATCAAACGATTTAGAAAGAAATATACAAAACCCATATTCACACATGTCTACCAAGGTCGCTCTCATAACAGGAATCACTGGTCAAGATGGTTCTTATTTAGCCGAACTCCTCTTAGAAAAAGAATATTTTGTCCATGGTCTGATTCGCCGATCCTCCAGTATTAATACGGGACGTATTGAGTCAATTTTCCATCATCCAAGACTCGTACTTCATTATGGTGATTTGACCGATAGTACTTGTCTCATCGGTTGTTTAGCGAAAATACAACAGACTTATGCTAGTGGTTTGGCGTGTCTTGAGGTATATAATCTAGCTGCACAATCACATGTCAAGGTGTCGTTCGAGATGCCCGAGTATACGGCCGATACAGATGCATTTGGTACGCTCAAACTCTTGGAGGCCATTCGAAGTAGTGGTTTGGTCCCAATTACGCGATTTTACCAAGCATCGACGAGCGAATTGTTTGGACTGGTACAAGAGATTCCTCAGAAAGAAACAACACCGTTTTATCCAAGATCGCCCTACGGGGTTGCGAAACTCTATGCCTATTGGATTGTCCGGAATTATCGCGAGGCCTATGGAATGTATGCATGCAATGGTATACTCTTTAATCACGAGTCGGAACGCAGGGGTCATAATTTCGTTACACAGAAGATTGCTAAGGGGGTGCGACGGGTCTTGGCGGGTGAAATGGACCGGATTACTTTAGGCAATTTGGATGCCCAACGAGATTGGGGTCATGCCCAAGATTACGTAGAGGGGATGTGGCGGATTTTGCAACACCCTACTCCGGAGGATTTCGTCTTGGCTACGGGTCAGATGTATAGCGTCCGAACTTTCGTCGAAAGGGCCTTTTTGTGCCGGGGGATAACGATCGGATGGAGGGGTGATGGGTTGGAGGAGGTGGGGTATGATGTGGCTACGGGGAAGGAGTATGTGGGTGTAGATGAGCGATATTTCCGACCTGCGGAAGTGGAACAGTTGATCGGGGATGCGACCAAGGCGCGGACTCTGTTGGGTTGGGAACCGAAGGTGGGGTTTGATGAGTTGGTTGAGCGTATGGTAAATAATGGATCTATGTGAATTGTCTAAAATATGACGTTGGTAGTTACGTCATATTTTATACACCGATGAACATTTACACCGATGAACATTTGAAATGGGACAAACAACCTACGGTTGTTTGCCTTTTAATTGATTTATCGGTAACTGTTGCCCTTTCACATCTTGTGGGACGCCCGAAGGCGTCCCATTATAAATGTTCAAGGGTGTATACAATGTGTCCAAAAGGGACTGTATTCTGGACGCTTCTGAATTTGCTTCTTCGAATAAAGGGGTCCCTACTATTTCTTGGTGATTTTCAGCTCTTTTCAATAAATACTGTAGATAAGAGAGCTTGATTTCAATGGGTTCGATATTGATTTGTCGATGTTGATATTTTCCAACATTCCTTTTGAGTGCTTTATATTCCTTGTCTATTTTTGTCACCAAATTATTTCGTTCCATAGCATTCCATTCTTTTTTCGTAAACAGTTGATCGAGGTCAGTGATTACCTCTGCTGCTGCCGCGTCAGCGTAATCTGATTCGGGACTTGAAAGAGGGATTTCATCTATTCGTGTTAGTAGATTATTCATTATCAGTTTACTGTCTTTTCCATTCAGTTTCTTTCGGCGTGTTCTCCGCGTTCCATGTGTTTTATTCGACGGCGTTGTGTATGAAGATGATTTCAATAAAACCGACATTGTTATTATTATAGTGTGACATATGATCCATATTCGATCTAAACCATCGATCGGAGTTGGACGCGCGTATTATTCATGAATCGATCACGGCCGATTTGAGGAGCCGCCACCAAATTGGGGTGTAGTTCTTGGCTAAATTGAGGTCGGGCAAACAATAAGGGATAATCTTGGTTTACGGGTTTTCCGGGATCAACCGTAACCTTGTATAAATCACTATGGGATGAGGGAACATAGACACCTTGGTCTGCACCACGCTGGTATGCAACAGTTTGGTTTCGCAAAATCGAATCTGTATCAATGCGGGCCAAGAAAGTATTGGGGGGTCCAGTGCGGTATCCTGGAGGCGTGAAGACAGATTCCGGCGTATAGGAAGTGTTGGGTGCGATAGGCACATTGGAAATGGTGCGGCGGTCGATGCAGGGAATTCGAGCATATTTTGTGGGAACGGGTCGGGGATCGAAGTTGGGAGGTAATTCTTGCTCAGGCAATGTGTATCGGATACTTCGCTCGTTCAATTCTTCGACCCTTTCATTTTGACCATAATAAACTCCTTGTATAACACCATACATGGGAGTGTTGTCGTTATAGGCTGCCATCTTGGTATAATATCCTGTCAGAATAAAAGCCTGTTACTTACACAACCTAAACTCTAAACTCTTTTGGAAAACGGACATAGAGATTGCTCGACATATAATGTGTATACACTGCTTCAAATATGGTACGTATATGTTCCGAACCATATTCGAATACTGCGCATCAGGGCGCGTTTGAACGTTATCCATATCCACTTAGCGACTTTCAAAAATGGGCAATCGAGGCCATTATTGAGGGCCATCATGTATTAGTCACGGCACATACGGGATCGGGAAAAACCCTCCCTGCCGAGTTTGCCATTGAGCATTTTGTATCTATGGGGAAAAAGGTCATTTATACGAGTCCTATTAAGGCGCTCTCCAATCAGAAATATTACGAGTTTACACGTAAATACCCACATATATCGTTTGGTTTATTGACGGGGGACATTAAGACAAACCCGGGGGCGGATGTATTGATTATGACGACGGAGATTTTGATGAATGCCCTGTTTCGGTCAGTTGGAAGTAGCAGCAGTGCCATGCAACTACAAATTGATATTGAAACCGAATTGGCAGCCGTCGTATTCGACGAGGTACACTATATTAATGACGAAGAACGAGGTCAGACCTGGGAAAAGACGATACTCATGTTGCCGGAGCATATTCAGATGATTATGTTGTCAGCCACGATCGATTCACCTGAACGTTTTGCTAAATGGGCTGAACGGACCGGGACCACAAAACAGGTTTATTTAGCATCCACAGATAAACGTGTTGTCCCCCTTTCCCACTATGGATTCTTGACGACGACAGAATCTTTCATCAAAGGGCTAAAGGACAAGGTCTTGGAAAAGGAGATTCGCGATGGAACCAACCGACTCGTTCTCTTACGGGATGATCGCGGGGTTTTCCAGGAGGGAGGATACCGCGATTTAGCCAAAGTTTCGAAAACCTTCTTACAGAAACAGGCGCCCCCGCAAAAGAGGAAACATGTGCTAAATAGTTTGGCCCTATTCCTCCGTGATCGCGATATGTTGCCTGCCATCGCCTTTGTTTTCTCGCGCAGACTTGTGGAAGCCTGTGCTGCCGATATCACTGTTCCCCTTCTAGAAGACGATTCGAAAGTTCCCTACACCGTCGCTCATGAATGCGAACAGATAGTGAGGAAATTGCCGAATTGGCATGAATACATGGTGTTGCCCGAGTACCGGACCTTGGTCTCTCTCTTGGAAAAAGGGATTGGCATCCACCATTCAGGAATGATTCCGATTTTGCGCGAGATTGTCGAGCTCATGATTTCACGCAAGGTAATCAAACTCCTCTTTGCTACAGAATCATTTGCCATCGGTCTCGATTGTCCTATCAAGACGGCCATTTTCACGGGTATACAGAAGTTTGATGGGCGCCAGGAACGCTATTTGTTGTCACACGAATATACGCAGATGGCGGGGCGTGCAGGGAGACGCGGAATTGATACAGTGGGACATGTGGTCCACTGTAACAATCTGTTTGATTTGCCTGCTATGAGCGAATACAAGGCGATTTTGGGAGGCCGACCACAATCCCTCATTTCCAAGTTTCGCATATCTTATTCGCTCCTTTTGCGCACACTTACCGCCGATGACGAGTCGACAAAGGATGGTGTAGTTGACCCCCTTGACTGTGTCCGCACTATTGTAGCGAAAAGTATGATGTCGGGGGAACTCCAAGATGCAGTCGCGATCCAAGAATCGGTTGTCGATGCCTTGGAGAAACAAGTCGCCCTAAAAAGGGTCGAGATCGATCAACTAAAGACCCAGGAAACAGAATGCCGGGCCTATTTAAAAGCAGAAGAGGGCGCAGCTCATTCGGTTAATAAGAAACGGAAGGACCATGAGCGTACCATGGCCCACATCCGCGATTCCTACAAAACGTGGCAACAAGATGTTGCGAAAGTCCGCGAATATGATTATTTAGTAAAACAACTCGACCAAGAAAGAGCCCAACACGATTTTCTCAAACAATATTCAGAAACCCAAATCCAACATGCATTGGAGGTGTTGAAAGAGGGGCAATTTTTGGCAGAAGACTACACTCTTACTTATTTAGGAAAAGTCGCGGCACAAATGGCCGAGGTCCACCCCCTCGTCCTTGCGCGATTCATGGTCGATGGGTCCTTTTTCCAAGAATATTCGGCTGTCCAGATTGTGGGACTCCTGTCGTGCTTTATCGACGCCAAAGTTGCGGAGGAACATCGACGCGCAATACCGCATTGCGAGGATGCGTTTGTGCAGAGACGTATGGTGGAATTGGCGGCGGCTTTTAGTGCCTACGACGCGATGGAATCGGATCGGGGTATGCGGACAGGGATTTGTTACGATGACGTCTTGCAATATGACCTGGCAGATGACGTGATGGAGTGGTGTAATTGTGAGGACGAGGCGGATTGTCGCCGGTTTTTACAGGAACGATTGTCGGAGAAGGGGGTATCTACGGGCGACTTTACCAAGGGGCTGTTGAAAATATGCACGATTCTCCAAGAATGGGAGCCGATCTGTGAATCCTTGGGTGAAATGGATCTGTTGCATAAGGTAAAATCGATTCCGGGGATGGTTTTGAAATATGTTGCGACAGCTCAAAGTTTGTATGTATAATATAAATAATATGTCGTCACCAGCAAAAATAATAATATCAAGTATATTAAATGGTTTTATTGCAAATGTCACTAGTAAACTTAAGAAAGCTATAGAGGAAGGAGATCTAGAAAAAGTAAAAGAATTACTCAAATTGGCGACTATACATGTTAACTATTCTTATGGAGAGGGTGTTACGCAATTAAATCATGCAATTAATTTACTGCATATTGAGGGGCAAAATAGACTAAAAGAAAGAAAAGAAATAGTGGAATTATTGATCAACCATCAAAAAACAGATGTTAATAAAAGAGATATATTCAGTAATGCATCAAGTCTTTTTAATGAAAAAATATATAGACGAACACCATTATATAACGCAATTTCAAAAGGTAATTTAGAAGTAGTCAAACTATTACTTGTTAAAAAAAACCCGAACGAACGACACTCAAATGTTGATGTTAATATAGTGAGTATGCAAAACGAGACCCCGTTATATATTGCATCGAAGAATGGGGTTTCAAGTGTAGTAGAACAATTGCTAAAACACACAGAGATTGATGTAAACAAACCAGACAACGAAGGAAAGACACCGCTGTATATTGCATCAAGGTATGGCCATTTAGAAGTAGTAGAACAATTGCTAAACCGTACAGGTATTGATGTAAACAAACAAGACAAAGAAGGAAATACACCGCTGTATATTGCATCAAGGTATGGCCATTTAGAAGTAGTAGAAAAATTGCTAAACCACACAAGTATTGATGTAAACAAACCAGACAACGAAGGAAAGACACCGCTGCATATTGCAACTATGTATGGTCGTTCAAAAATAGTAGAACAATTGCTAAACCGTACAGGTATTGATGTAAACAAACCAGACAAAGAAGGAAATACACCGCTGTATATGGCCCAAGCATTTTCAGCAGAATATAAAAGATCAATTAAATATATAAAAAATTATGAATGGAATGATACAACTGAGGCTTTAGAAAAAGCCATGATAGATAAGGTTAAACCCCTAAGACAAGCAAAAATAACAGCTAACGAAGAAATAT
>Ga0214917_10007328_pt1 | contig 11197 bp, 9 predicted proteins | sample LL_1208_BB_MetaG_FD_177983 | JGI IMG/M metagenome (GOLD analysis project Ga0214917, IMG submission 177983) | Freshwater microbial communities from Lake Lanier, Atlanta, Georgia, United States - LL_1208_BB | ecosystem: Environmental > Aquatic > Freshwater > Lake | place: USA: Georgia | collected...
TGGTTTATTTAAGATAATATTAAAATCAATTGGTCCAAATACTTTTTCAACCATAATACTTTTTGCACGTGGATTATTACCAATTAATTTATTATAGATATTATTACCATATTCTTCTATTTTATTCTTAAAATATAATTGAAATAGTTCTTCAACTATCTTGGCTTTAATATATTCTTTTTGAATTGCCTTCATATCACTATTAATATCACCTGGTACTAAGTTATCGTCTATTTCATATCTTAATGACTTAATTGTCTCTATAACATGATATGAATAAAAAAAATATAAAACACTTCTTAATGATGGAGGTAGTTTGCTATTTTTACTTGCATGATATGCGCGATCATATATTTCTTTTCTAAGATAAATACCATTATTATAAATATCAGTATAAGTCCCAATCAAACGATTATCACTTCCTCTCTTATCATCTAAAATACTTGTATCTTCAACCATTATATTCCCATCTGCATCAGGGCGATTTAATTTAATCTCTTGATTATTTTCATCAAATACAAGTAAGGGTTTATCACCTAATTGATGATAAATAAACTTGGGTATCTTCATATGAGGTGTTTTTGTTTCCATATAATAGAGCAAAAATAGATTTGCATTTATAACATTCACATTTCTCTCAAATTGCGATAAATTAAATGTACTTATATTACCCAAAATATCTGTGAAATTATAATGAAATTCTGGTTGATCTAGATGAAACTGTGCCATTGTTCTTTGAATATGATTTAATGCATCACTGTATTGTGGTAATAATGTTCTCATATAATTACTCATTCTTTGTAAATACTTTGAAAATGTTGCTAGGTATGGATAGGCATAAGCAATAATTGTTGCATAAGTTGATGATTTCTCGGTATAATTAAAATTGGTAAACATAAATTTTATTCGATTATATATATGATTAATCATATTTTGCACATTATTGATATTTTGTAATAATCCGCCAAGATAATTAATTATAGACGATGGGAAAGTGCTGTCATTATTATTATGGATTGTTAATACCAATATATTTTCTACAAAATCTCGAGGATTTGCAAATCCTCGAAAATCTGCCATATTTAATGGTGATGATATATTAATATTATTATATAATTGTAAACGTAAATCTATATTAATTCTATTAACAGTTAAATTCTGTATAAAATCTGTTTCATTCATAATACCAATATACTCTAAACCAAGCATATGACTTTCTAAATATTTTGCTATTGTTAATAGATTTTTAGTATTTGTAATCGGTATTCCAGGTGCATCCTCAAAGTCTTTGTAATTATTAGATAAAAATAAATTAATTTCACTTGGTAAACACCAATCATATAATAACCAATAATTAAATGATTCTTCTCCAAAAATTATGTTTTGCTTTTTAATATTATTTATTATAATATCTCTATTTTGAAATATATTTTGAAATCCAGGAATATGTGTATGTAAATCTATATTATTCCTATAATCAAAATCTTTATATATACCTCTAATTTTAATATATATATGCGTATTTCTAAATATGTTATCTGTTTGGTTATACCTATTAATTATTTCTATAATATTTAATATATCTTGTAATCTAGGTGGTTGTTCAGCATTAGCATAATATTTTTTAATTCTAGTTGATAATGATTGAACCATATTCATATCATTAATCGTTGGTATATTATCACCATTTATTAAATTAAATGTATCAATAATTATATTTTTTAATATATCATCAATATTAAAGGTATTTATATGTGTAATTATATCATTCATATTAGTAAGATTACCTTGGATATTATTTATAATATCACCTAAATTTTCAGGGGACATTATTAAATATACTAATGCACTAATGATTGATGGTGCACGGAGATTGATGTTTGTATTATCAGCAAAACCAGTATATATATTATTATCTGGATCAAAAAACGTTTAATATATTTTGGTCGCATAGCATATGATATAGATAAAGTTAAATTAGTTTTGTTATGTATCATACCACTAATAAGATATAATATAGAATCTTTAATAATACCATTAATATTTTTAATATTTCGTATATTTACGAAAGGTATATTTGTTATCATATTATATAAATATGTATTACACACAAATTTATTTATAAAATGATGCAACCAAACTATTTTATTATAATCATACATTTTTTCAATATAATATAATATATTTTTATTAAATAATTCCCATACCGGATTTGTTCTTATTTCATTTAAAAATTCATTATATTCTTCCCTAGAAAGTGTATCATTTATATAACTAACTAATATTTTTATCAATATATCATAATGATCTCCAGTTAAATTATAATTACCAGCAAAACGAGCTGCTACATGGGGTTGTACTACCATACAATATAATAATTTTTCAACAATAAAATTATTATCTCTCATTATTCCTAATAATATATCATTATCTATATATTCAATTGATAACATACGATTACCACCCATAAATGTCTTATTTTCGATATCAATAACATTATCCGCAAAATCAATTGTATTTTTAATCTTAAAAATGTCATTATATTTTACATAATCATTTTTAATACCCATAAAATTATTTAAATCTAATATATTACCATTTGCATTTAAATAAGCTTGATTTGCTGTTATAAAATCCTCCATTAAAGTACGATTTATAACATTCGTATCAATGGTATTAATATTCACATTATTTGTATTTATAATTTTTTGCATTTCTGTCTTAATATTAGTTTTAATATTATTATGTGCGTCTGATGCTTTTATCACTGATAAATTATTAGGATTGTTCTTGGGATAAGAATGTTCGGTTTCATTGTGAATCGCAATATTAGAATTATTTGCAAATTTATTCCATTTATTCTCAATAATTTCCTTAAAACGGTTCATACTCGCTCCTTTCAAATCTTTCGCCTTCTTAATGTCATCCTGCTTTGTTAAATCTAAATTCATAGCAAGATAACGGTCCTGAAAATCTCTTACCACATTCTTCTCTTCATCCTCACTCCCAATACTGGATTGTAAGGTCTTATCAACCGCTTGGATAAATTGTGATGTTTTTATTTCCTCCCAAATTTTTGAACGCTCTTCTTTCCATAAATCTGTCATTTTATTATCTGCCTTCTTAGAGGCGGGTATAAGATTCCCCTGTGTGGTTTTTTCTTCTGGGATAATATTACCTGTCATTAATCTATGTAATGGCGTATTTCCAAAATTATCTTTATAATTAACATCCACGCCAATTTCCAATAAGAAATTTATAATATCTTTGTATTGTTTAACACATGCTAAATGGAGAGGTGTAAGATTTATATTATTTGGTGCATCTGGATTAACATTTTCATTATAAAGAAATTTTACCATAACTAATCTCTGATATTCTGTTTTAGTTATATCAGTTTCACTTATAACTTTATGAATAAGCGTATTTCCAGCCATATCAACAATACTATATGGTATCATGTTAATCATCATAAATTGACTTAGTTCAGATACATTCATACTACCCGCAATTAAAAATGCATCTATAATAAGCTTGTTATCTATCATAACATTGGGAATATATGGTTTATCAAATCTATCTCTTTGAAACATAATTATATTATAATACATAATAAATATTTATTTAACCGTTATTTTCTTTTTATATAAATAGAAATATTTTTAAAAATTCGTTTAAATTTATATTTTCAAAAATATATAAATTTTTTACAAATTTTTTGAATTTTAAAAAGATTTTTATAGAAATCCATTTTCCTATGGGAACTTTGTCTGACTCCCCCCCCCTCACTTCAATAAAAAGTCGATGGTATATAGACTAAAGTCGATAAAAAATAATATAAAAGATAGTTATCTAAGTATATATATACTATGGAAACACCTTACCAATGTCCGATGTGTTTAAAATACTATAAAAGCTATCAAAGTTTATGGAAACATAAAAAAAATATTCATAATCAAAAAATAACCCATGATAATCATCCTGATAATCAAAATATAACCATGTATGATGATGTAGATAATCCAAATATAATCAATCAGGATTATGCTGAATCAGCCGACAAATATAAATGTAAATATTGTGACAAGGGCTTTAAATACAACCAAAATAAATGGCGTCACGAAAAGAGATGTAATAATACGTATAAAAAGAATATGGATGATTTAAAAGAAGAAAATAAACTGCTTAAAAAAGATATGGATGAGATAAAGAAAATCGTAAATGATTTATTAAATAAAAACTGTAAAATGCATTATAAAACGCTGAATAAAATAAATAATTCAGCGGGACGAGATCAGAATAATGGTGTAATTAATAATACAATAAATATAATGGCATTGGGAAGAGAGAATATAGATGAGGTATTAACTAAAACTGATAAATTAACTATATTAAATAAAAAAGAAAATGCTCTTCCATATATGATTGAATTAGTGCATTTTAATGATAAATTTCCGCAATTTAAAAATATCGCCATAACAAATAATAGGAATACATACGCACACGTGTATGATACAGAAAGTAAAATATTTAAATTAGTTGATAAAAATGAACTCGTTGAAGAATTAATTGATTATAGAGTATGTGATATTGAAGATTATTACATGCAATATAAGAAAGAACTTGATGCACCTGTACGGGAGAAAATAGAGGAGTTAATAGAAAATAGGGGCGATGATGATAATACAAAAGATAGAATTAAATTGTTGTTGTTTAATAATCGGCATAAAATTGATATATAAAAATAATTAAATTAATAGAAAATAGGGGCGATGATGATAATACAAAAGACAGAATTAAATTATTATTATTTAATAATCGGCATAAAATTGATATATAAAAATAATTAAATTAATTATTTTTATATTAGGTAATAATATTATTTTATTGTGCGGGAACAGCTTCTGGTCCAGCTTCTGGTCCAGCTTCTGGTGCAACTGCTGGTGCAGGTACTTGTTCTTGAACATTATTAACAATATTGGCGGATTCATTTGCTTGTAATGCTCTGTTCTCGAGATTACCAATTGGTAAAACGGTTTGAACTTTCATATTCCCCTTAAATGGCTTGAAACTATCGAGCCAAGAACCATCTGTTACAACATCTAATTTAATTGTTGGACTAAAAGAAATATCACCAGCTGGAACTTCTCCACACATATTAAAGCGAACTCCGGCAATGAGGTCGCGTAATCCAGTACCTTGTAATTTCTCTCTGAAATCATAAGATGTTTCAGTTGTTCCTTTCATTTCTTTAAGAACTCGATTGTGGCTACGATAATCAGTTGGTTGGGCGCGACCATCAGACATAAGCCCAGGGCATGATAAATAGGCGTTATCCAAATTCATATACTATAATTTAGATTTTTTATAATGTTTTATTTCCCTTAACTTATGATTGTGATAAAATTTCACTTGCAAGGTCTGCTTTTTTCTTTTTTTTACCATTTTCTGTATTTATATCAATATTTAATTTAGTAGCCATCTCTTGTAATTCATCTAATTTCATTTTAGTTAGACTTTCAACAGTGTGTTTTTTTGTAGGTATTTCACAAATTATATTATCTTTTACCATATTAACTATACTATCAACCATTAAACTATCATTATCGAGAGTATTACTATCAAGACCATCGTGGCTATAAATATGTTCTACATTTACGTTCTCATTACTATACTCTTCTACAGTCCCATTAAGTTCTTCCGCAGTTGGATTAAGTTCCTCATTTTCATCATTATTATTAACAGTAGACCTAAGAATTGCATTATCAAGTTTATTATCATTGGATTGATGAAGGGTTTCCGCAATAGTTCGGTCGATGATATTATCAATACTAGTTTTTTTGGGGCTTTTTGTTGCGCTTTTTGTTGAACTTTTGGAAGAACTTTTGGAAGAACTTTTGGAAGAACTTTTGGAAGAACTTTTGGAAGAACTTTTGGAAGAACTTTTGGAAGATACTTTATTATCCTGAAATGTTTCATTTGTATTTATTTCTTCAGTAATAGATGATATAGTATTGTCCTCATCTGGTGGTGGAGGAGGTAGGTCTATCATTTGTGGTTTAGAGCTTGCTATTGCCATTGTCATTGTATTTGTTTCTAATTTAGCAACTCGTTTATTTAAAAATTCAACTTCGCGATAAAGAAAGTAAACAACTAAACTTAACCCAAGTATAATAAGAAACTTGTAGTCAAAAATTTTACTCATTATTATAAATATATATTCTTGTTTATAGCAAACTAATATAAATAATTTAATCCAATAAATAATTTAAACCTAAAGTAAAATTAATAAGATAATGACTAATATAGAACCATCTGGAAATATTATTATATTGGAAGATAAAAATATACCAATTGAAAGAGCTAGTATGTTTATTGATAATATGAAAAGACAAAATTATACACCATTTGGAACAGAATTTAAAAAAATAATATCATCACAAATATTTAATTATGGGCAAAATTTCGCAGTAGAAATTCCGGTTGTTGGTAATATATTATATCGTGGGTTTTTTGAAATCGAATTGCCTAGTTTAAATTTTTATGATAATATTATTAATAATAGTAAATATACAGAATATAAAAATAATAAACTTAGTAATATTAAACAAGAATTAACAAAATGGACTAATTTATATAATAATATGAAGAATTTTTCTAACATTATGATTGAGGTTTATGTTGAGGCAAATAAAATATTAAAATTACAAAATGTTACACTCAGTTTTCTCCAAAGTAGAGTTTTAACCATTCTTAATAGTTATGGTGAGACTATTTATAAATATCGATTATTAATCCAACCCAGTATATTAAAAAATACTGATATCGCTGCATATATAGTAGGTCTTACCACATTAAATATACCAGTAATACAGAGTACTATCACTACTATGTACAATAATAATATTAATTATTTAACTTATTACTATGGGAATGTATCATATTATACCACTCAGTATGAAACAGTAAGTAAGGGACAATTATTATGTAGATGGATTGACCATTTAGGACATTATTATTTTAATTATTTTGAATTGGTTGTTAATGGGTTAACAGTAGATAATTATTCAAATGACATGTTGCATTTATATCAAACAAAAAATGTATTATCAGAATATAAGATTAATTATGAAAAGATGATTGGGAATACAGAAGATATATATACTAATAAAGGAACACCAAATGTTATTTATACTCCGCTTATTTTTAGTTTTAATAATATTGATAGTTCTACTCAATCATTGCCACTTGTTAGTATGATGAATAGTAGTATTAAAATAAATAGCCGTGTTAATGATTTGAAAAATATCGTTTATCTTCAAGATTGGAAATATATGTACAAGGAATTATTAACTGTTAAATTAAGGAGAGACCAGCATACAACCGATGAAACAAATAGCATTATACCCTATGATTTACCCTATAATAATGTAGAAGTTGTGCTACCCGCTTATATCTATACTTATCATTGTACTGTAGTTGATGCCAGAGTATTAAATGCACAATATCCAGGTATTGATAGTACCAGTATTTTATTATATTACGGGTCGTATGATGATAATAATGAACCTATATTAACAGAAGATGATTTTATTTTTCTTATGAATAATATAAAAATTGATACAAAATTAAGTGAAGGAACGAAAATATCATTGGCTGGGTATCATTACTTTTTAGATTATAATTATCTTTTGAATCTTATAACAAAACCAAAAATAAACCTACTAATGGAATATGGATTTATTGATAATTATGAGAAACAAATAATGGCAACAAATAAATTGGAATATGTGGTTGAGACACATCACGAAATTATTCTCGATATTAATGATACATCTTTATATGATTCATTAAATGATATGAGTGGATTAATAAAAGATATTTATCTATTCGGGAGAAGAAAAACCGATTTAAATGGGATATCACTTTATGGGAAATCACAATATACAAATTTTGATACAAATATTATTGAGAATATAGAATTAAAGGTATCTAATGAATATAATTTATTTGAACATTATAATATTGGAATAGATACTTATGCCAATGTTATAACTTATTTATTAAAAGCGCCCTTGCCAGATGGGGTGTGGTTTAAGACATTTTCCCTACATACAGATGATATCCAACCAAGTGGATTTGCCAATATGAACCATATTAAAGGTCAAAATATTGCTGTTATATTAAATCAAATATTAAATAATTTATATTATAATGGGAAAAATAATCCTAATAAATTAGGGATTGAATTTAAAATAATTTATACAAAATACAATATAATGGAAGTTAAGAATGGGAATATCGAATTTACGTTTTATAATTAAAAATATTGCCTGGCAGATTAGAATGAACTTATTATTTTTATTTAATTTTAAGGCTCTTAATAAGTGGAACTGGGAATAAATATGTGCGTGTCGTAAAAGGCAAGTCTATTATATTGCGTTGCAATAAAGAATAATACTTGCCTTTTAGCGAACAAAACGAAACTTCGTTTTTGTTATATGTGGTGTGCGCAATTATAATTAGCACCGACATTAAAATCAAAATTTATTATATTAATAATTTATGTCTCATATATTCAGGAGATTTAGTTTTTTCATCTTTTACAATATAACAATTAATATGTGGAGGAATATAATATAAATTATTATTATAACAATAAAAATCTTCAAGATTAGGAAACATCATATTTGGTGGTAATGATGTCAAATTATTATTACTACAAGATAAATGTGTAAGATTAGGAAACATCATATTTGGTGGTAATGAGGTCAATTTATTATTATGACAATAAAAATATATAAGATTAGGAAACATCATATTATCTGGTAATGATGTCAATTTATTATCATTACAATAAAAATGTGTAAGATTAGGAAACATCATAATTGGTGGTAATGTTGTTAATTTATTATAACTACAATCAAAATGTGTAAGATTGGGTAACATCATATTTGGCGGTAATGATGTCAAATTATTATCACTACAATTTAAAAATGTAAGATTAGGAAACAACATATTATCAGGCAAGGATGTCAAATTATTGCGACTACAATCAAAATGTGTAAGATTGGGAAACATCATAATGTCAGGTAATGATGTCAAATTATTATCACTACAATCAAAACTTGTAAGATTAGGAAACATCATATTGTCGGGCAAGGATGTCAAATTATTATAACTACAATCAATCTTAATAACATTCATATTATTTGTTATTTTATCAAAATTATCATATTTAACAACTGTATTGTCATTATATGTAACTGTGATCACCATTAATATTAATAATAATTATTTTAAGATAAAGTAATATCAATTTTTATATTAATAATTTACGTCTCATATATTCAAGTGTTTTGGTTTTTTTATCTTTATCAATATAACAATTAATATGTGGAGGAATATAATATAAATTATTATTATAACAATAAAATTCTTCAAGATTAGGAAACATCATATTGTCTGGCAATGATGTCAAATTATTATTACTACAAGAAAAATGTGTAAGATTAGGAAACATCATATTGTTAGGCAATGATGTCAAATTATTATCACTACAATCAAAGTGTGTAAGATTATGAAACATCATATTGTCAGGTAATGATGTTAAATTATTATAACTACATGAAAAATATGTAAGATTAGGAAACATCATATTGTTGGGTAATGATGTCAAATTATTATAATAACAATAAAATTCTTCAAGATTCGGAAACATCATATTATCGGGCAAGGATGTCAAATTATTATAACTACAATCAAAACGTGTAAGATTAGGAAATATCATATTGTCGGGCAATAATGTCAAATTATTATTACTACAATCAATAATAATAACATTCATATTATTTGTTATTTTATCAAAATTATCATATTTAACAACTGTATTGTCATTATATGTAACTGTGATCACCATTAATATTAATAATAATTATTTTAAGATAAACTAATTTCAATTTTTATATTAATAATTTATGTCTCATATATTCAGGGGATTTAGTTGTTTTATTTTTTTTAATATAACAATTAATATATGGAGGAATATAATATAAATTATTATTATAACAATAAAATTCTTCAAGATTAGGAAACATCATATTTGGTGGTAATGATTTCAATTTATTATAACTACAATTAAAAAGTATCAGATTAGGAAACATCATATTGTTGGGTAATGATGTTAAATTATTATAACTACATAAAAAATATGTAAGATTAGGAAACATCATATTTGGTGGTAATGATGTCAAATTATTATTATAACAATAAAATTCTTCAAGATTAGGAAATATCATATTGTCAGGCAATGATGTCAAATTATTAGAATTACAATTAAAATATGTAAGATTAGGAAACATCATATTATCTGGTAATGATTTCAATTTATTATCACTACAATAAAAACGTATAAGATTAGGTAACATCATATTATCGGGCAATGATGTCAAATTATTATTATTACAATAAAAATATATTAGATTAGGAAATATCATATTTGGTGGTAATGATGTCAAATTATTATGACTACAATTAAAATGTATAAGATTAGGAAACATCATATTGTTAGGCAATGATTTCAAATTATTACGACTACAATCAAAATGTGTAAGATTCGGAAACATCGTATTATCGGGCAAGGATGTCAAATTATTATGCCTACAATCAAAATGTGTAAGATTAGGTAACATCATATTATCGGGCAATAATGTCAAACTATTATTATTACAATATAAATGTGTAAGATTAGGAAACATCATATTATCTGGTAATGATGTCAAATTATTATTACTACAATCAATCATAATAACATTCATATTATTTGTTATTTTATCAAAATTATTATATTTAACGAATGTACCGTCATTATATGTAACTCTAATTGGCATTAATATAATAATTATTATTTTAAGATAAACTAATTTCAATTTTTATATTAATAATTTACGCCTCATATATTCAGGTGTTTTGGTGTTTTCATCTTTTCTAATATAACAATTGATATGTGGAGGAATATAATATAAATTATTATTATAACAATAAAAATCTATAAGATTAGGAAATATCATATTTGGTGATAATGAGGTTAAATTATTATAATGACAATATAAATGTGTTAGATTTGGAAATATCATATTATCGGGCAATGATGTCAAATTATTATTACTACAACTAAAATATGCAAGATTAGGAAACA
>Ga0214917_10007329_pt1 | contig 11197 bp, 10 predicted proteins | sample LL_1208_BB_MetaG_FD_177983 | JGI IMG/M metagenome (GOLD analysis project Ga0214917, IMG submission 177983) | Freshwater microbial communities from Lake Lanier, Atlanta, Georgia, United States - LL_1208_BB | ecosystem: Environmental > Aquatic > Freshwater > Lake | place: USA: Georgia | collected...
TTCGTACCCATGCTATCCTTATGTTTTACAACTCCTCTTGTTGGTATTGTAATTATTTCCATATTATCATGTGGATGAGTTCCAAAACCCATTCCAGCTTGCACGGTGTCATCATTAAAAACCCTTAATTTACCAAAACCCATTCTATTTGGATTAAAATAATGCCCAAAACTAAAACTATGATAAGAATCCAACCATCCGAAATTAGCATTTCCCCTTGTATTTGCCCTAATAATTTGCATATTATTCTCCTACTAATCAATTAGACATTTAATTATTTAATGTCGAGAAATATTTAATCATTTTTAGAAAATATTTTTAATTATATTGGAATACTTTTATTTTCCTAAATAATTTAATTGAATAAGAATATGAGCTTTCTTAAGATTTCGGTTGAGATGCTTTAAACTTTTCATAATTCATTCTTTTTTAAATATTCTTTTTATTATAATCTAATATATTTAACTACAAGAGGTTCCTTTGTGCACTTCCCCCCTCAATCCATTATTGAAGATTTTATAAATAGTTTACATCAAAGAATAAAATCAAGCCCAAAAGAAATCCCTTCTTTTACTCAAATTTATGATTATGATTGGGAAATTGTTGCAAATAGTAAAAATTCCGTTGAATCCACACAGTTCAGTACGTATCACAGTGAAGTTCTTTGTATTCAAAAGGCACAAGAAAAACTAAAAAATAAATACTTAGATAGATGCCATTTACTCACAGCTCTAGAACCTTGTAGTATGTGTACAGGAGCAATTATACAATCTCGAATTAGCACCGTTACATATTTTGCCGAACATTATAAGATCCCTGGAATTTCATCTTACTCATTAGAATTTCTAGCAAAATCGAACCATTTCCCTAAAATCGTTTATATTCCTGACAACTCGGTAACTCTAGTCTTCAAAGAATTCTTTGAGAAAATTCGTAAGAAAAATTATCTTCTGTAAAAAAAATATTTTTGTTTACAAAAAAATATTCATGTTTATATTAGAGACATAACAATTTTATTGGGACAAAAGTGAAAAAGAGGAGAATTGGAAAGTCAGGAATAGTAGTTTCTGAAATTGGATTAGGTACAATGACCTTTGGATCATCTTGTGAAGAGAGTGTAGCTAATTTAATTCTAGAAGAAGCCTATAACTCTGGAATAGATTTCTATGACACTGCAGAAGTTTACCCTGTTCCACCCGATTTAAGGTATGTTCACAGAACAGAAGAAATACTAGGAAAATGGATTCAGACTAAGGATAGAAGTTCAATTATTCTTGCTACTAAGGTTGCAGGTCCTGGCCATGGATGGTTTAGTCCACCAATTCGATCAGGTAAGACAGCATTAGATAAGCATAATATAATGCTAGCTATAGATGGAAGCCTAAAGCGTTTGAAAACAGATTATATCGATTTATATCAAGTTCATTGGCCTGATCCTGATATGTACTACGAAGAAATATTATTTACTCTCTCGGAGCTAGTTCAGAGTGGTAAAGTAAGATATGTTGGTTGCAGCAATGAAACTCCATGGGGACTAATGAAGAGTCTATGGTCCTCAGATAAAAATAGATTGGTGAGGTTTGAGTCTATTCAAAATAATTTTAGTATGTTAAATAGAAGGTTTGAAGATGCACTCAGTGAAATTTGTAAGCGAGAATCAATTAGTTTAATTGCTTATTCACCTTTGGCAGGAGGCGTTTTGTCTGGAAAGTACAATGGAAGTAATATTCCTGAAAATGCAAGATTCAGTAGATATGCCAAACTTGCTGAGAGACAAAAAAAACAATCCAGTAGATATTTAAATGATCAGACCTTAAGTGCAACAGAACACTATATGAAAATAGCAAAAGAAGCAGGTTTATCCTGTACGACACTTTCTATTGCTTGGAGTAAACAAAATGAATTTACAGCATCAACTTTAATTGGTGCAAACACAACAGAACAGTTTTCAGAATTAATTAAAGCAAGTAATATTGTATTATCAAGCGATACTCTATTAAGAATTGATGAAGTATCAAAAGCAATTCCCTATCCAATGGGATAAAACCGTCATTTTTACAGCCTAACTTTCTAATCTTTCTTTCCCGGGTGAAAGCCCGGGACTCTTTTTATCCTGCGATTAATTCAGCAATAGCCTTCTCAGCTTGTTCTTTATTTGGAGGAGATCCATGCCATTCGGGTTTATTTTCCATAAATGAAACTCCCTTACCCAATGTAGTACGAAATACAATTAAAGTTGGACTTCCACTACCAGTATTCTTTTTCGCATTTTCAAATGCCTTAAGAATACCTTCCATGTTATGACCATCCTCTTCAATTACATTCCAACCAAAAGTTTTGAACTTTTCACCTAGGGGCTCAAGCCTCATTATTTGTTCTGTATTACCATCTATCTGAATAAAATTTCTATCCATAAATGCTATTAAATTATCTAGTTTATAATGTACTGCAGACTGAGCGGCTTCCCAAGTCATACCTTCACCACATTCTCCATCTGAAATACATGCATAAATTTTATGAGACTGTTTTTGGTGTTTTGCCCCTAGGGATAATCCAACAGCAATAGATAACCCTTGTCCTAAAGATCCAGATGAGCTCTCTATCCCACTCAAATATCGTGTAGAAGGATGACCCTGTAATCTACTACCTAGTTTTCTAAATGTAGCTAATTCGGAAACTTCAAAGTATCCTGATAATGCCATTGACGCATAACGCACCGCACATACATGGCCATTGGAGAGTATAAGCCTATCCCTGTCTTTTTTTTCAGGATTTTTAGGATCGTGATTTAAAATTTGAAAGTACAAGGCCGCATATATATCAGCCAAACCAAGAGGTCCTCCCGGATGACCTGAATTGGCAGCATTTACCATTTTAATAACTTCTATACGAATTTGTTTCGCTTTCTCTTTTAGTTCCTCGATTTTCATTTTAACTCCAACATTTGTGCATTTTGAAAAATTAATAATCCTGAAATATATATAATTGTATATAATATTAAAAATATAAGATATAACTTTTTATGAATTTCTATTTTCCGTTTATAACCTGTAAATCCCATTGTTAACATTAACACCAAACTAATTGCTGCAAAAAATCTATGAATATGAACAGCCCAATAAGGAACAATAGGGACAATACCCATAGTTTCTATACCACCCAGTAAGTATTTACCTGTTAACAAAAAAATAGCGGCTAATAAATTAGAACTTATTCCAATTGTATTAATTATTCGATGTAACTTATTATTTCTTATTCTTTGCGAATATCCTAAATAAAAACAAATGATAGAAATGGTCATTCCAATATTAATAATATAAAGGTTCATATATGATATTGAACTTATTTTTTGCCCAAAAAAAATCCATAAAAACTCAGATTATAAGATAAAAATTCAAAGATTCTTTAATGGATTTTAATTGACTTCTAAATTAGAAGTTGAATTATGGTTAACAATTGCTGCCTTAGCTCAATGGTAGAGCAGCTGATTTGTAATCAGCCGGTTGGGGGTTCAAGTCCCTTAGGCAGCTGTACTTACTGGGTAGGTACTCAAGTGGTCAACGAGATCAGACTGTAAATCTGCCGGCTTCGCCTTCGGAGGTTCAAATCCTCCCCTGCCCAATCTTTAATTAAGAAGTGGATCCTTAGTATGCTCTGCAAAATACCTGTAAATCCCACCCTTGCTTTTAAGAGCATCTCTCCAAGCCTCTTCCTCTTCCTTATCCAAAATGAATTTGTCATTCACTTTATGTAAAACCCATGACTTTCTTTCAAATTCACCTTCTAATTGTCCAGCTCCCCATCCTGAATATCCATGGAATACTTTAAATTGAACTTCATCTGCCTGTAATAAAGAAACTAATAATTCATAACTTCTACTCAAATATACACCTGGTATCACAAGCAATCCAGGATCTTTAAACCTATTATCATTGTGTAATATACTTATAAAACTATGATCTACTGGTCCCCCCCAATACATAGGTATATTCTGGGAAATATTTTCAGGCAGACCAATGACAACTTCACTCAAGGAATAATCTGACTTTTTATTTATAACTAATCCAAATGCTCCTGAAGCATCATGCTCCACCATAAAGACTACAGTTTTATTAAACTCATCTGAAATAATTGTAGAATTTGAAATTAGAATCTGCCCTCTACTAAAAGATTTTTCAGAACTCATATCAAGCCTTTGATATTTGGTCTAAAATTGTATGTGCTATCTCAAGAGTTTTTATATCAGTTTCTCCATCTACATGAGGTTGAGCTTTTCCCAAAATACAATTGATGAAATGCTCATGCTCTTGTTTTAATGGATTGTCTTTATGAACAAAAATTTTCTCTACAATGGATTCTTGCCTATATCTTATTTCATTTGAAGACATTTGAGTATTAGAAGTTGCCTGTCTATGTAGTTCAATTTCTTGGTCTGTAAAATCTAACTTTATATAAGCATTTTTATCTGTAATATTTAGAGTTCTAATTTTAGATTGAGTATTTCTAGAAGCATTTATGGAAGCAATACAACCATTTTTAAACTTTAGTATTACAGAGGCAAAATCTTCATGATTAGATACAATTTTTGCACCCATCGCACTTAATCCAATTACATCTGATTTAACTAGGTTTAGTACTATATCTATATCATGAATCATCATATCTAGTACTACACCTACATCACGTATTCTCGAGTTAAATGGTGCCAATCGTCTTGATTCTACTAACATTGGAGATTCTACAATCTTACCTAATTCAAGTATCGCACCATTAAATCTTTCAACATGACCTACTTGTAACACTAAATTATTTTTTTGGCTGAGTGATACTAATTCTTTTGCTTGTTCAACGCTTTCAGCAATGGGCTTTTCCACTAATACATGTTTGCCTGCTTGTAGTGCTTCTTTTGATATCTGATGATGTAAAAAAGTTGGAGCAGCTATAACAACTGCATCTACTTCTTCTAATAAATCATTAATCCCAGGGAAAAACCTAGTCTCATATTTTTCAGCAATTACCTTACCCCTTTCAGGATCTGCATCATATATCCCTATTAGCCTTGCTTCAGAAAGTTGTCTTGCAACATTCACGTGATACTGACCCATGTGGCCCACGCCTATTATACCTAGATTTATCTTTTCTCCCATTTGGGTTTCCCTTTTATTAATTTTTTATTAAACCTTACTTAAATATCTTACCTTTAAAAAATCCACCAGATTCACCAGATTCTTTTACAAATTCTTCAAGTAATTCTTTTTGTTTTTTAGTTATTTTTTTAGGAATTTCAAGTTTTATGATAACATGTTGATCCCCTTTTCCATATGAGCCCAGATAAGGAATACCATTCCCTTTTAAACGAAAAGCTTGGCCGGACTCAGTTCCTTCGGGTATCCTCATTGAAATACTCTTTCCCTCAATGGTCGGTACTTCGATTTCTCCACCTAATATTGCCATAGTGAAAGGAATTGTCTTACTTATAATGAGATCATTCCCCTGTCTTTCAAATATCTGGTGTTTCTTTATATGTGTTACAACATACAGATCCCCATGGGGTCCACCGTTCGGTCCAGCCTCACCCTCTCCGTTAATTTTAATCCGACTTCCAGATTCTACTCCAGGAGGAATTTTTATGTATATCGTTCTTCTCTTTTCCACTAAACCTTGACCTGCACATGTCTTACATGGATTTGTGATAACTGCACCACGACCACTGCATCTACTACAGGTTGATGTTACAGAAAAAAAGCCTTGAGTATGACGAACCTGACCAGTCCCTGCACAGTCCGGACACTTAACAGGAGAACTTCCCTTTTGAGCCCCACTTCCATTACAATCAGCACAGGTTTCAGCCCGAGGGATATCTACTTTAGATTCCCTTCCCATGGCAGCATCTTCTAGTGTAATATCAAGATTGTATTTAAGATCGTTTCCTTTTCGGGGACCCGTACGATTTCCGCCACTGCGTCCTCCGAAGAAACTTTCAAAAATTCCACCACCGAAATCTCCAAATATTTCTGAGAAATCAGTATAAACAGTCTGTCCATACTGAGAGCCTCCCCCACCAGCATTTACACCGGCTTTTCCAAACTGATCGTAGGCTCTGCGTTTAGAGGCATCCTTTAACACTTCATAGGCTTCGGTAGCTTCTTTAAATTTTTCTTCTGCTTCTTTATTTCCCTTATTTTTGTCAGGGTGATACTTAATGGCAAGTTGGCGATATGCTTTTTTGATTTCATCATCATTGGCTGTTTTCGAAACACCCAATATTTCATAATAGCTCTGTTCGCTCATAAATCCCTACTTTCTATTTTAAATTATTTTTATAACGAGTTTATATAAAAAATCATATCTAGACTTATAAAATTAGTTATTTAAAAGCAATTTTATAAGCCCAGAGCTTATATGAGAATTGAGAAATATATTTCTCAATTCTCATAAACTTTTTAGATGATCATGTTATTTTTTATCATCATCCACTACGGTATAGTCAGCATCAACAACCTTTCCATCATCCTTTGGAGCAGAATTGTTTTGTTGTGGATCCACATTTGGACCCGCACCTGGACTTCCACCCATAGATGCACCCAATTTTTGGACAAACTGCTGAAGGGATTCCTTAGCCGATCGAATTCTGTTGATATCATCGCTACCCACAGCTTCGCGTGCTCGTTTAATTTCATCTTCAGCAAGTTGTTTTTCGTTGGCTGGAAGCTTATCTTGTGCCTCTTGAATGGTTTTTTCTAGAGTATAAGTTAAGCCCTCTAACTCATTTTTTTCCTCTACCAATTCACGAGCTTTTTTATCAGCTGCGGCATTTACTTCCGCTTCTTTTACCATTTTTTGGATTTCTTCTTCAGATAAACCAGAGGCAGATTCAATACGTATTTTTTGTTCTTTACCAGTTCCTAAATCTCTAGCTGATACATGAACAATTCCATTCGCATCAATATCGAAGGTCACTTCAATTTGTGGTACGCCCTTAGGAGCAGATGGAATTCCTACTAAGTCAAATCTTCCGAGAGTCCTATTATCCCTAGCTAATTCTCTTTCTCCTTGTAATACGTGAACACTAACAGCTGTTTGACTATCTGCGGCAGTACTAAACACTTGAGATTTTCTAGTTGGGATAGTAGTATTACGATCAATTAACTTTGTCATAACTCCACCCAAAGTTTCAATTCCAAGTGAGAGAGGTGTTACATCTAAAAGTAATACATCTGTTACTTCTCCTGCCAAAACTCCACCCTGAATAGCGGCACCTGCGGCAACAACTTCATCTGGATTTACAGACTTATTTGGCTCTTTTCCAAATAGCTCTCTCACTAAATCCTGAACGGCAGGTATTCTAGTAGAACCACCCACTAGGATTACTTCATCAATTTCTTTTGCACTAAGTCCTGCATCTCGGATGCAGTTCATACATGGAACTCTAGTTTTTTCAACTAAAGACTTTGTCAATTGATCAAACTTAGCTCTGGTCAAAGTCATATCTAAGTGTTTTGGTCCAGAAGCATCAGCTGTAATAAAAGGAAGATTTATTTGAGTAGATTGTGTTCCAGATAACTCTATTTTTGCTTTTTCTCCAGCCTCTTTTAACCGCTGAACAGTGTTTTTATCCTTGGAAATATCAATACCTGTTTGCTTTCTGAATTCTTCAACAAGCCAATCCATAATCACCTGGTCAAAGTCATCACCACCTAAATGTGTATCACCATTTGTAGCCTTTACTTCAAATACTCCATCGCCTAACTCGAGTATGGATATATCAAATGTTCCCCCACCTAAGTCATACACAGCAATTTTACAGTTTTGTTTTTTCTTATCAAAACCATAGGCTAAAGCAGCGGCTGTTGGCTCATTAATGATTCTTTCAACCTCTAGTCCTGCAATTCTTCCAGCGTCTTTGGTTGCCTGACGTTGCTCATCATTAAAATAAGCAGGAACTGTTACAACTGCCTTTTTTACTGTAGTACCGAGATAATCCTCTGCAGTTTGTTTCATCTTTTGTAAAACTTTTGCAGAAATTTCTTGTGGAGACATTTCCCCAGCACTGGTTTCTATTTTTACACCATCATTTCCAGAACGTACAACTTTGTAAGACACTTTATTTATTTCATCTGCAGTTTCATTAAATCTTCTGCCGATAAATCTTTTTGCGGATCTTACTGTATTTACTGCGTTTGTGATAGCTTGATTTTTAGCAAACTGACCGACTAATGTTTCCCCTTTTTGGGTAAATGCTACAATTGAAGGAGTAGTTCTTGCACCCTCTGAATTTTGTATTACAACAAAATCTCCACCTTCCATAACTGCAACACAAGAGTTTGTAGTTCCTAAATCTATACCTATTATTTTTTCTTTAGACATTTTTCTTTCTCCTCTTTAATTCTCTATATATTAAAATTTAGGGCGACCAACTCTAACCCGTGCAGGGCGTAAAGTAATTCGCTCATTATTTTCAACAAATTCATATCCGGTCTGATATACTTCTATAACCGTCTCTTCCTGATACTTTTCTGATTCCTCAGAAGCAATAGCTTCCATAAACATTGGATCAAATGGTTTATTTACAGCATCAATCTTTTGAACATTTTCCTTTTGTAATACAGAATAAAACTCATTTTTAATCATATTTATTCCATCAATAAAAGGCTTTAGTTCATCATTTATGCTAATTCCTGTTCCAACTCTTTCAAGATTATCTAATGGATTAATAATTTTAATTATAAAAGATTTTAATGCTTCTCTTTTTATACTTAAATATTCATTAGCTGTTCTTCTCTTAAAATTTTGAAACTCGGCTCTCTCCCGTAACCAGGAATCTTTCAAGGAGGAGTTTTCAACTTTTAATTTATTAATCTCTTCCTCTAAGTTTGCAATTTTTGATGCTTCTTCCGAAGAATCCATTCCACTTTCTCCAACAGATGATTCAGTATTCTTGGATTCGACGCTTTCATTTGATTGACTTACTTCCGAATCCCCACTTACTGTTTTTTCTGTAACTGTATTTTCTTGCTCTGACATTTACCCTCCTTTCTATTTACTTATTCTTGTTATCATTTCCGAAACTAATTTTGACGTGAACTCTACTAATGGTAGTGCCTTGTTGTAGTTCATTCTTTGGGGTCCTAAGATTCCCATTGAACCAATCCTCTTCTCTCCGAGTTTGTAATTAGTTGCTATTATACTCATTCCACTCATAATATCACTATCTCGTTCACCTATATAGGTTAAGACACCATCTGTATTGACGTACTTACTAAAAATTTCTCTTAACGCTTTTTTATCTTCTAAAAGGCTTAGAATACTTTCCAACTTTTCTGTTTCTTCCCCTTTTAAGTTATTTACTAAATTTTGTAAGCCATCAACATATATATCACTCTCAGTATTTACATCGATTTCAAATCCAGATTGTATAGTACTAACAATTCGTAAAAAGTCTTCAGGACCATCTTTCTTTTCTTTTAGCCCACCTAGTAAATTATGAATATCCTCTAATTCTTGACCCTTGAGGTTAGCATTCAAATACTTTGAAATTTGATACAAAGACTCTTGGCTGATATTTCCGTCTAAAAACAGATTTCTATTGATGACCATTCCAGAGCGGGTAACTATTATCATCAGTACCTCGTCCCCACTAACATGAATGAGCTCAATATGCTTTAGAGAATCGAAGTTTTTCTTAGGAGAAATCACCACTCCTGCACTACTTGAAATAAGAGACAATACCCTACAGGTAGCCATCAAGATCTGCTCTAATCTCAATTGGTTTTTTAAATATTCCTCTTGAATCCTTTGTTTTTCTTTTAAGGTTAACTCATAGAGTACAACTAGATTATCCACATATATTCGATAACCCATTTCGGTAGGAACCCTTCCACCTGAATGATGCTTGGAATTTATGAGTCCAGCCTCTTCTAAGTCCCTAAACACATTTCGAATGGTTGCCGGGGAAACCCCTAACTCATACTTTTCAGAGAGGGTTTTTGATCCCACAGGTCTATTTCCCGTAACAAAATCATCTATTAATACTTTTAAGATCAATCTGTGTCTTGGTGATAGATCCATAGCCTTCCTCATAGTTTTAGCACTCTAACTATTAGAGTGCTAATTTATAAGAAAAGTTTATTTCCCCCCTATTTTTTCGTCAACTTAGAAAAAAATAGAATAGTTTTCTGGAAAAATTTATTTTAGGGTAAGGAATGCTTTCCTGAGAAAGCATTTAGTAGGTCAAATGGTGTTGTTTTTCTTTCTTTCTAAAATTCGAAGCTGTTGGGAGAAGTTTTCTTCTTTTTCATTTTCTCCTGATTTTCGATAGATCAGAATTAAATTATTATACATTCGCTTTAAGATAGTGAGAGTGCTGGTCTTTCGGAAATGATCGGAACTATCCTTATAACCATTTGCTTCTAAAAATCGAACGCATGTTTCCCTGCTAATTTGAACTCCCCCGTTAAAAGGGTCTAAGTAAGATTGAAAAGATTCTCCCTCATAGGAGACCATAAAGTGCATTGGAAGGTTGATTCCGTAAATAGGTAAATTCAACCTTTTCCCAACCAATATGTAAAGAGTAGAAAGAGAAATTGGAATCCCTCGGCGATACTTCATTACTCTAGTTAAAAAGGAATTTTCTGGGTTGTGATAATTGTTTTGGTTACCCGTGAAGCCTTCTTCTTCATGAAGAACTCTTGCTAGCAATTGTAGGCGTACTGAGTCTGTTAGGATAGCTCTATTTAATTCAAAGAGCTCCCCCACTCTCAGGGCTAACTTATCTAAGTTTAACTTGAAGTCTTTGTAAGTAGCAGTGGTATCCCCCATGAGTGACAATAAGAAAACCCCACCCTCTAAATCATCATAATTGTTCGTAAAGCCCTTCTTTGTAACCTGGGCAAGATAAATATTCGTTATCTCTTTTTGTATGATTGGTATGAATCTTCTGGAATTGATCCGTAAAGCAGTATTTTCTAAGTCATCAACTACATCATAAACTGAAGTCTGCCAGGGAATTTGTTCGGCTATTTTATTTATAACTGATTCTTGATTCTGCTCGTTAGAAAAATCCAACTCAAAAAATAATTTTTCTAATTCCTTTGTGTTTATACTTTCGCCTAGATACTTTTTCCAATCACTCATGTATGAATTATGTAATTTCAAAATTCGACTGTCAACCGAATTGGTATTTTTTTTACAAAAAATT
>Ga0214917_10007332_pt1 | contig 11193 bp, 13 predicted proteins | sample LL_1208_BB_MetaG_FD_177983 | JGI IMG/M metagenome (GOLD analysis project Ga0214917, IMG submission 177983) | Freshwater microbial communities from Lake Lanier, Atlanta, Georgia, United States - LL_1208_BB | ecosystem: Environmental > Aquatic > Freshwater > Lake | place: USA: Georgia | collected...
GGGGCCACGACGTTGCCGAGGACATTGACTTGACCGCTGACGGATACATTGCCTCCGGAGAACCTAGTGTTCCCCACGTTTCCAGAAGTTGCTACGACGGTCGCCACGTTCGCAAATGTCCCCGTGATGTTTCCACTCAAGATGTCAATGTTTGCAGTACCGGGGAGTGTAGAAGTTACCCCCGTCAGTTGCGAGCCATTACCAACGAAGAACGGGGCCACGACGTTGCCGAGGACATTGACTTGACCGCTGACGGATACATTGCCTCCGGAGAACCTAGTGTTCCCCACGTTTCCAGAAGTTGCTACGACGGTCGCCACGTTCGCAAATGTCCCCGTGACGTTGCCGCGGATATCAATCGCCGCGGATGTCGGGAGAGTTGCCACGACGCCCGTCAGCAATGCACCGTTGCCAATAAAACAACCTGTCGTTGATACATTTCCGTCAGTGGTAAACCTCACATTCGCAATGTTCCCTGAAGCCGCTATGATGTCCGAGACGTTCGCGACTGACCCCGTAATGATACCAGTTGCATCTATGTTGTCGAATTGGTATTCCCACGGGGTTAAAAAATAACTCATATATTATTCCTGATATGTGTTATACTATGTATATAAAATTATTTCTATAATAATATTCAACGAGGTCTTCATTTGCTTTCGCACACTCTGTTTTCGACTGACTCTGAAACGTCGATATTATTTTATATCGACGTTTTTGTATTTGATCGTTCTATGTCTTTTTGTGGTATATTGACACTTTCACGTAAAAGAGAGCATAGAATTCTCTCAGAATAGATAAAATGCGCACCGTAGGCATCACGTTCGCAACTGAAAACTTTTCCGGGTCCGCGGCAGCTCTCCGTCACTCGGCGCTTACCACGGGGAAGTTTGACGAGTTCTATGTATACGGCCCCAAAGACATCCAGTGGCTTATGGACACATACCCCGCGCATTTCGAATCTTCTCGTGGCTATGGCTGGTGGGCATGGAAACCGTTCCTCATTCGCAATGTCATGTCACAGAACCCTGACGACACCGTGGTCGTTTACATTGACAGTACCACGGTGTTTGAGCGCCCCATCACCCCGTACGTCGAACACGTGTCTGACAAGAAGCCTATTCTCCTCCAGCGCCTCGGCAACTGGAGCGACCCCAAGAACGACTACCGGGTTCGGAAATGGACCAAGAAGTCTATCTTGAATTCCCTCGGAGGGCCCCAGGCGGGGGATAGCATCATGCTCGAGGCGGCCTTCCAGGTGTACAAGAATTGTCCTGAATCTCGGGCGTTCGTGCAACACTATCTTGACGTGTGTCTAGAACTTGACATGGTGAACGATTCCGGCAAGGACAGCGAGGTCATCGACTGTCGCCACGACCAGAGCATTCTGAGCGTTATTGCCTTCGAGCACCCCAAGGTGACCGTGTGCAGAAACGCGTCGCAGTGGGGGCGCGCCGACCCTGCGAAAGACGTAGAAGTAGACGAAAAGGGCCCGGACGGTGTCATGTTTCCACTGTTCGAGCACCATCGACGCTGTCTCCGCCTCCCCAAGGTAGCCGTAATCACCCCTACGACGGGGGGTCGTTTTCTGAAAGATTGCATCGAGGCCGTGCAACAGTCTACGCTCCCGAACATCGAGCACTGGATTGTGGTAGACGGCAAGGAACACGAGGCCAAGGTGGACCTTGTGTTATCAAAATTCGAGGGCCGGCACCCCGTGGTCAAGTTCGTACTTCCGAAGAATGTAGGGGCTGGCGGATGGTGTGGCCACCGCGTCTACGGGAGTCTGCCGTTCCTCGTTGATGCAGACTACGTTGCATACCTGGATGACGACAATCTGGTGTCCCCTACCCAGTACGCGGAAATGCTGCGCGAAGTCATCAAGACGAAGAGTAAGTGGGCCTACTGCCTGCGGTATCTTATTGACGAGAACGGCAACCGCACCGGAGATGACAATTGCGAATCTCTTGGTGGCATATGCCATTCTATTGATGGCCCGGGAGAGTACCTCATTGATACGTCTTGTTATTTCATGGAGCGCGAGCTTGCGATCATGGCGGGCCCCATCTGGAATACCCGCTTCCGCGACCCCCAGGGCCGTCCGAACCCCGACCGCGAGCTATGCAAAGCGCTTCTCCAGGGCGCCCCACATGTCGCGATCAGGAAGCACCTCCTCGGGTATCGTCTCGGGTCTACGTCACTTTCCGTGAAACCAGAGTTTTTCATCCACGGGAACCGCGTGTTCGGATACGACTTCGAGAAGTTCCAGGACATTTACATTTTCCACTTTAGCCCCAAGGCGACCGCCGACTTCCTGGCGGCGCGCAGAGAGTATTCTAAGCGGTCGTTCGCCCTCGAGGAGTGGCAGATGACGCTGATGCGCGCCCTGGACGGCCTGAATGGGGGCAAGTTCAACCTGCTGAACGGGTTCACTAATCTAAACAACATCCCGGAAAACGCGGTGGTTCTGGCAAGTCTGTGCAACCCTGGGGACCTCCCCCTAGAATTCCTGAAGAAGCGCACGGACCTCCGCCGACTGGTTTACACACTCGAGAGTCCAAACGTGCGTCACCAAGGACAGTGGAACGTCGCGTTCCTCAAGGAACATTTTGACGTGGCAATGACTTACTTCAAGCCGATCACAGACAAGATGCCCACCGTGTTCGCGCCACACAATACTCACCACGGAGACCTCGAGGACCCCCTCGACCGCGCGGCACTCCTCCGGGAGAATTACGGTTCCGGCCGTTCCGTGTGCATCGTGCTCGAGCGCCGACCCGAACTGTTTTCGCAAGGGCTGTATGCGGTAAACGGCACGACGCTGAAATGTCTTGACGAGCTCCGCGAAAAGCTCGTTGTGGGCCAAGACGACGTCACGGCGTTCGGGATGAACTGGGGCGCCGTGGCCGACGGTAAGCGCGTCAAACTCGGTCACAACAACCGCCGGACCGCGGACCCCCTGGCGTCCGTCGACCACAAGCAGAAATTCGTGTTCGACCTCGTCATCGAAAACTGCGATGCTAGCGGGTATGTTTCGGAGAAGTTCTACGACGCTCTTTCCGCGGGCGCCATCCCCCTGTATTATGGCAACATGTTTGACGAATTGGCGGCGATCGTCCCCGAGGGGCCAGGCGGGGCTTACTTCGACCTGAGAAAGCGCGACATCGTCTCCGGCAAGGGGGTGCAGGAACTCATAGACTCTCTGACCGACGAAGACATCTCGGCGATGCGCGAGAACGTCAAGAAAGTTCGCGAGAGGGCTCTCGAGTTTGCGGGCTGTGCGCAGTTTGCCAAGTCGGTAGAAAGCGCTATCGAGCTCTGCGAAAAGACCAAGTGAGCATATCGACAACGTAGATATAAGGGTACCGCGGCAATATTATTTGTAAATGAACTCTTCATTCCTGAACACGCTCACGGCGGCGGTCAACGGGGTGGTAAAACTCGAGGAATGTGCACGGAGCATTGCGAGCGACTGTCTAGACGATGTGCTCCTGAGAATTTCCCAGGACTACAACCTCGATTTCACAAAGCTTGTCGAGCAATACAAGGACGACGTGGTAGAGCGCCACGCTACAATGTCGGTGGAGCGGCAGGTGTGCAGAGGACATACGAATGCGAACAAACCGTGCACGCGCTTTGCGGTGAGCGGGGGCTATTGCCGCGCACATATCCAACAGGGGGACGTCAAAAAGATACTAGACAACAAGGGTATGGACTATTCGGATAAGCAAGTTGCGAAGAAAAAAGACAATGTCATCGCAAAAAGCCTTATTGGTATGGGAATTCAAACACTAGACGCTACTTCAATGAAAGTTTCTAAAACGGACAATGTAAATTTTTTTATCTGAAATATTGATACGACGTTTGTAATCAACGACGCATGAAACGAGAGGGGGAACGAGCGCGGGTGCTGCTTCCCATTGCTGGTGCAATTTTCTTTCCACTGGGACCACGGACGACGAGACCGCCGCGAGGACCCCTGAAGATGATGCGGCCGAGGGCATCTTTCTTCCCGGTAGGGACATACTTGGACTTAGGAGGCATGATTATATACTAACCAAATATTTTTTTTCAAGCCTTGGGCTTGGCGTCTTTCTTGTTGTCTTTCTTCAGCACCTTGACAAAGGTCGCCTTGCTCTCCTTGGCAATAGTCACGGGCTTGCCAGCAATCATCACGGTCTTGGGGGTCGCCAGCTTGACGATGTCGCCCTTGTAAATACGAACCTTGTCGTGTTCGCCGGTCTGGCGCAGGACGATGTGTTTATGACCCTTAGTCGCAGCTTTCTTAGCGGCAACGCCGGGGGTTGCACCAGTGAAAGTGCCCAGGGCTTTTCCGGCGTCGTCTTCCAGGATGAAAGTTTTCTTGGTGGCCACCATTGTTATATACACGCAACATTTTTTTTTCGAGAATTTACGCGAACTTCTTCTCCACTTGGTCCGCGCCCCCTACGAGCTTCTTGCCGTCGAACACCCTCGGGAAGGTGAGCGTCTGGGGCACCCTGAGACCCTTTCCCTTGATTTTTTCCTTGAGCTCGTCGGTGTCCTTGCACCGCACGGTAGTGAACGCGACCTTATGCTTCCTGAGGAAAGCTCTGGCCCTCTTGCAGTGTGGACAACCAACTTTCTCAAAAATCGTCAACATTTAAATATGATTATATAAAAATGTTGAAGACCGCGCTGTCCTGCTTCGTGTCGTTCCTGCACCTTCTCGTGCTCTTCTGGGTCCTCGTCGCACCGTTCCACAAAGATTTAAGAGTAAGCTACGTAGTTCTCATGCCAATCATAATGATCCACTGGGTAATTTTAGACGATTCTTGTATCCTTACGCTGCTTGAAAAACACATCCGCGGCTGTTCCGGGGACGAGTCCTATGTCCACCGTTTCGTGTCAAAGATCTACAACGTCCCTGACGGGGTTCTGGGTGTTTTGACTTGGGTATACGCGCTGACGACCTGGTTTTATGCTGTCTCGCAAGTTTCGTGGAAAGAATTACAGAGTAATTTGTCCCTACGTGTTGTTTCCTGAAGAGCGTGATGCTTTTGGCAAGATGATTGTTTCTATTTACAAGTATTTTGTTTCGTATATGTAAATGAGCGGGGCATTGATCCAGTTGCTGTCAAATGAAACATTCCAAGAGCGCAATGAAGTTATTGGTCTAGAACTTGGCATCGTCGTATTTAGCGTGGCCGTGTTGGCATGGTTGATCTTCATTCCCAGAAAAGCGTAATAGAGTTGTTGTTGGTCGCCCGGTCCCAAGAATGTTTGATATAAAACGGGGCCACGCGGTGCGCCAGTTCTTCGTAGCAGCCGGAGAACCCAAACTGGGCGAGCTGGTCACGGCGCTCTTGCTCCGCCCCGCCGAAGAGCATGAAAAGGATGTTGAACTCTTCGTGTAGGTCGGCCCCTTTGAATTCGAAGATGGTCGCATACTTCATCCCGGCAGCGGCGGCGGAGATGATTTCTGCCTCGGCAGAGGACAGGATGTGCTCGACGAGGGACTCCTGCGCTTTCTGCACTTTCTCTACAAAAAGCTGGGTGCTTTCGAAGTCCACGAGCGAGGCAAAAGACTCAGCGGCGTTAGAAACGCACACGGCTTCGGCATACAGTTCACGGAAGTTCGCCATTTCTACAGTGTATACACGCCCCTCGCTTTTATACAAAGAATGTCAATATGGAACCCCACCCGCATGTTCCATATCGACGCGCAGGGGTCATAATATAATTTGGAGGAGATACCTTTAATTATCATGAACGTGAACGTGCGCCGCGCGGTTATCTTCGACGGGCGGGTCTGCGAGAAGAAAGACCACCCAGAATGCAAGGAAGTTCCGGAAGTATCGGGCCTGCTCGAGTTGGAGCGCGAACGACGAGGGGAGCGGAACATCCCACGGTATACCGCGCAACTCCTAGAGCAGACAATACGGAAGAACGACCAGGCGTTCTGGAAAGCGGTCGTAGACGACATTGATACCGGCGACTTTGACGGACACGCGGCCCAGGTGATACTCGAGCAGCAAGACATCCTCCCGGCGCTCTTCGTGACGTGCGTTGTAGAGGCGAAAGAAACGGAGCACTTTGTGAACGTGCTGCGGACCTTTGTAGAAATCGCGCCTCATCTCAACGACACCACGACGTCGCTGTTCACGAAAGCAATTTCCACACAATGGAAGTCGTTTGTGAACGTGCTGATAGCGAACGACCGAATCGACAGGACGGTCAAAGAAGGCGTTTACGAGTGCATCTCGAAGTTTGTGAGCGCGGTTGATATCCAGCAGGAGACGCTCGTGTTGTGCATCCGGGAGATCATCAAGAACAAGAAGTTCGAAGTCCTCAGTGTGTTCTCGCGGGTGAACTCCAAGATCTACGCCGATGGGATCGTGGAGGAACTTCTGCAGGCGGCAAAAAGCACGGTAGCGACGAACAGGTATGCAGTGGTGTGTCTTCTTGCCAAGATAATCGCGGAGACGGACGACATATCCGCGGACGTCGCGCCCGCCATCCGAGTCATTCTGGAAAAAACGATGCTCGACAAGTTCGTGGACCGTCGAACTGTCCGGGGGCTTTCGTTCATTCTTCAAAAGACGGCCAAGGACCCGGTTTTGAAGAACTTTGCAACGGCGGTAAACTGGATGGTTAACAAGGATGTTTGAAATTAATTGCTGAACAGTAATCCGCCCATACCGCTTTCGATGCGGAGAATGTTCACGTTCTTCGCTAGGACCGTGAGAGTATTCAGGTGTTTCGCCGCTGTCAGTGTGGTGTTCTCGTCCAGCACGCTGGCGAGCGTGGCCTGGCTTGCAGTCTTTGTGGTGACCACGAGCTTCACGGTGTCTAGTGCCGAGAAGTTGAGCGTACCCATGATGGTCTTCTCGTCGAGGGGGTTTTTAGAGAAGAAGTAGGTATACATGCCAGGGGACGGAGTCGTTTTCATCGTCCTGTTTGTTTCTACGAGTGTAAAATACGACCCGATCTGCTCGTAAAACCTGTCAATACCGTTTATCTGTATCTTGGCGCTCTGCAGCGGTGCCGCGTTTTGGTTAGAGCTCATCCCCTGGCCGTCCGCCGTGTAAACCCCGAATTTACCTTCGTTCCTGAACACCCAGAAAAGGTAGCGAACCGGTAGGTTGAAGGGGATGGTGTAGCTAGCAGTCGCGCTCGTTGTCGTTGAAATGACAGCAGGAAAGTTTTGTATGTTGGTCTGGTCTATCATATACACGTGGGGGGTTTTCGCAAACCACTTTCTCTCTGGAGAGGAGAGGTAAGCATACTCGCCCCATGCGGCGAGCACGGGCGTAAATGAAGAGTCTATGCCAGGGATATACGCGGGGTTCTCGAACTCAAAGTCCAGCCTCACGTCGTGATACTGGAGGGCTATCAGGGGGAGGGCTTTAGACACGTTGTTAAACCAGAATGGCAGCTTGAGCCACAGCGTCCGTACCATTCCAGGTGGGTCGCTAGAGCTGAAGTTTTCCATCGCGTATACGGAGTCTTTTTCGCTATTGTCCGTGAGTATGGTATTCCTCAGCCGCATCCAGGTGTGACCGAAGGTCTCTATAAGCTGCCCCCCGATATATAATCTCACTTGTTTTACAAGGTTTTCTATAGGAAAGAAAGTAGAGCTGAAATTAGATAGCTTTAATTGAGCGGATATGAACACGCCCATGAGCATATCTGCCTTGCGGGGAACCGTTATCGACCCCATGCCGGGCGTAGAATACGAAGTAAAGTCCATGGGAATTACTTCTGTGGCGAACGGGGTGGACGCCGCAAAACGCGCCCTGAAAGGCGACGTGTTTGGTTCTCCGTATATAAACGAATCAGCAGGAGAACTTGCGATAAGCTGTGTCAACGACATCCTATCTTATCATACCTATTAAATACATTTAATTTACTCATACTTTACGGGGATTTGCCACGAGAATAATATTTGATGATATTAAATGCAGTTTATTCAGAAGGAGGTAAATCTGTCCTTTCCCACCTCTGACCCGTACCGCGTGTCCGGGAGTTTCTCTACACAGTACGACCTCGAACCCACGGTGACCGCCGCGCTCCGCGTCATTAAAGAGCTCCCTGAAAAGTTCAACACCACGTTCTTCTCCAGAAAGAACATTGAGTTTATCCAGAAAACGCTCGTCAGCGAGACGAAGCGGTATACTGGGTTTAACATAGGCCCTCAGGACGAGACGGTGCTCGTGGAGATAATGACTGGCATCTACGTCCAGGACTCCACGTACGACCCGTCAAACTTCGCCGCGTCCCTCGCCAAGATTAACAAGCTCGTCATAACGGAGTGTCTGAAACAGATTCTTCCCGGGGTTCGCTCCTACGCAATGTACGTGCGCGATGCATCCAGGCCTTACGGTGGTGCAGGTTCCGTAGCTTTCGAACGACCCGTTCTTGCGACAGTGAAAGGCTCGAGATCGCTCCCTGGTGTGCTTTTCCTCGATAGGAACGCTTAGACACAATATCGAAATAACGAAGAATGTCACTTTTGTCGATATACATTTATATCGACAAAACGCTCCCGGGATTTTTACCACTACAGAAAGCTAAAACAAGCCACGGCCTCGTAAAAATTTCCCTTTTTAAATAATAAAAAGGGTATACATATATAAGTTTATGAACTACAAGGTGGCTCCGCGGTTCAACGATGGCAGGTCTTCTGGTCGCGAAGATTTTCATGAACCCCATCCTGTGTCGCTGCACACCCACCCGCGCCACACGGACCCCGAATACGACGCGCGCATGCACAAGAACGCCCACGATAACCTGTGGGTCGTGACGGCGATTTCCAACCCCGTCCGCTACAAGACCCGCTACGCTCTCTACAGGAAATTCAAGCACCACATCACCAAGGAGCTCAAGCTGAACCTCATCACCGTCGAGTGCTCTTTCGGAAAGAGAGACCATCAGCTCACGACGGACCTCGATGATGAAAACTGCAAATACACTACCTTGGACAACGGCGTGCAGACCATCGACGTTCGCGTGAAGAACGCCTCCCAGGTGTGGCTCAAGGAGAACCTGTGGAACATTGGCGCGAGGTTCATCCCAATTGACTGCGAGTACGTTCTGTTCGCGGACGCTGACGTCCAGTTCACCCACCCCCACTTTGCCACAGAGCTCGTGAACAGCCTGCAGGAATACCGCGTCGTCCAACCCTTCGAGACCGCGTGCGACCTGGGTCCAGACGGCCAGGTTATCGGCGTCCATCGGTCTTTCGGATACTGCCATGCTAACGGATGGGAGTGGCGCCCCAAGCCCAACAAACTTGGTGGGTATTACATCGAAAAGTCTAAGGAGAGGCAGGGACCCACCGGATTTGGTATTCCTTTCCACCCAGGATTCGCGATGGCTTTCCGCAGAGACGTCCTTGACAAAATGCAGCTGCTGGAGGTAGGCGTCCTCGGCGCCGGAGACCACCACATGTGCGCCGCCCTCATCGGCAAAGCGAAATTGTCTATCCCCGGGAAAATCCATGCCAATTACAAAAAGGAAGTGCTTCGCTGGGAGAAGCGCGCGGAAGAAATTGTTAACACTTCATTCGGCTACGTCGCTGGCACTATCCTACACGATTTCCATGGCGCCAAGAAGAACCGCAAATACGTGTCTCGCTGGGAAATTCTACTAGAAAACGATTTTGACCCGGAAAAAGACGTTTACAGGAACTGTTACGGCGTACTAGAACTCGAGATGGACAAGAAGCCGAAGCTCCGCGACGCGATCATGACATACTTCAGGACGAGACACGAGGACTCTATCGAAATCGAATGACCTACAACTCGAGAACCATGCGCTTGACGTCGTTCGTCCCACGAATGCTTTTAAAAGGAAACATAACCCCATACCTGTAACTATCGTAGTCGACACTTACAACTGTTCGAAATCCGTGCTTTTCGAATAGTTCTTGAGATTTGAAGTTCGTGCAATCGGCAATCACCTCGCCAAAACCGCCGCGCCTAGCTTCTTCTATGGTTCGGCGCAATAAACTAGACGCGTACCCCTTTCGGTCAATGACACTGGAGATGGCAAAAATTACTAGACACTTCTTTGCAGGTTCATACACTTCGAGCTTGGAAAAAAGGTCAAACATGGGCGCGGCCTCCCTCGTGTGCCCGTAGTTTGCCGCAATGAACGCGTCGTATGAAACGCTCAAGGACTGGGCGACGATTTCGCCGTCTTTCATGACCGAGAAAGAATAACCGCTGTTAACGCATTTTCGCATTACATCTGAAAACGCTGTGGTGAAGTCGCACGTCGTAAACTTGAGCGCCACGGAAGTTGGCTCCGACTTTACAAACGTCAGAGAAGTGAACTGAATTGCCTTAGCGACGTAACTCGCGGAAAGACGCAGCATTTACATAGAAAAATCTTTTTTAGTTAAGTTATTTGTCGCGTGGGCGCTTCACTCTAGAATCTGGAGATGGGAGCCAGTAGCCGACAATACCCGTGAGCACTGGCAGGTAAATACCTTCCTTTCCGTTCACCGCCATCATGGTGATGCAAAAAATTGACACGGCTGACGTCAACCCTGCCTGCATCCAGAAGCGGTATTTCAGGCTGTTATAGTTGTGAGTATCGTCATCGCACACCGAAACAACGGTCGCTGGAACTGTCCCTTGTGAAGGAGGTGGTGCCTTACCCTGTGCTTTCACGATCCCTTGATCTTCCCCTGACGAGGGGGGTACCTTATTACCCTGTGCTTTCACGATCCCTTGCTCAATATCATGTTCCTTGGTGTTAGAGGCCATTGACTTTCTCGGTTTGATTTTGTTTAAGTTATTACATTGGTGCTTAACAGGTGATAATCACGTAGTCGCCGTTGATGCTGTAAGAATACCAAAGGTCGTTGCCCATGAGCTGGTTATCGCAGCCGGGGTGACCCTTGTTGGGATCGACCATCAGACCCAGGTAGTTGCCGGTTTCGGAGAGGCTGGCATTGGGAGAAGACACGACCGCGTTGGTCTGTTGGACGGTGTCGTAGGCGGACAGGTAGCCGTTCTCGGGGGAATCGGGAATGGTCAGATACATAGACTCGCCATTAGCGAGCGTGGTGTAGGGGGCGCAGCGAATGTCATAGTCCTCGTCCTGGTCGTCGGTCTTGAAGAAGTTGCCAACTACCACGGGGTTGATGCAGTTATTCTCAATGATGATCGAGAAGCCGGCGGAAGGCATGGGGGCGAGAGAGGG
>Ga0214917_10007333_pt1 | contig 11191 bp, 12 predicted proteins | sample LL_1208_BB_MetaG_FD_177983 | JGI IMG/M metagenome (GOLD analysis project Ga0214917, IMG submission 177983) | Freshwater microbial communities from Lake Lanier, Atlanta, Georgia, United States - LL_1208_BB | ecosystem: Environmental > Aquatic > Freshwater > Lake | place: USA: Georgia | collected...
CATCGAGTCGGGCGAGGGCCTGCATGTCATCCGCATGCCTGAGCACTACGGCGCTTTGTCACCCCTGCTGCATGTGGTGCCCTTGCAGTTGTTGGCCTATCACACCGCCTGTGCGCGGGGCACGGACGTGGACAAGCCTAGGAACTTGGCCAAGTCGGTGACAGTGGAATAAGTTTCCTATGACACATCAGGCGATGGATGTAGTCCTTGCCTTTGATGTGAGCGTAAGGACACGCACACTCAGTCTGAATCTGTTGCCAGATGGTCGTATGGAACGCCATTGGTTGATAGAACAATTGCATGAAGATGGTCTTCTTGACAAAGAAATTGCCGATTTTTTGAATTTGGCTGGCATAACAACGCCATCAGGTTTGCCTTACTACTCAGAATTGGTTTTTGTGACAAGACGAAAGAGCAGACTAAGAAGTGAGAGAAGAAAGGAAATGGCAATGCAGGTAGGTGAGCTGCGTTTCTATCTGAATCAAGGGTAAATACACTTGTCGTAAGTTTTAAGCCAAAGAAAAAGTCGTTGTTTCAGCCAAAAGCGCCACAGCAAAAAGACAGCCAAGCAAAGAAGTGACATCCAAACGCACCAGAACAAGTTCTAAAGTCGTTCAAACGCGCCAGCCATAGCTCCATACCAAGAGCAAATTCCAACGCCGGTAGAAGCGCCAATTTGATGGCAAAATCTTCTCAAATTCACAAAGAAATATTGCTGGTTGAGTAGAAATAAAAATTTATTCAAAAAAGTAGGTATCAATGGGTGGAAAAGATAAATTTCAACACTGGTTGAAACTTGCATCGGAAGTGCATGGAAACAGGTACGACTACAGCAAAGTTGAATTCATCAATTCAAAAACTGCAGTAACTGTTATTTGCAAAATTCATGGTGCATGGCAATGCTCACCTTCACTTCATATTAGTAAAACTCACAAACGGGGATGTCCAATCTGTGGGGGATCACATAAAAAAACAACAGAGCAGTTCATTCAAGAAGCTAATAACAAGCATGAAGGCGCGTATGATTACTCAGAGGCTACATATGTGAATTCACACACAAATGTAAAAATCATTTGTCCTCAGCATGGCTCATTCAATCAGTCTCCAACTTCACACCTTTCTGGAAGTGGTTGTCCAAAGTGCAGTAAGTTAAAGCGTTTGGAATCTGAAAGGGAAAATTCTTTAGATTCAATTAAAAAGAGATTGCTTGAAAAAACTGCAGGAGAAGTAAGCATAGTAGATGCAACTTTTTCTAAGATAAATGCAGAAGCAACATTCGTTTGTGAAAAACATGGAAACTTTAGAAGGATTGTGAACACAGCTCTTTACAACCCGAATACGTGTCTTGAATGTTTTAAAGAATCAGATTATTCAAATAGGCGTGAACAAATTGATGTTGAGTTCAGTCTAGACAAAAAACTCAAAGATGGTATGACCTATGAACCATTTGAGTATGTAGGAGCAAAGAAAACAACAGTAAAACTCAACTGCTCCATTCATGGAGAGTGGAGCGTAATTTACGCATCAATCATTAGCAATGGTGTCAATTGCCCCAAGTGTGTTCATGCGAGTGCAATGCCGAAGCGTGTTGCCTCTATAAAAGCCAAAAACATACAAAAGAAGAATATGTATTGGGAAAGGTACCTTGAAAATTTCAAAGTCCAACATGGTGAGACTTACGATTATTCGTTGGCATCGTTTGTGAATGCAAAAACACCTATAAAAATTAAGTGTCCAGTTCATGGTGAGTTTGAGCAAGCTCCGGACTCGCACAAAAAATCAGGTTGCCGCTTATGCGCTGATGAAGAACTTGCAGGGCTTTACAGCAAAAGATTTTTTGAAATAAAACCTGAACTAGCAGATGCACCTGCTTCCTTGTATCTTTTAAAACTAACTTGGGATGCAGGTACATGCTTCAAAATAGGAATTACAAGGACGACATTAAAAAGAAGATTTGGTGCGGCACTTGGAAAAGGTGTGAAGATAGAAGTTTTACGAGTTAATGAAACGAAACTTATTGAAGCGTGGAAAGGTGAAGTTCAATTTTTATCTCATAAAGGCTTAAAAATATTTGATGCAATTGAGAAAGAATTTGCAAGAAATGCTCGCATAAGTCCATCAGAGCTATTTGAAAATTTACCTGATGATTGGGAAAAGATGATGCAGTGGACTATGACTAAGCCGTATCATTTGAAATAAAATTAGAAATATTGGTGCGGCGAAAAATTGAAATTGATAGCTTGCGTTAATTCTAGGAGTTCAAGATGGCAATTTATAGCAGTCAGTTGACTTTCCGTCTCCCCACAAAAGCGCAAGTAGAGCTGAATGACACATTAGTAAAAGTCATTCACGACCATCACAGAAAATCTAGAGAGCATTTGTTTCATCTGTGCATGATTGCGTATGGTCTTAGAACACACAATTTAGTCAAAGCAAAGAGTGGTGCTGGCGGTAACGCTCAAGGGCGTGTCTACAAGCCAGCATTCAAGAGCTGGTACGAGAGCAACAACCTTGATGATGTGTATGGCACATTGCCAAATTTCACGCTTTACGCAATGGCTGGCAGATTGCTTGAATATGTGCGCTGGCAAGTCGCTGAAAAATACATTGCACATCTACCTGGCAGCATGACTGCACTTTATGCGCTGTCTCAAATAGTGTGGGAACAAGGTGACAAAGCGACAGATGCAAGCCGTAAGCTGTTTGAGAAAGCCTTAATAGAGCCGATTCAAGATGGCAGCAAGAAAAACGCATTCATTCACCCTCACATCTCAAGAAAAGAGATTGACGCTTGGCGCACAAAACATACAGGCAAAAGTGCTTCAAAGAAAAAGGTGGCAAGTGTTGCAGTCAATGACCAACACACAATAGTGATTGCCACGGTAAAAGTGCATGAAGACTTATTCAATTTCGCAAAGGTTTCTGGCGCCAAACGTATAGGACCAAATCTAGATGATGTGGTCAAGTTGAATGAAAAAATTCAAAGTCTGATTGATGAGTTCAACGCAGGTAAGTCCCGCTTTGCTCTTGATAGTCAGATTGAAGAGGTCAAACTGGCATACGCCCAGGCTGAGAAGCCAGACTTTGGCAAGGACATACTTGCTGAGGAAAAAGCTAGAAGGAATATTGTAAAAAAACAAGCTACTAAGCGAGCGTGAAAGATGGTGACAAAGCGCACACCCAAAGCTGAAGTCGCAGAATCAATTGCCTATCGCATGGAAGCTGACACTATTTCTGGTGTCGCAGAAGTAGAGAAGAAAGTCAAAAAGAAAATCAAGCAAGATGCTGCCAAGCCTGTCTATCCGTTTACGCTAAAAGTCAGCTTCAGAAAGCGTGCTGACTGTGAGCGATTTGCCAAGTTGATTCAATGCGAAATCAATGTCACAGATAAGCTGATTGTCTTCAAGCCGCAGAAGGTTGGTTCAGCCGCACAAGGTAAGTTCATCGGTGAGCCTATTGTAAAAACAAGCAAGAAAGGCTTATCTGAATTTCATGCATCCCACTGGACAGGCATGCCTGAGTTTGAGCAAGAAGATAGCGTTTGGATTTACCACTCACTCAAAGTCACTTTCAACACAGCAAAAGCATACGCAACTTTCGCTGGTCTTGTTCGTCAAGTCTTGAGCACAAAAACTAAGAGCATTTATTACCCCCAGTGGACACCAGAGAAGGCGCGAAACAAGAAGTGGGTGTCATCATTACCAGCAAAGCAGTTAGTACCGCGATATCCCATCTACATCGTGAGCCTCGGTCGTGCGAAATCAAGGCTCACAAGCAAGTCCCTTGAGGCTATGAATGTGCCTTACTTCATCGTAGTAGAGCCACAGGAATACGATACCTATGCCAGCGTGATAGATCCAAAGAAGATTCTGACCCTGCCATATGTCACAGATCCGAAGAATCCGACGGGACCTGGGCGAGCAAGAAACTGGTGCCGAGACCACTCAATCAGCAAAGGCTATGACAGGCACTGGGTCATGGATGACAACATTCACGGCTTCTATCGTCTTCACAAAAACAAGCGATACAAAGTCGCTGATGGTGCAATCTTTAGGGCTGCTGAAGATTTTGTAGACAGATATGAAAACATATGGGTTGCAGGATTCCAATACAGATTCTTCTGCGCCCAGAAAAGCAAATATCCGCCGTTTGTCATGAATACAAGAATCTATTCATGCCTGTTGATTGACAACACCATGATTCTTGACATTGATGGCGAAGAGTTTCTGTGGCGTGAGCGTTATAACGAAGACACCATCTTGTCGCTAGATGTTCTTGAAAATGGCTATTGCACCGTTCAGTTCAATTCATTCTTGCAGGGCAAAATTGGTACTCAAACGATGAGGGGGGGAAACTCGGAAATTTACTACGATAAAGAAGGTTCCGCTGAACTGAAAGACAAGAAGGTTAAGAATTACAACCCCGCTGGAACAATTCGGAAATCATTGAATCTTGAATTAATGTACCCAGACGTAGCAAAAACAGTTTTCAGATTCGGGCGAGTGCATCATCACGTCAACTACAGCAAATACAAAGACAACGCATTAATACCAAAGAAGGGCGTGAAGTCTTATGCTGAGCCAAACAACTATGGCATGCGTTTGGTAAACATGACCCTTGACGATGAGCGTCTAGAAGCAATGTTTGAAAAAGAACAAAAGACTGTCAAGACAAACTGGTAATTATGCTTTTATACGTAAAACGGTAAAGATGCATTCTTTAAAGCATTGTTACCAGCAAGACCTATTGACAAGATTTAATACATTAAGTTATAATGACCCTGTGACCCCTTCAGTATTTACTTAAATATAGTTATAAAATAATTAACATACAAGTAGAGACTACGAAGTTGTGATGCGAAGCATCACAAGTATTAAGAAGTGAAGCAGTTGAAAGCGATTGATGCTCAAAACGCTTTTACGCGTAAAAGCTAATTTTGTGTTTTCATTCTTCAGTAACTTTTCTTTAGTGATGTAAGTAGTCAATCACATATAGCGTTCAAATAAAAGCTACACTAATTATTTGGAATATATTTAATTTATAAAACTGGATCAGTTATGGAAATAGTATGATTGATTTAATAATTCAAGCATTATTTCCTTGATTTAATTTGCATATTTTTATATAATAATTTATGGCGACAAATAATAGTCTCCATTAATTAACTAACTAAAATAGGAATAAGTTATGAGTAAATATAGACTGCGTGTAACAATTGAGGCAGATGACTGCTATGATTTGAATTTTAATCTTCAAGACGTTGCAGATTGGTATGTCAAATGGGGAAATTTACATGTCAAACATCAACCCGGTGACGAAGAGTATCAGGTATACGAAGCAGACGAAAAAGCTGAAGATAATTTAGAAGCCTATAAGTATCCCGCTCTTTACACGCTACTTGCTGATGGTGAAATATATGAAAAACGAGATATTAATTTTGAAGTATTTTACTTAAAAGAATGATTTTTTAGTTGTAGCACATTAGAAGACTAAATATAGATAGCCTATTTGCTGAAATTCACGGTAGACAGTATTTCAAAATTGCAGTTCAAGCGACTGCAAATCCAGAATCTATGGTCTTTCAGAGTTTTGCAGATAGGTTATTCATAAACAAACACAAACGAATTGAGACATATGAAAGACGAACTAAGCAATAAAATTATAGAAATCAGTCACACTTCACAAGAGCAAGTGTGCATCAATCCAAAATGGATCAAATACTGCTCCAAATCTGCAACAAGCATAGATGACTTGAATCCAACCGACAAAAGACGAATAGCACTAACTCAATTAATGCATCAACAGCATCAATCTGGACGTCAGTTGTTTCATATGACGCTTACCTACAAGCCATTTAACAGCATCAAATACGATTCCAATGTAGTTAATAAATTCTTTATCAACTTTTATGTTAAGTCGTTCCTGCCGTTCCTGTTGCAGACTAGGAACATCCATACGATCCATAAGAAATCAATCCAGCCTATATGTTTTTCTTTTCTGGATGAGCATGAGATGAAGCCATCTCGCACAGAAACTGGTACCGAGTTCCCGTTGCGTCTGCACCATCATGCGATTCTTGCTGTGCATCCAGATACGATGCATAGATTCACGCAACTTGTCGGCACAAACACTCTGCAAAACATGGCACGCACAAACATCAGCAGATTCAACTACAAGTTGATGACTACTGATATTCGTAAATGCGATGCGATGTGTCTGCTTTATGCGTCCAAGTTATACAACGAATATCCAGACTTCTTACAGTTTCCTAACACCTTCCAGCGTAACCATTGCAGTCACAAGCGACTTAGAAAGAAGCACGATGAACGAACTACCTGAGATACCAATCCTAGAAAACGAAGAGATGTGGTCACAAAGAGCGATTGATACGCCAGAAGCTGTGCTTGAAGAGCTGAAGCAACTTCAAGAGCAAATGCACGTGAATCAAACGACTACAGCAACCGCACTACCTAAATCAGATGAATAAATACAATAAAAAGGAGCTACTAATGCAATCATCAAAACCAACTCTAGACAAATCATTGCACCTACGCATATCGGAGCAGTTTGAAGAAAAGCTGGCGCATATCGCACAAGCAAATGGACTTAAAACATCCAGCCTTGCAAGACATATCCTGATTCGGCATCTGCAAGAGTTCAGCCCATCAACGCCAGCTTGGATGAGATGACCATGAAACCAGAAGAACTTGAGCCATTGAAAAAGAACGCATTGCATCACGCATTGTTTTCACCCAATACGAAGCTGAACATAACAAACAGCGATATCTCAAAACTCAGCTTGAACATCAAGAAGCACTTGAACGCAAAAAAAGAAGTTGCTGTAGTCGTTTTTGAAATCAAGCCCTAGATTTGATGGTTCTCAAAACCCTTTGGCTGGAAGTGCAAATTTACTAGTGTTTTTGCGTTCTATAAACCAATGAATACCATTTGTAGAAGAATATCTAAATCAAGTGATTTAAAAACAAATTCAATCTATGCATCCAGAAAACATGGCTTTGAATGTGAGTTCTATTTCAAAAGCAATTCCAAATCCTCATCGCCACATTTGATTTTTCCACCTCTAGAAAGCTTATTTTTAGCTGTCAAGTAGGATCTAGCTGAAACTGTATGTTTTGAATTTTTCATTTCATTGAAAAGTAAAGAAGAGGCTTCACAAATCATGTTGCCATCAACATACTTTTTAAATAAAGAAAAGTTGCCGTCTTGACCGGTCATAATGAAAGGTATTTTATATGGAAATTTCTTAGTCATCTCCATTAAATTGCTACTACTATAAATGTTATTCACAGAGGATAATGCTAGAAATTCATCAATTAGTTTAAGTTTGTCATTTGCGAAATTTCCATTAGTAAATTGATTATAATATTTCCGTGCTTCATTAGGTTTATCCTCAGCATAAAGTGAAGAAATTGCAGAAAGTGCAATTGAATATTTCTCTGGACATCCATTAAAAATTGGGATATCAAAAGAATCGCCATCAAGTGCATTTCCTCCAAATTCAGATTCAATAAAATACTTTATGGGCACTCGCTTGACATAAGAGTCATGATTATAAGATGTGTAAAGTTTATCTAAATATTCAACCGAAGACTCAAAAATTTCTCTTGAAAATATAGGATCTTGGCAAGAATTTGCTCTTAATAATGCATCTCTTCCGGAGGAATTTTGCTTGGCAATTAATTTGAATCTTAATTTATGAGCAAGAGTGTTAGAGTCCCCAAGGTCTTGAAGTTTAAATCTGTATTGGGATTCAGGTAGATAAGCAATGTTAAGCAAGGATAAAACAGAGGAGACTCTCAAATAATTTATATTTACACCCCTTTGCTCTGGCATAGTATCGTCTATGTATTTCATCATACGAGATATATAGGCTGTATCTACAGTATCCCCGCTATATTTTTTCAGCTCAATAACTGAGGCGAATTTATAAAAGGGGTTCTTCATATTTTCAACTAATCCTCTAGCGCTACCACCATCCTTCATTGGCAAAATAGTCTTGACTAGCTGATAATTAAAGTAATCTCTGGCAGCATCCTCATCGACATCGCCAGCTCTTTTTTTGCATGCATAGTAATTCATTTTTGCATGTTTATATAACCCGGGATTTTTTTCTTGCTCGCCGAAAATAATCATTGAGTTGATTATATTGAGGTGTGCAGTTCTGAGTTCGTTAAATGAATTGGCAGTTTTACAAGAATCTACACCATCCTTTAGAGAGACGAATCCTTGGCATATGGCTGAAGGAGAAACTTCACAAGTTTTCATATAAAAACTTGTAAGTTCGGTGCCGTATCTTTGCTGAATTACGTTGTAATCAAAGTTGCCAAACCTTCCGGTTGACTTTAAGGTTAAGCCAGTGTCCGTGTGACCATATTCGTCAATAATAGTGTCAAATTTTTGCAATGCATTTTCATATATTTTAAGACGATCCTTAGATGCAAGGTCGGGAGACAAATTTTGAATTAGTGATATAGCTTCAGAAAGGAGTAGTTTCTCTTGATTCTGCGTCCCACTCTGAACTCTATTGACAGAATCTGGCTCACTTCTTCTTTCAATGGACGAGCGAAATTGAATTTGACTAGGACTTGGACTAATATTTCCAACGCCGCTATTTGATTCAGTATTAGATTTAGATGGTGAATCTTGAGCTGAACTATCTGGCTTGACTGCATTTCTTTCAGAGTTTTGATTTTCCCTTGGTGCCGACGGAATGCTGTCTACAATTGCGCCAAGTTTGCGAAATAAATCACCCAGCTGTGCGTTTGAAGCTCCAGAATAAATCATCAGCACAAGTATGGTAATAAATCGTTTCATGGCTTTCCTGATTATTAAAAAGATTGTTCAACAAGTTTTTTATCGCGCAATAGAAATTTAGTAATTTATATTGCATTGGCTGTTGAGGTAACTTTATAGTAAGTCCCGCAGCCCACCTTCAACAAAGAGCAGATCCGCTTAGGACCCAAACCCTTCTCTTTTAGCTCAAGTATGGCACTTTTAAGTGAAGGTGTCATGTTCGTTGGTCTGCCCAGCTTAACGCCTTGGCTTTTCGCTTTTTGAAGCCCTGCAACTACCCTTTCGCGGATCAGAGACTTCTCAAATTCACCGATAGCGCCGAAGATTGAAAACAGCATGCGACCACCAGCAGTTGAAGTGTCAAGATTGTTTTGTAGAAATTGCAGATCCACATTTGAGCGTTGCAGTTCATTCAGCGTTGCAATCAAGTCAGCGAGACTTCTACCAAGCCGTGTAATGTCAAAGCAAATGACCTTGTCAAATTTGTCTGCACATGCGTCATTGAGCATTGCATCAAGCCCTGGTCTCTGTGCACGACCTTTGCCACCAGAGATGCCTTCGTCAGAGTAGATTTGAACAAGTGTGTCGCCAGAGCGTTCAACTTCTGTCTTGATAGCGAGCAACTGCGAATCAGTTGATTGCTTGTCTGTGGAAACACGAAGGTAGGCTGCGATTCGCTTCATCTGTGACTGCTCCAAAAAATGTATCTTTAGAGGCAAGATTAGCAGGAGGAATGGAGGTGTCAAGTATCTCCAAAGATGCTTTTGCATCTAGCCGTGATCGGTACGAATGATTAGCTGCTTGCGGTGCTCATCCAAGCCACCTATTGCTACTGCAGCCAAACTAACAGTGCGAGCTAAGACCAAGCCAACACATTAGGCAGCTGCGGCAGGCATGAGATTATATTTTATTAAAAATGTTCATTTAAAATTAATAAGAATAATATCTAAAGTATTGTTGATGATTAAATTTTTGTTAAAATTTATCTTTTCATACCTGTTAAAATGCATTCTTGTTCAATCATTCGGCGATATGTCAATTGACTTTTGCCAGGTTCTTTTTCAGCAATATGAAAAGCTAATGGTATTGTGTAAAGAAAAACAGTCCAATAATATTCATATAAACCAGGATCAGCAGCACTCCTATCACCTTTTTCTATATCTTCTCTATTTCTGCTTATAAATTCTTTACTAATCTTATAGTGCATATTTTCTAGATAATCTTTTTTTTGCTTATTGCTGCAATCGCATCAATTCTTTCTTTTGAGTTAGGAGTTGTATTGCTAATTATCATGGGAATTAAACTGCCAATTTTTTCGGCATCAATAGAAAATTGCTCAGCGCCTCGTTCACAAGCTATACCTTTCATTTTAATTAGCCTATCATTATAATTAGTTTGCGCCAAAATAATAGGTGCATAAAGCACTAATATCAAGCGTGTAATCCGATGGATTATCATCTTAACTCCTAAAAATTGTTAACAATGCAGAAGTATATCCATTGTCAAGAATCGGATAAGCATCTTTAGAACCTTTAGCTGTCATTACGCTTTTACGTATAAAAGCAAAACTCCACTCACTTTACATGTTACCAACAGAGTGAGGTTTAGTCAGCTCAACCAAGTTTGGCGTGAGAAAGCAACTCTACATAGGTGGCAACACTTGTGCATTGATGGCAAATTGATAAAATATTGCAGCCAATCACAAATTTCATAAAAATCTTGTCTGAAACTCTTCACATCTACACACGTGTGAGCACCATTGCTCAGGAGGAAGAGGGCACATCGCTTGAAACACAACAAGAGCTAGGCATCAAGCGTTCTAAAGAACTTGGCTTCAAATACAAGATATGGAATGAGGGCGGTCAGTCTAGCAATAAGGAAGATTTAACAAATCGTCCTGTGCTTATCGCACTATTGGATGAAATTGAACGCAGTGCTATCAAGCAGGTCTTCGTTTTTAATACGGACCGTCTTTCTAGAAACGAGCACACGTGGAGTCTCATTCGCTTGAAACTGGTCAAGCATGATGTAACACTTCATACATCATCTGGTGTTTTTAGTCTTGCAAATCAGTTAGACAAGATGCTTTTAGTCATCATGTCTGAGGTGAGTTCTTATGACAATTATCTTCGTGCAGAACGAAGCAGACTAGGAAAAATCAAACGCATACAGCAGGGTTTCTGGATGGGTGGTCCACCCCCATTTGGATATAGGATTAAAGATAAGCGACTGGAACCTAATTCCGATGAAAAAAGTGGGTTGACTTCATTTTTAAGTCATATCGTGACAAGAAGTCTTCGCGTTACATCAAGAATGAATTGTTAGTCAATGGCGTGAAGACTAGACGGGGCAACTCTGTATGGTCGCTAGGGTCTAT
>Ga0214917_10007334_pt1 | contig 11191 bp, 15 predicted proteins | sample LL_1208_BB_MetaG_FD_177983 | JGI IMG/M metagenome (GOLD analysis project Ga0214917, IMG submission 177983) | Freshwater microbial communities from Lake Lanier, Atlanta, Georgia, United States - LL_1208_BB | ecosystem: Environmental > Aquatic > Freshwater > Lake | place: USA: Georgia | collected...
TATTTTTTATAATATCAATTATTATTTTATCACTGTTATATAATGAACCATATGTTCTTTCAATTGGACTTATATTATGTTCATTATGTCTATCTTGTTTAATTTTATCAACAATATTAATTATTAAATTTGTATAATAATAACTAGATGATTTGCTATAACTAAATTTAACATTATAAAATTTATTATTTAATTCATTAATAGCTTTTCCTATAATATTATATAAATTATAACAATCATCAATACAAGTATATTCAATATTAAAATGTACATATTTCATACTAATTATAAATTCATCATTTAATATATTTTCATCTTCTTTAACAATTGGAACTATTATAAAATGATTTTTATAATTAACAATTAAATTATAATCTAAACTACCTGTAAAATCATTTTTATCACTACAACAATGTCTTCTATTATTTCTATTTGTATTACATGATATAATTTTAAAATTATTATAATTTATAATACATTCATTCATTAAAATATCATCAATCTTATCAATATTATCTATTATATTTTTATCATCTTTATATAATGATATTTTTTCAATATAAATAGATTTACCTATATCTTTTAAATTTTTTATATTTTTACTTATTGCATAATTTAATGATGATATTAAATTATTTATATCATTATAACCATATATAATTAATGATTTTCTTTTTGTAGAAAATTGTAACTTATTAAATTTCACATAATTTTGTAATAATTCATCATTACTTCTTATTGTATAATTTGTATATCTTTTACCATATGTTATATATTCATCTAAATAAAATATATGTAAATAATCTTTTGTTTTATCAAATATATTAATATTATCATATGTCTCATTAATATCAATAAATTCAATTATTTTTATATTAATATTAATTATTTTATTTTCTGCATTATGATACTCTATTTTTTTTAATATATTTATCAAATTATCTAATTTATTATTATTTGTTACTAATACAACAGGAAATTCTATATATGAATATTTTTTTTCTATTAAACATGCATTAATAGTTAGTAAAATACTAATTAGTAAAATACTAAAATAGATAATTAATCTATACATTTTATATAATTTTAATAATCATTGATATGTTAAATTCATTTTATAAAACTGTTATACAATAGTAATAATTTATGTGTGACGTTTTTTTGAAACATATAGATTCTGGTGCATTTAGTAATATATATAAAATTACAACAGAGAATACAAATACAAAAATAACATTAAATAATAAATTAAATTTTGATAAACAAATATGTATTAAATTAAGTAATATTGATACAGGTGTTAAAGAATATGAATATATTAAACAATTTGATAATAAATATGTTATAAAATCATTATTTGGTTATTATGATCCTTTAATTAATTTACATATAATTGCAATGCCACTTTATCTTGGTAATATTACTGAATATAAAGATATAATTAATTTTAATTCATTTGTAAATCAAGTAATTGAAGGTATAAAATATATACATTCATTAAATATAATACATTGTGATATTAAACCACAAAATATACTTATTAAAAAAACTAATGAAATAACATTTTGTATTATTGATTTTAATACTGCATATGTATATAAACAAGGTAATATGCATAAAAGATTTAAAGCTGATTATAATAATCATCAAATAATTGGTACATTAACATTTAGTAGTATATTTGTTTTATTATATTGTTTACCATTTAGAAGAGATGATTTAGAATCATTTTTTATTACATGTTTATATTTAAATTCTGATTTAGATGAAAATTTATTTACTAATCAAAATAATCTTAATATATTAAGAAAATTTAGATTATGTATGTATGAATATTTATCAATACAAACTATTAGATCATATAAATTTTATGATGATATAGATTATAATAATATAAAAATATTAATAATAAATGATTTAGGTAAATATAATAAAAGATAAATATTTTATGAATATAAATATTATTGTTATTATTATACTTGTAGTAATTTTAATTTTTTGTTTATCATTTAATTCAATGCTTAATTTAAAAATTAATAATTTATCAAGACGGGTTGAATTAAATTCAATACATACAAGAAGAAATTTATGTGAATTAACAGAAACATTAAATCAATCATTTCAATATTTAGATGATTGTAATGTTTTACTTAAAAAATTAATGAATGATACAATTAAAACATTAAAAAATATTTTATCTAATATTGAAATTGATAAAAATTCAATGTTAAATATGTTAAAAAATAAATTAGATATTGATAATGAAAATTATGATTTAAATGAATTATATAATTATATAGATAAATTAAATATTAAATATAAATCAATTGAATTAACTGATACAATATTATATGATAATATAACTAGATTAAATAAAATTGTTTCATTATTATTATTAAATAATAATATTAATTTATTAAAAGATGATTATAATTCATTAAAAATAACTAATTATGAATTAGTTAATACAAAAGGTGATATTAATACACCATCTATTTTAGATACAAGAAGAATAACTATTAATAATTCAATATTTTATATGCCTAATAATAATATGTATAATACATTTGATATATTATATATTGATGTATTATCAAAATCAATAATTAATAAAGCAAGAACTTCAATGAAAGAAGATTTAAATGTAATTGAAAATCAAACAATTATATTTATATTATATGAATCACAATGGGTTTACATTAAAACGTTAAATCAATAAAATTATTATTTATGAATAAATATACATGCTTTAGTAATTTATATAAATTAGAAAAATCATTAAATGATGATAAACATAATCAATTAAAAGAATTTATGATTAATTATTTTAATGATAATAAAATATTATATATTGATGATTATGTAAATTTTAAATTTATAAACATATGGTCTTATTTTGTTGAAAATTTAGTTTTTTTTAAAAATAAACATTATAAAATGTATAAATCTATTATAGATTATTCAAATAATGATAATATAATTAATGAATTAAATAAAATTATTAATGAATATTTAAATTTAATCTCTTCAATAAAATTTGGTGATAATAAAAAAGATATAAATGATAAAATAAAAATATTAAATAATAATATTAAATTATTATTTAAAAAACATAAAAAAGAATATTATTTAAAAAAATTATTTTATAAGTTCTTTATATTTAATTAAAGCATTATAATATGAAAATATAGGTTTATTTAATCTTTTATTAACTTCATTATGAAAATCAACTGTATATTGAAATATATATTTATATTGTAAATGAGAATTTTTCATTAATATTTGATATGCATGATTTCTACATGAACACATCATATTTTTTATTATATATTCAAGCATATTAATAAATTCAATTCTTCTTTTATTTGTATCATATATATTTTCATTATATAATTCATCAATTGTTAATTTAAATGCTTCTAAATGTATTAATTCCCAGTAAGTTTTACCATATTTATTTATATAATTTTCATTAATTATTGGTTTTATTGTATTATTCATAAATTAAAATATAATATTATGTGAAGTTTTTTTAGTTTTACTTTTAGTTTTTTTAGATGTTTTTTTTGATGGCATTTTTGCTTTTTTACTTGATTTTTTAACTGCACTTTCTAATAAATTATTATTATATCTTCTTGGTTTTGATGTTGGTTTATTTAAACCAGCAATATTCATAAAATTTGTTTTAAACTTTTTGACATCTGTATTTTTAAATTCTAAATTTTCTTCACCACATCCTGATTTATCTGTTATTTTGGTAATTAAATCATTATAAATATCTGTAATGTTATTAATTTCAGTTGTTAAATATTTTTCACCACCACATCCATTTAAATTAACATTACATAATGGTTGTGATAAAATATCATCATATGTCATAATATTTTTACTTAATGTTTTAACAATATCTGTACCAAATTTTAAATCATATTCTTTTAAATTTTTTAATTTATTTTGTAACATATGAAATCCAACTTTTGTATCAGAAATATTTTTATTACTCATAAAATAAAAAATAAATAATTTTGTAAATATCTAATTATGAAAAAAAATATTATTTTTTTATTAAAACTCAGAAACTATATTTTTAACTCATATCAAAATAATAGATATTATAATTTTATTTCAAATAATTCATTATCAATAATGAATGATAAAAATTTTTTTGATAATGAATCAATTATAATATTAAAATATTTTGAAAATAACTGTAAAGAAAATAATATATATGTAATTCGTAAAATTGATCAATTTAATATAAATATTATATTGTGTATGTATAAAAAAAAACAAGATGCTATTAATGTAATAAAAAATAATAATTTATATTGTTCTGATTATATTAATAAAAATATTATGTCATGTATATTATTTATATGTGAATTTAATAATAATTATTATGTATTTTCAACTATACCTAAACAAAAATTAGTAAAATATGATCAAACAAGTGAAAATCAATTTGAATTAATTAATTATTATTATAAAGATCCAAATTTATCTAAAATTTGGTTTTCAAATGATTCTATTAAATATATTAAAATTAATAATGAATTTAAAGTAACTAAATTTAATCCATTTTTAATTAATTTATAAAAAATTATATCACTTTAATATTATAATCAATTAATGATTTAATATAATCATAATTTACTGTTAATTCATCTTCATCATTTATTTCATTATCATTATATTGAAGTGAATTTAAAAATATTACTGGTTTATTTGATATATTAAATAAATTCTCAACTAAATCTTGTTTATAAAAATTATCTTCTTTATTTATTTTATATTGTTTATCATTACAAAATCCTCTTGGATCACAAATAATTAATTCATTTGATAAATTATTATCATCATCATCATCTGTTAAATCTAATTCTGTTAAATCTAATTCTAGTTCAATATCTTTAACTTCATCTTTTCTATTACATAATAAACTTTTATAATTTTTAATATCTAATTTATTTTTTATTTTATCACGAATTTCATAATATAATGAATGTGTATATGGATTTAAATTATTATTACTTGTAATTAAAAATTTCATTACATTTTTTATATCACACCAATTATTTATATTCATAATATAAAATATTTTTATTTATGATATTTATTAATGATGAATTTTTTGATATGAATAATAAAGATGAATTAAAAAGGGAAGATTTAGTTGAAAAAACATTTATTTGTGATATGATAAAAAAAATTAGAATTGAAAATATAAAAGAAATAAAAGAAAATAATAAAAGTTATGAAATAATTTTAAAAAATTTTAGAAATGATATTATAAGTTTACTTGATAATAATGAATTTGAAACTGAATTATCAAAATATGTAATAAATAATGGCAAATTAAAAATATTATGATAAATTAAGTTTAAGATAATATGCAAATACTAAACACTCATTTAATGAAATGTGCTGTTCAACATCACTATTTAATAAAACATCATTTAGCAATTCGTTTTGCAGCTCATATAACATTTCAGAGCTAATTTTTTTTTTCATCTCGTTTAATATTGCTACTTTATCTTTAATATCATCATATTTAGGGCATCCAAGCTTTGTTAAATCATTAATTTTAATTTTGTTATTAAAAAATAAATTCTCTAATTGAATCCCTTTTGCGTATACTTCGCAATTGAATGATTTTATTTTATTTATAATAATTTCTTTTACATCATCGCTATTATATGATGTTAATTCTTTGTCATAATAATAACCTTTTTTAAATGTATTAGGATAATGATTTTTTATCCAGTTAAATTGAAATCTGAATTTAGAATCTTTCATATATTCTCTTAAATCATATCTTAGTCTAAATATACCAAGATCTATAATTTCTATATTTTTATTTTTGTCAATTTTAAAAAAAACATATGATACTTCTGTTATTACTAGCACTGTCTTTTTATCACCGATAGGCATATTAGAGCCTTCTGTATCAATAATACAATATAATTGATCATTTATTGACATTATTAATTATATTTTAATTTATATTATTAATTATATTTTAATTTATATTATTATTATTATTAATTCTATAATTTCATTTTTTATATTCATAATATAAAATATTTGTATTTATGAATTAAAAATGTGATATGATAAAATAATTTATTTATTCAAGCTTTTTAATAATAATTGTGAATATACTAAACAATAAATAACTGGATTGTTTCGATTAGTTTTCTTTTCTAATATAAGGTAACTTATGTATTTATTTACCTTATTTAGTGTGAAAGCGCTAATGATTTTTCTAGCTTCGCTTAATAAATCTGACTTATCATTAATATGATCATATATACTAAAATTTGCTAAACTATTAATCTTAATTTCTTCATTAAAAAACAAATTTTCTAAATGTGGCCCTTTTGCGTATACTTCGCAATTGAATGATTTTATTTTTTCTTTAATAAATTCTTTTACGTAATTGCTATCATATGATGTTGGTCTATCGTCAATGTAGTATCCGTTAAATACATTATGTTTTTTTTTATTTATATCATTAAACTTTACAAGGTTTCTATTATTTGACATATATACACGTATATCATAATTAAGCCTATACGTACAAAGATCGAAAATATTACCTTCTTCAAAAAAAACGCATGTAAGTGATGTTATTACTGGAAATTTTCTAGCTTTACCACATGTACATTTTCCAGCTTTACCACATGTACATTTTCCAGCTTTACCACATGTACATTTTCCAGCTTTACCACATGTACATTTTCCAGCTTTACCACATGTACATTTTCCAGCTTTACAACATGTACATTTTCCAGCTTTACCACATGTACATTTTCCAGATTTACCACAAGTACATTTTTCAGCTTCACTATCATTACTGAAAATAGCACCTGTACATTTAACAATGCAGAAAGTACGTCCAGACATTATATTTTAATTAGTTTATATTGTTTTAATTTATATTATTATTAGTAATATTATTATTACTAATATTATAATTTCACTTTATAAAATTTGAATAATAACAATTATTATATTATGAACTTGTATGATATTGATATAAATAAGTTTGAAATAAATATATTAAAAAGTGATAAAATAATACTTTCAGATTATAACAATAATGATGAAAAAAAAATGTTAGAAGAATATATATATTTATATAAAAAAGATAAAAATTTTAATTTATTAGAAAAATTACATAGTCTTATTGAATCAGAAGTAATATTTAGTAAAATATGGTCTATTGATGTAAATGAAACATTTAAAAATATAAAAAAATTTAATTTAGATAGTGTATATGGATCATCATTTTTGCATGAAATGATTAAATGTATAAAAAATAATAAACATGATTATTATGATATGATATATAAAATATTATCAGTAAAATATTTTAAAACAAAAGAAAAAGCAAATGAATATTTTGAAACATTTATAGATACTGTAAAACATATAGATCATATTGATTTGAATAAAACAAAAGAACAAAGAGAAAAATTTATAAATTTATTTGACGATAATCATGTTATATAATTTATATCTTATAAATAATTTTCTATAAAAAAAATATATTGATAATACTAATGTAATAAATAATAAAAAATATAACATCATAAAATTAATGATAATCGTCTAATTATGGGTGGAAGTTCATCAACACAAAATCAATCAATTACAACATATAATAAACAAACAAATTCAATTAATATAAATGCATCAAATAATTTATTAAATTCGGCTGTTATGTCATCTATTAAAAAATCATTAGTACAAACTCAACAAAGTTGTAAACAAAGTTTTGAATCAAATGCATTATTACAAATATCTAATTTAATGTCTTCTGATACGATAAATTTAAATAATCTTACTTTAAATGCAGAAAGTGTAGTTAAACTTGAATGTGTAACACAATCACAATTACAAAGTCAAACAGAGGATAATTTTTTATCAGATAATGCATCAGCAATGACAACAATGTTACAATCTGCAGGTACATCTGAATTTATACAAGGTATAAGTGGTACATTAAAATCAAAAGTTGATTCAATGCCTCTTGGTTTTTCAAATACATCAAGTAATACAAATGCAACTAATATTATTGATAATAATACAGCAACAAATATAATGCAAAATATTCAAAATTTATATCAAAGTACATCTGTAAATGAAACAACATTAAAATCTGTTAGTGATATTTATCAAAGTTTTGTTTCAGAAACTAAATTAATAGTTAATAATTTATCAGCTGGTGGTGATATAAATATATCTGCTATAAATTTAAATACAATACAAAATTTTGATGCAACTGCTAAATTAGCATCAGCTATTAGTAATGTTATTATACAAAAAATGCAATCTATACTTGGTATGAAAATTGAATTTACAGGTAGTACATCACAATCATCATCAACTAGTCAAACTTCTAAAACACAAGGTGATAATTCAACAACTAATGAAAGTGTATCTAATGTTGCAAATAATGCTATTAATGTTGCAAATAATGCTATTAAAGGTATTACAAGTGTTTTTAATACACCTAAAGTTGTTTTAGTTGCTGGTATTATTGGATTTGTTATTGTAGCTATTATTGGTATTTCATTATTTTTCTTTACACGTAAAAAAGTTGGTAATGGTATTGAAATTGTTGATAAATTAATTAATGCTGGTAATAATTTTATTCAAGATGATACATTAACATTAATTAAAAATTATATTTAAGATCTATTAATTTTTATAATTTCTATTTTATTATTATTATTAATATTAACTATTTTATAATCTTTTGATTTTTTATTTATATCAAAAAAACATTCTGATATAAATGTATCAATATAATATATTCTTTCATTTAATATTAAAACTTCATCATGGGGTGTATGACCCATGAATACATTATTTATATTTAATTTATTTAATAATTCTATTAATGGTATATCTCTTTTAAAAACTATTTCATATAATTTTATAATATCATTATTATTATTTTTTATTTTTTTTAAATCTTTTTCATATTTATCTAAATCACTAATTGTATTAATATCTATAGGTATTGATGAATGTATATATAAATTATTAAATTTATCAATATAATAATATTGAAATAATTTTATATAATTTTTTTTTATATATTCATATTCATTTATATTTCTTGTTGAATGTGTAGATATATAATTATATATTTTATTAAAATTTAAATATTCATGATTACCAATAATTAAAATTACTTGTGTTGGATATTTTATTTTTAATTTACATAAAAATATAAATGATAACATATCACTATATATAATTGTATCTTTATTTGAAGTTCTAGATTTTGAATCTAATATATCACCTAATTGTATTAATTTTTTATTATTCATATCTATATTTGTATAATCATCATTTAATAACATATTTTTTATAACTTGTATTGATTTATTTTTTATAATACCAATTATATATAATATATTACATAATTGTTTAAAATCACCATGTATATCACCTATTACGTATGTTATGTACATAAAGTGAATTTAATATAAATAAAATATTACAATTATGGCATATAATATTTGTATTAATTGTGGAACTAATTTAAATCATTATTTAAAATTATTTATATATGAAAAAGAAACATTTGAAAAAATTTTAATTAAAGAATTTAATGAAGATAGAATATATTTAAGTGAACAAGAAATAAAAGAAAAATGTAGTTATTTTACAAATATGTTTATATTAAAACATAATATTGATAGACTGTGTTGTAGATCTGTATTTATTACATTTAATGATTATGTACCAAGTACAATGTAATTACTTTATTTATGAATATTAGATTATTTATTAAACTATCAATTATTATTATATCATCATTTGTATGGACATTTTTAATATTAAATATAAATTCAATTATATTAAAAGTTATATTATTATTTTGCGCATATTATTCAACTAAAACTATTTTATATAAATTATTAACAAATTATGATTTACGTAAAAAATTATCATTAAAAAATATTAAAAATTATTCATCAAGTGATTCTGAAAATGATTCATATATTAATAATAATATTAATAAATCTAAATTTAAAAATAAAAAATTTAAAAATAATATTTTAAATTCTGATGAATGTTATAGTAGTAGTAGTAATAATAGCAGTGATAATGAAAGTAATTCTGATCAAAGTATAAAATTATGTAGTAAATGTAAATATAAAACATTAAATAATATTAATGAAGTTTTATATAAAGATGATTCGACTGATATTGATGAAGATACATCTATAAATGAAAATAATATTTTTAATTCAGTTAATAATATAAGTGAAGTAAATATTACTGAGCAAAATGAAATTAATAATAATTCAAATGAAATTAATAATAATTTAATTGAAATTACTAATAATTCAAATGAAATTACTAATAATTCAAATGAAATTACTAATAATTCAAATGAAATTACTAATAATTCAAATGAAATTACTAATAATTCAATTGAAATTACTAATAATTTAATTGAAATTAATAATAATTCAAATGAAATTAATAATAATTCAAATGAAATTAATAATAATTTAATTGAAATTAATAATAATTTAATTGAAATTAATAATAATTCAAATGAAGTTAGTAATTATATATCACAAAATATTAAAAGTAATAAAACAAAATTTAGAAAAACAAATACATCTATTTCACCACAATTTAAAAAAAAATCAAAGATAGTATTAAATGATAATTTATATTAATTTCTATTTATAATAATAATCATCATCTTCATATATATTATAATTTTTACCTTTATCATATTTAACTTTTTTTATAGGAATTATATAATCATCATCTTTATATATATTATAATTTTTACTTTTTTTATCATATTTATTATACTCATTGCCATATTTATCTTTTTTTATAGGAATTTCATAATCATCATCATCTGGTAATTCATTATCATCATATATTTTATTATTATATATAATTTCATTATCATCTATAATTTCATTATTAGATATAATTTCATTATTAGATATAATTTCATTATTAGATATAATTTCATTATTAGATATAATTTCATTATTAGATATAATTTCATTATTAATTATAATTTCATTATTAATTATAATTTGTAATGATTTAGGTAAATATTTAATTAATTTTTTAATATTATCATTTTCATCATTTATAATTAATTTTACTAATAACTGAATACATTTATTTTTTAAAC
>Ga0214917_10007335_pt1 | contig 11190 bp, 16 predicted proteins | sample LL_1208_BB_MetaG_FD_177983 | JGI IMG/M metagenome (GOLD analysis project Ga0214917, IMG submission 177983) | Freshwater microbial communities from Lake Lanier, Atlanta, Georgia, United States - LL_1208_BB | ecosystem: Environmental > Aquatic > Freshwater > Lake | place: USA: Georgia | collected...
AACTAATAATTATAGTTCACCAGGAATAAGACAAGACGATCCTTCACTTTTTTCTAGACAATCTAGTATGTGGGGATTTGAAAGAAGACCTATTTATGGATAAAAGGGGCACTAAGCCCCTTTTTTTATTTCTTGGTTGAATCTACAGATTTTTTCTCATCTACAGGTTTACCATCTTTACCAATAGGTTTTACCTTTGGTTTTTCACCTTCTTTCTTGAGATCCTCTTTTTTACCCTCAGATTTAGCTGGTTCTTTTTTAACTTCAGGTTTAGCTACTTCTTTTTTGGGCTCTTCTTTCTTTACATCTGCTGCAATGGCACCATGAGCTAAAGCCAATGATGCGAAAATTGAAATTAAATATTTCATGTTAGTCCTCGTTTGCTAGTTTAGAAAAATACGATAACGATTCTTCATCGTCATCTAAATCCACATTCTTAGGAATTTCCTTCGTTGCAGATTTAGTTACATTTTGAGACTTAGAAAACGATGCAGAATTACTCATTGGTTCATCTATTTCTATTTCTTCGGCTCTTTTTACTGCAGGAGAATTGGATGCAAGAACCATTTGAAGTTTACGTTTTAATTCATCATAACTTTTAAAATATTTCTCATCCAAAAATTGTGTCAGGGAATGTTGCTGATTCCAAATTTTTTCAATTTTATCATCGTCGCTTGCTAGGGGACTAGGTGATTCAAACTCTGATTTGTCATAATTACGATACCCCTCTACATTTCTAATTTTGAGTTTAAAATTCGCACCTTCCCAAAAATCAAACGGATTAACTGGTTTTTCATCTTCGAATTGTGGCTCAGCAATATCTTTAATCTTGTCGAAAATCTTTTTACCAAACTTGTATAAAAACACCTTCCCTTCATTTTCAGGATGTGCCGGATCTTTTACAATGAGAATATTAGAAATATAGGTAAGTTTACGTTTCTGCTTACGAGCAATTTCTTTATTCGCTTCAGAACCAGAATTCCACAATTCTGTATTATACTCTGAAACGGGATCTGGTTTATTAAGAGTGGTTAAAGAATTTTCAATGTACCATTTGCCTGCGGGTCCTTGAAATCCATGATTCCAAATACGAACCCAGGGAAGTTCCTCGCCTTTAGGTGGTGCCAAGAATCTAATTACTGCATAACCATTGCCAGCTTTATCAACCTCAGGTTGCCAAAAGCGATCATCAGCTCTAGATTCGGATTGGGGATTTGCGATTTTTTCGACTTCTTTCATAAGTGTGTCGAAACCACCACGAGATTTGCGAAGGTCAGAAAGTGATGTAAATGCCATTTTATTTCTCCGTATTTGCGTTGTATAAGTTGTATTAGCGTCTTTTAATTTTTTGATTATAAACATAATCTAGAATTTCATCATACGCATCCTCATCTTGTTTAGAGGATACATAATTATATATAAACTTACGATGCTTGTCTAGCTTAGATTTAATCTTTTTTACTCGATGAATTTTTTCTTCTGTATCAAAATCATCAAATTTTTGTTTCGTATTCATATTTAAAAAACCGTTTCCCCTATTTCTTTTCTATTGTTAAAAATGGCCAGCTAGCAATTCTTTTAGTAATCTCTTGCTGATTATGTGCTAGCTTTACCAAATATCTTTGTGTTTCTTTAATGGACTCGCCTAATTCGCAAATAATATCTTGCATTTCCGCTATATCTTTTTCCAAGTTAAGAATTTTTTTATTGTTAATATCCAACTCGTTCTCTAAGGAGTCTATCATATTTTTCTCTTTCTATTTTAAGAAATGGTCTATACTTTTTCATTAACCTAGAAATATCAGGCCAAACTAAAGTATCATCAATTGTACTATCAAATAATTTAACAATACTAAATAGTTTGTCTAGAATAACTAATGTTTCTATACAAATATCTTTTCTTAAGTATGCTTTTAATATATATGGATGTTCATTTTTTTGGCACTTAAAAATACTATCAAAGTTTAAATTATTTTTTTCCAGTTCCAATAAAATACAATCTATATCATTTATAAAAATATAACTCAATCCTTCTATTCTTTTTTTCCATTGTAGATATGTTTCTCTGGCATTTGTATCAAAAATACCTCCCCATCTATCTCCTGATACAAAATTAGCAATTAGAAAATTCGCTATTTCCTCATCTGTGTATGTTTTTGCCACCTTATTAATTGCAAATAAATCTTTTCTTTTTGCAAATGCTTGCCTAGATGCTCTAACTTTTCCTTTTTGTTCTATAATATCATATTTGTCTGTTGTAAAATGCAACTTTAGTGCCATGTAATATTTGTAAACTTCGTATGCATCCATTATCATAAAGGTAGTTTAGCCCTTTTTTTCATAAAATTATTTTCCTCAGCTTCAATTTGAATTTTATCTTTTAATGATTTATTAACTAAATTAGCAACCGATTCGACATCAATATCTACTTCATTACAATATGCTATTATAGCATCCATATAACTTAGTTTTTCTTTTATTACTTTTTCTTCGATGTGTAATGAAAATTCGTTAGATGATCTAAATTTTTTCGTAATTATAAAAGAATCAGTAAATGTTTTGAAATCTTCTTCGTTATTCATTGTTTTCGGGGAATAAAATTTCATTCATAAAGGTTCTAAAGATGACCTCATCAACACCTAGGGTTTTCATCATAGCTGGGGTATGAGGATTTTGTTTTTGAAACTTACAATAATGATTGTGTTTATCAAGAAAAGTGCCTTGATAATTACTATTTCCTATATTATATAGATAATAGTCTAGATTGTCAATAGCTATTTTACAAAGTTGATTTAACTCTTTTTCGCTGTTGATATTACTCACAGCCAACATTTGTTTACTAAAAATTTGCAAAGCCCATTCGGGTAACTGTCTTTTATTTTCCCATTCATAATTATTCATATTATTTGCATACCAATTAAAGATATCAGAATTACCTACAGGAGAAAAATCATGAAATGCGCCTGTAATTTTATTTTTACCGCACACTATGTCAAACCCAAAAATAGGCGATGAATCATTGTAGTTTGGAAAAATACACATATGCATAACCCATATCTTTTTTTCCTCTCTTGCATCAACTATTTCTATATGAGCTCTTCTAAACTTATCACTTGTCCATAAATAATTTTTCCAACTAAAATTATCTACATCTATATGATACTCATTTTTAAGTTCTAGTTTTTCGTATTTGTCAAATTTACGAATAATAGTTTCAGATAATGGTACTACTTTATCCCAAATATTAATCATTAATTATAATTCCTTATAATTGCAATATTCCAATCAAATGCTACATTTGCCTCATCTGCTAATTCTGGCCCGCATCTTAGTCTCATTTCAACTATCAGTCCTGGAATATTTTTAAATTCAAACATATTTCCTGAACCTGGAACTAATTTTTTAAGTTGTTGTCCACCAAATAAATCCCCCATATGACGAACATATATATGTGCTAATAATTTTTTACTATCATCTCGAATTGAATCTATATAATTAAGATAATCTTTAGTATCTTTAAGCGCTATATTTTTATAATTCCTATTTCCAATTAATTCTAAGAAATCTTTAAGAACAAGTTTAGTTCTTTTCATATTCTCAATACCTTTGAAAAGCTCATGTCCATTTTTTTCTAAAAAAAAGTATACCAAATATAACTGATATAGATAATCTATATATTTTTCTTTATTTACCTCATTAGCAAAAATACTTTTTATAAATGGTTGCGATTCCGCAATGGCATGTTTTTCTTTGGTAAGTTCTTTTAAAGTGCTCATTTGAATAAAATAAGTGATAATATTACTGCATGAATAACAAAGCCGAAACCAATAGTCACAATATTAAGCATATCTTTTAGAATGGTAGCCCTTACAAATAATAAAGTAAGTCCGGCCCAAGTAAATAAAACCAAATCTAAGGAAGGCATTTTCTCAGTAAGACCAGACATAACGGCAAGCAATGTCGGTATGGATGACGCATGCATTATTATTACTGCTATCCAATAAATTGTATCAGCAGTTGCAGCAGTGAGTTTAGTTCTACAAAATTCACCAATTTGTGCTATATCTATAGCAGGTATTTTTATTTTATTCATTTTATTTGTAAAAGATATGATTGCCAATTGTAGCTATCTTTTGTTTTTTCCATTTAGGATTTATATAACTGGCATGGTAATACATTGCCTCATTTAATCCATCTAATCTAAATCCTTCTAAAAGAACTTTTTTGGCTACTGCCATACATTCGTTATAGATCTTTGTATGAGCAGGGGGACGTTTTGAGTTGGTATCACAATACCAACTAAATTGGCAGACTACTTTTTCAAAGAAAATGTTTTTCTGATATATTACCTTACAAATATCTGAGGGAAAGATACCAGATTCCGTTCTATTGATAGTAACTTGTGCAACCGCAACTTTACCCTCAAAAGATTCATTTGCTGCTTCGAAATAGATATTGCGAGCCAAGCAATCTAATTGTCTCTCTCGTTTTTCAAGAGTCACATTACTAGTGAGATTCGTTTTAGCCGTTTCTTCTTTTAGAAAATTAAATTTCATATCTACTATTTTTATGAAAACATTGCCAACTAATACTGCAGCTAAACATACTAAAAATGTCTTCAAAAGTTTATCCATTAGTTTTCCTATTTAAATAAGAATTTTTTAGGATCCCCTGTTTTTAAATTTTTAAACTCATTAGCAATGTTCATATCTACTAGATCTGGATGTACCCACCAATCTTCGTATGGATCGTCCACACCTCTCCAATTTACCAAAACATTGTTTATAATTAACTCATAACCATTTTTCTGAAGAATTTCTTTTGCTTGAGTTTTATATTCAGTACCCATCGTATATAGATCATGCTCAAATGTTATAATACCAAATTTATATTTATCCAGGGGTATTAGTTTTAAACACTGAAGTGTATTGGGGGCAGGATCAATATCTAACTGCAGATAATCAATATTAGTTAAATTTCCAAATTTATTTTTTAATATAGTTTCATAATTTGTTGATAGAGCATCTGCTCTTAAAAACTCGTCTTGTGGACGTTCATTTTTCCATTCTTTACTAAAATCTAAAAAATCTAAACTAATGCCTTTCCAATCATATAATTTAGAAAGTAAAAAAGTATTGTTGCAACCTGCAGGTATATTACAGCCTATTTCTAAAAAGGTACCGTTTCTTTTACCTTTAGTGCAAGACAAGATAAAAATATCTTGCATTGCCTGCCCATAACAACCAAAAATATTTTCTGATCCTTCAAAGGGGAATCTTAAATTATCCTCACCAGACCAACTGTAGTAATAATTTGACATAATGTATCCTTTTGTAGATGGTAGTTCGTTGGGTAACAAGGTGAACTACCAAACCCCGTCAGGTTCAAGCAGCTAGCTTAAAGTCCTGAGAAAAATAGTCGTCATTTGCGTCTATTTAATTTGCTAGGATTACGTCCTTCGCCTATCGAGTTGTCCACTTGCATACTATTTGTCCCGTCGAAACCATGTCTGGCCCATTAAAATAAACTCTTTAGTATACCTATAATAATTCCTATTCCAGGTATAATTACTAGACTTATTCCAAACAAAACAATAATTAGTATAATGTATCTCAAAGTTTATTTTGGTGGACCAGGCGGGAGTCGAACCCGCGTCCGCAACACTTTTCTGCTTGCTTCATACAACTATATGATTATATATATCATTTAAATGCTGGCCCACAAAACCAATGGCTCAGAGTTATTCTTTCACCCTTAGTTACAGGCTCAACTTTATGCAAAATAAAACTTGGAAAAATAATCATATTTCCCATTGTATTTAATTCTGGTATATGAGTATCGTGTTTGTTTGATTTAAGATAAAATTCTCCGCCTTCATAGTCGTCAGTCGATACATTACATATCATGGTTAATTTAGTATCACTTTTACTACCAAGCGGTTCAGCATCGATATGATATGGGTATTCTTTACCCGCACTATAGAAATTTAAATTTGATAAAAGAGGATATTCATAATGTTCATATAGATCATAACCAAAGCATTTTAAATTAGCTTGTCTAATTTTCATACTAATTTTATTAAAAATATCACTTAAAAAATCAGGTAAATGTATGTGTAAAACATTCACATCTTTACCCTCAGCATGATAATCAATAGCACCTTTGTCAGAATTCTTTAAAGTTGTTTCTATGATTGACTCACATTCATCTCTATCAAATACATTTTTAAAAAAATAGTAGGGATGAGTATACATTTAACTATTCCTTTATATATTAACTATTTTTCTTTATACCTCGAGTATAATTGAAAAAGACTAGACTGTCTAGTCTTTAGTTGATCTTTCATATTCATCTCGTAATTTCAGTAATTTACCGGCAAAATCGTCTCTTCTTTTAGTAAAAATCTGAGGATAATCATTTTCCACTGCAATGATGATTGTAATTCTTGGCACAGGTATTTTATATTGTTCCTCAAACATTATTGCATAAGCTGTTGTTTGAATAAAATAACTTTCTATCCAATCTTCTTGTTTTTGCCTACTGGATGTTTTGAAATCAATAACACTTAGTTTACCTTTGTATTCTGCAATACAATCTACAGTTCCAGCTAAACGTAAATGATTAGAATACAAATACTTTTCCTGCAAATGTATCTTATCAATGTGATTTAATGCGGGAACAATACTTTTAAAAAGTTCTGCTTGAAATTGACAATCAATATTCATTTCTTCATTGGCAAGATATTTTTCCACTATCTTGTGCAATTTGGTACCACGTGAAGAAGCTGCTCTTGAAATTTTATTTGCCTCTTCATGCCCGATTGTATCTCTCCATTTCTGAATACTTTTTCTATTAAAGTATGAAAGCATGGTGGTTACAGAGGGATATTTGTATCCCTCTGGTGTGACATAATAGCGTTTGCCTGTTTCTTCTGTGATTTGTTTTAGATCAAGTTCTGGCAATTGTACATGATTAAAATTCATAATTTAACTTTGTAGTATTTCTATCGCATGATTATAATGTTTAACTCTATCATCTAAACCAATGAAACCACCATTAATTTTCTTGGTCATCATTTTTATATCTTGAACATCTGCTAGTTCATTCAATCCATTTGATGTCCAAAACCAACAGGCAGAATGTATAGCGTAATATGGTTGAATCAATGCGTCTGGATTTTCCAAAAGTGTGCTATCATTAAACATCGCCTGAGAACAGCGAGTGTAATTGGACTTACCGGTAAGTTGAATTAATCCTCTTCCTCTAAATTTCCAACCTTCTCCGCTTTGTTCGTTACCATTACCCATTCTGTTAGCATAAACTCTATTTGCTATCTTCTCTGGTTGTCTATGGTATTGCTGTGCCATTTCAGCAGTAGGGAAATACTTAGGGAAAATCTTTCTTAATCCATCGGCAGAATAATTTAAATTTTCCTGAAGAGTAGTAAATCCACCTGATTCATGTGCACATTGTGCAATAAATGCTGCAACACGTGCTACATCATATATATCATACTGAGGTAGAATTTCATATAGACTAGTATACCATTCATTTAAGTTTTTTACTCTTGGTATAAGGTGTTGTAATTGTTCTTCTGTAAAATAAAAATCAAAATCATCTGCCATTTTTTATCCTTTAATCAGTATATACATAATTGCTAGAAAAGCATAAATTACCCGAAACGGTAAAGGTGTGAATAGTATTACCAGCAATACAAGTTACATTACCACCGATTGCTCTTTGTTGTCCAGGATATGCTACAATAACGATACCGGAACCACCTGCTGAACCAACTAATCCTGTGTTATAACCACCAGCTCCACCTCCACCTCCAGTGTTCAAACACCCCGCAGTGGATGGTGTGCTGTTAAGAGATGAACCACCATTACCACCACCACCAGTTCCCCCGGTACCAACACAGTATCCCATACCCGCACCGCCGCCCGCATAAGTCACAGAAGAACCAGAAATAGTTGATATAGCACCATTTCCGCCGGCCCCGCCCGGGGAACTGCCTGAAGAAACGCCATTTCCACCACTTCCTCCAGCTCCACCACCACCGCCCCCTGTATAACCTGCTGTTCCGGCACCACCGTTTGTTCCTTCAGCTGGTGCATATCCACCTTCATTACCAGAACCACCTGTGTATGGCGCGGCACTGCCTTGACCGCCACCTCCGCCAGAACCGCCCGGACCACCTAACGCAATGCCAGACCCAGATCCTTTAGCTCCATAACCACCACCAGTGGATGTAATGGTAGAAAATATTGAGTTACTGCCTTTGGAGCCGTCCGTTTGTGCCGCTGCTGCCCCGCTTCCCCCACCTCCAACAGTTATGGTATAACACGTACCTGCAGTAACAGATAAACCCGTTCCAGTTCTAAAACCACCGGCCCCACCACCACCAGCAGAATTTGTGCCGCTAAAACCTGCCCCACCGCCACCTCCGCCAGCAACCACTAGATAATTAACTGGGAATGGATATTCTGGTGGACCAACGAAATTAGTTAAAAAGCATAGATTGCCAGATGTTCTAAAGATGTGAATTGTATTACCATCACACGCATATGTATTGCCACCGAGTGCTCTCTGTGGACCTGGATAACGAACTACGACGATACCAGAACCACCAGGTGATCCACCGATGCTAGCAGTCGGTCCACCGCCGCCACCTCCTCCTCCACCAGTATTAATAGATGCACTTGTAGCTGAACCTGGAGGATAACCTCCTGTACCACCGCCACCTACTCCACCTATTCCTCCAGGCCTACTACCCCTAGAGTCACCTGTCCCGCCCCCTCCTCCTGCGTAAGCTGTATTAGAACCGGTTATAGTAGAATATATACCAGCTCCGCCATTTCCGCCTTTACTTGTTGTTGCATTCTCACCGCTGGCACCAGCTCCTCCACCTCCACCACCAGTAACATAGTTGTTATCAGTACTTGAAGAGCCTCCAGCATTCCCTTGACCAGGTGTTCCAGGAGCGCCTGGACTAGTAGTTGAAGTATAACCTGGACCTCCGCCCGATCCTCCGCATGCACCTAGACTATCTGATATCACACCGTAATAAGACCCTCCACCATAACCTCCACCTATTGATGTAATGTTTCGAAAATTAGAACAAGAACCATTACTACCTCTAGCATAGGATACACAGCTTATACCGTTAGCGCCACCTGCACCAACTGTTATGGGGGTCGCAATATTAACATTTGCTTGTACTATAGATATTGTGCCAGCTAATAGCCCACCAGCACCACCACCACCACCACCATCTGAACCTCCACCTCCTCCTCCAGCAACAACTAGATAATCAACATTGATTGGATACTCAGGAGCAGGCCTAATACAAAACCCACAAATCGAAAAACCTTTTATCTGCAAACCCATTTTTTTATTCCTCGATTATGATGCTATATTAGTCCAATTACTTGTAAAGCATAAATTGCCTGATACGGTGAAACAATGTATCGTATTATCATTACAAAAATATGCATTACCACCGATTGCTCTTTGTGGACCAGGGTATGAAATGATCACAATACCTGAACCACCATCTCCACCGTAACAACCCGTTTGTGAAGGATGACCAGGGACGCCTGCAGTAGCACCGCCCCCTCCTCCAGTGTTTACATTACCACTTAATCTAGGACCCATACAAGGAAACCCAGGAGCTCCACCACCAACACCGCCAGATGATAAAGTAGTACCGGTTGCTCCCCCACCCCCGCCATATGCTACATTTGAGCCAGATATGCAAGAGTATCTTCCTGGTCCCCCTGGCCCTGAAACTGTAGTTGTCCCAGGTGTGCCGGAACCGCCTGCGCCACCCCCGCCGCCACCACCTGTTGTATATGTGGGCGCACCAGCTGTACAAGAAGCGCCGCCTGGACATCCCTCCGCGGGGGTATATGCACCAGCATTACCAGCTCCGCCTGCAGCATTATTAACTGCGTCATTTCCTCCGCCTCCACCGGATCCTCCAGATAATCCCGAACCAGTAACACTAGAACTTCCTCCTGATCCACCACCACCACCACCAGTGGCTTTGATAAAATCAAAACAAGAATTAGATCCACTAGTTGCTCTCGATTGCCAGAATGTGGATCCAGGACCACCACTTCCCAATAAAACACAAAATCTTGTCCCTACATTAGAAGTAGAAACACTAAATGTTCCTTCTCTAACACCGCCTCCTCCGCCTCCTCCGCCTGGCCCACTCCCACCTCCTCCACCACCAGCGACAACTAAATAACTTAATGTAACTGGATATTCTGGTGGATCAACGTAATTGGATAGAAAACAAATATTACTAGATGTTCTAAAAACGTGAACAGTATTAGCACCTTCAGTATAAACATTACCTCCGCATGCTCTTTGTGGTCCGGAATAACGAATGACTACGATACCGGAACCACCCGTGCCACCGCATCCCCCGTTGTTGCCGCCTGTTCCCCCACCTCCACCTCCTGAATTTGGTGTTCCAGCAGTACCCGGTGTATTGTCGCCCGATCCAGCAGGGCCGCCACCACCAGATCCACCGCAACCGCCTGTTCCATTATTTCTGCCGCCACCACCTCCTCCGGCATAGGTTACTAATATACCTGTGATACTAGAGTTAGATCCGGCACCCCCTGCTCCACCAGTTGATGCGCCTACTGATCCAGCGGCACTTGCACCTCCTCCGCCGCCAGCAGAAAAAGTTGATCCTGCGCCACCACCATTTCCACCAGCAAATCCTTGTCCAGGTGTCCCTGGTCCGCCTGTGTAATTAACGGCATCACCAGTAGCCGCACCCCCTCCTGACCCGCCAGGGCCGCCATTGCCCGAATTTGCGCCGCTTGCATAGCCACCGCCACTAGCCGTAAATGATGAAAACGATGAAGGTGAACCTGCTACACCATAGTTACCTACGCCACCACTTGCGCCACCCGCACCACCACCGCCAACAGTAACTGATGTTGCTACATTGACGTTTGCTGCTACAATGGATAATGTACCAGATAAAAATCCACCTGCGCCACCACCACCTCCTCGTCCAGCGCCGCCTCCACCTCCACCAGCAACTACTAGATACTCCACATTGAATGGATAGACTGGGGCATCTCTAAAACACAAGCCAGTAAAATCAGTACCTACTATTTCGTATCCCATATTATCCTCTAGTTTATTTTGTGGAATAAATTATTT
>Ga0214917_10007338_pt1 | contig 11187 bp, 16 predicted proteins | sample LL_1208_BB_MetaG_FD_177983 | JGI IMG/M metagenome (GOLD analysis project Ga0214917, IMG submission 177983) | Freshwater microbial communities from Lake Lanier, Atlanta, Georgia, United States - LL_1208_BB | ecosystem: Environmental > Aquatic > Freshwater > Lake | place: USA: Georgia | collected...
TCCGGGCCCCCCGCCCCCGGAGCCCCCACCGCCCCCGCCCCCGCCCCCGGAGCCCCCACCGCCCCGACGCCGCCGGAGCCCTTGGGCTTCCACCGTGCATCGATCTCGAACCGCCAGTTCGTCGATATCTTGCGCGTCCGCTGGTTAATGAGCATCGCCAGATACGAACCGCCGCCCGCAGCATCGGCGATCGTCGATTCTTCGTAGTCTTCGGGGAGCCCCGACCACACCAAAGAACGCTTGTTGTCCTGGAGTTGCCGGTAGACTCGAACCACGAACGCCGAATCTTGCCCCGCCGACGCGATGAGCGCCGCCGCCGCCGGGGGGATCGGCGAATCGTCGAATTCGTCCGGTTGGATCTCCGGGCCCGTTGGAACGGGAACCGGGGGAGACGTCCGGATCGGATCGGGTTGAATGGGTGAACCCGGGTCACCGGGAGCCGGAGCAATTCCAGTTTTCTTCGCCATATCGATACTTCCCTTTTAGTGTAAAGTCGGGCCCCATGCCCGATCGAATCGCCCCCGGGAGCGTTTCCGCCCGCCGGGAACGTGCATGGATGTCAGTTGGTCGATGCCCCCGGAGCCAAGCCCGCCCCGCAACCCTCGCACGATTGCGCATCGGTCGATGACGCGCACCCGCACGAACCGCACCACCCGAACCCCGCCGGAGCTGGCTCGCCCTCGGGAGTCAGCACAACGCGGATCGGTTCATCCCCCGGGCCCGGGCCGGAATCGCCCCCGGGAGCCGCGCCGGAATCGGGGCCGGAGTTCATGCCGAGCGTTTCCATCGTTTCGAGCGTTGAGCCGGGATTGAGAGATTCCATAACGCGTCGATGCGCCGCTTCCGCCCGTTCCATCGCTTCCGCGTTCCGCTTCGCCGCTTCAATCTGAACCGCCGTCAATTCCTTCACGTTGGCGACATGTTCCGCCGTGTGCCTCAAGTTTTCATCCGAGTTCAACCGGATAGCCTGTTGCGATTCTTGCATCGTTTCCAGCGCCTCTGCGATGCGTTCAAGCCGCCCGAGAACCCCGGAAAGCATTTCCCACATTTCTTCAGACATCGCGCTTTTCCAATTGGTCCGCGATCCACACCGACACGCCGGGACCGTTGGCGATGTCAGCGGGGGAAAGTTCCCGTTTCGCGCGGACAATCCGCGCGAGCGTTAGGCCCGCTTCCCCCGATTTGATTCGTTCGATAAATGCCGCCAGCGTTTCGACCGGGAGCGCCGCCACCCGAGCCGCCCGAGCCGCATCGGACGCCGCCGCCGCTTCCGCTTCCCGCTTCGCTTCGATCTTCGCCGCCGCTTCCGCTTCCCGCTTCAGCGCCGCCGCCGCTTGGATCTTTGCCGCCGCTTCGATCTTCGCCGCCGCTTCGGGCCCCGCGTAGTTGTCCCGAATCGCCGCCGCCGCGAGCCCCGCCGATGGCACCGTTTTCTTCGATTTGAGCGCCGCCGCGTTCGCCTGGAGCGCTTCGGGCCCGTGCGCCCGTTCCGCCCGATCGATAGCCGATGCCGTCACCCCGAGCTGCCGCAGATAAGCGCGAGCCGCCCGGAGTTGATCCGATGGCGCTGCATCTGGATTTGATGGCGCTGCATGAATAGCAGCAGCAGCATCGGGAGCCGCCCCCCCGCCCGGAGTGTTGTTGCTGCCTTTTGTCTTTTGACTTAGAGCAACAACCGCGCCCGCGCGCCCGCGCCCGCGATCCTCATCTGTGCGCGTTTGTGTTATGACAGATTTGGCATCATCGGACAATTCTGGCGTGACAGATTTGGCATTACCACCCACGTTATGCCAATCTTGACATAACATGTATTCTCGGACGTTGGTAGGGGGATGTAAGGGGGCCACGCCATGTATCTCCGGGACGAACATGTAAGCGCCCGCCGCGTTTCCGGCGCTGGTTTTTCGCATGATGCCCGACCGCTGGAGTTCTGCCAGCATCCGGGCCGCGCTCCGATCCGACATCCGCCACAGTGTTGCCGCCGCCGCCGTCGTCATCGATATTGATCCATCTGGGTTCGCGTGAAACGCGAGCGCCAGCGCCGCCCCGAGAACGTCAAGCCCAATCAAGCCCGCTTCCGCCAGCGCCACCCAAAGAGCCACCGGGGGCGGGGTTGGGGGCCCGCCCGGGGGCCCGCCGACGGGTTGATTGCCCCCGGCATTCATTTCCGTTAAACTCGCACCCATGCGAGCAAAGATATCGGACCGAGCCCGGTTGGTCAAAGCATTTTTCCTTGGGGTTTTTCTCTGTGCGGCGCTGGGGATTGGATTCGCCATTGGGCCCCCGCCGTTCGCGCTCGCCAAGATGAGCGAATCGCCGCCCGTGTTCTTGACGGGTTTTCAAACCGCCCGGAGTTGGATCGGGTACGCCGCCGGGGGGATCGGGATTCTTTCGGGAATCGCGGTTTTATCGATTCATGTCTATGTAAAGCGCCCGCGCTCGATCATCCGCCCGAGCTCCGAGAATCACGCCGTCAGCGTCATTGATCGGCACGCCCCGCCGAATGATGCCGACAACCCGACATCGCCCGCCGCCAAGGGGAGCGCGTCCGAATAGGTGATATTGACCCCGCCCGTCACCGTTACAAGCCCGCCCGCCGTTACCCCGAGCGTAAACGTATCGGGAAACGATCCGGAATTGAGATCGTATCCGATCGTTGAAGCAAACCCCGATTCGTATCGATACAAAATGCAATCCGAGCCCGCGCCCGCCTGCAGCCAGTAGCCGCGATCGATCGCGCCGCCGGAGTATCCGGCGCAGATGCCCATGAGAAAGACATCCCCGAATGGATCAACCGTCGCCGTCATCGAACACGCCGGGCCGACCTTCACGCCCGCGCCGAGAATGTTCTCGCCGAACCCGGTTGCTTGAATACCGGTCGCGCCCTCTTCCCACCCGCCCGCGATCGTCCGCCACGGCGCGTCGATAACACCATTCCGGAACGCATCCGAGAACACGAGCGCCCCCGTCGATCCGCGCCGCCATGAGAACCCGCCGCCTATGCCCGGGAGACTGGACCATTCTTGGAACGTCTGGGGTTGACCCGGATCGAATCGCCCACCGCCGCTTGAGCCGCTGCCCACCGCCGCCAGCCCGAACCCGAACCCGCCGGGCGCTTGGTTCAACGCCAATTTGAGCGCCGCCCGTTGCCGCCGCCGGTAGAGTCGCCCGACATCATCCAAGAGCGTCACACGCCCCCGCCGGGAGCCCGGGGGAGCCGGGAGCCCTTGGGAGCCGTCCGAGCTGCCGGCGAGCCCCAGAGGGTTTAGGACGCCGCCGGGGAGCCCCACCGCCGCGACCACGCGAGCGCCCGCCCGAGGAGCCGCCGCCGCCGCTGTGGGGTCGGCATGGAACGCCGCCACCACCGCGAAGACTTCTTCGGGGGAGCCGGGTTGATCGGGGTTGGGGTTGGGGGCCGACATCCGAGCCCCCCATTATCCGCCCTGGGTGAACGCGTAGCGATCTTTGGCCAAGCGGAGTTGGAGCCCGACGCGAGCAAGCCCGAACAGGTTTAAACTTGACGCCGACGCCGTTTGGATTTGCGTGCCACGCACCACCAGAGAAACATCGAGCGCGCCGTACCCTTGGGGAAAGATGATTTGATCCGGGGAGTAGGAATACGCCGCCAAACCCTTGCCCGGGGTTGTGTCGCTCCACTTGCCCGAGGGGAAACCCGTCTCAAAGATGTAGTCGGGAGCCCCCGCCGGAACCACGTTATTCGATGAGTCTTCAATGCCCGCGATATAGCACGGGGCCGACGTCCACACGCCCACCGCGCCGGGGAGCCGTCGCCCGATGACGATGGCCGCCATGACTCCCCGGATGTCGCCCCACGCCGCCGCCGAGCCAGCCGAGCCCGTGCCCGTTCCATCGACATCCGCAGACGCCATTTCCACCCGGATGCCCGTCAGCGCAAACTCTGTCGGGATCTGGCCGTCCGCGACGGGTTCGATCGATCGGAGTTTGTACCACGCCGATTCATTTGTGCCCACGGTGAACGCGCTTGAACCCGGGATGGCGATTTTGTAGAACCCCGCCCGCACCGTCTGGACGTTGGGCCCCAGCAGCGTAATGAGCGACCGCCCGCCACCGTCGCGCCCTTGGCGGGTTGGGGGGGCCGTTTCTTCGGTCGTGCGCCGACGAACCGGAGAGTTGGGCGGGAGATATCGGCGCGTCAATTCGTCCATGTGTTGCCCGCCTGGTCGTAGTCCTAGTCATCGCCACGGGGAGCCCGGGGGGATTCTTCGCCGTCGATCAACGCCCGAAAACCTTTTTGCCTTCCAGAATCACCATGGCGTTAATCGTGTACGGGGAATCGTTGTAGATCGTCACAATCAGCGTTTCCGACCGCCCGATGCGCTGGCGCGTGACGGGGTACGTTTCGCCGTTGCGCGTCACCCAACCCTTCGCGTTGATCGGGCCGTTTTGGTACTGGATGCCGCCGCCCGTCCGGAGATCGATTCGGATCAAAGCCAGCGTCGGGAATGAATTGTTGGCGAGCGTCGATTGTGCTTCATACGGCAACGGGGTACCCGCAATGGACGTAGAGCCCTGCACCGCGTTGATCGTCACCACCAAATCACGCCGCTCAATGATAAAATCGGCATCGGTATCGATCTGAATCGAAATCTGCCCCGACTGGCCGGTTCCGATGCCCGTGCCGCCGGTCGCCGTCGGGGTGCCCGTTGGAGTTCCGACATAGGTAAATGGACGTTCGCCGGTAACCTGCATGTTCGATCCTTTCAAGAATTCCGATCAAAGGTTGGGAGAGGCTTTCACCGCCCCCAACCGCCGCCCGCGCATCAGAAGAGAGAGACGGGGGAAATTGCGTTTAGGCGTTCGCCGCCGACACCAGGACGCCTTCGACCTCGGCACGGAGAACCCAAGAGACCGTCGGCTGGATGTCCGCCTGCCAATCGACAATCACGCTGAAGGGCTTTTGGGGGAGCAACGGGATTTGCCCAAGGGGCCACTTCGCATCCGTCGCAGCGTTGCCGTTGACCAGAAGCGCCGCGATGCGTTCGGTCGGACCCGTCGTCGTCGATGTGGCAAAGCCTTCGATGGTCGGCTGAGGCCCCGCCGGGAACGAAGCGCACCCGTACAGATTGTCCACCCAATTGCGGTCACCAATCTTGAACGTCACCACGCCGCCCTGAATCGCCCGGTGGATTTCCGCCGCTTGGGTCATGACCGAAACCGCGTTTGCAGCCGTCGCGCTGCCCACGATCGGCGTGCCGTTCGTGATGGCCGCGCCGCTGGCATACGTCACGTTCACTTCCGGGATGAGTTTGAGCGTCTGCACCCACATCGCCGAATCGGCGTTCACCAATCCGTTGTTCACGTTGCGGAAAAAGCGCGAAAACGCGCCGGTGAAGAACGTCGCGTTCGTCGTCGCCGAGCCGCTGGGGACCGAGATCCGATCGAAAAACGTGTGCTTTCGCACGAAAATCGCGTTGTCGTTCACGCGCTCGCCGCGACCGACCGCCGCGAATGCGTTACTCATCGTCTGGGACAAGCCGGGCCACGTATCTGCCATGATCCACCATCTTTCCGCCCCAACCGGGGCCGTTGATCCACACCCGACGCCGGAACATCCGCCGCCGTTGGTATTTGCCGTGTTCGATTACCCGCCGCTGTATTCAAGAGAGTTGGGGAGCGCCCCGAGATCCGAATCGCCGTACCCCGACATCTCGTCGTCGCCGCCCATGCCCGAAATGTCGTCATCGGCCGCGCCGAGGAGATCGACCTCGCCGAGCCCGTCCACCCCGTCGTCGATGCCTTGGAACCCGTAGTTCACGCCGCCTGGACTGCCCGGAGTTTCGCCGAGCCCCCGGAGCCCCACGGGCCCGATGTTGAAGTTGGCCGACGGAGCCGAGACGGAGCCCGCCGCCGACGGCATGATGAGCTGGACAAGATCCGAGCCCGCCGCCGCCGCGCCGCCCGCGACCATCGCCCCACCGAATCGCCCGCGCTTCCCGAGCGTCATGCCGATGAGCAGCGTCAACCCGATTTTGACCGCCGCCCCGCCGATGCCCGATTGGAGCGTCGGGGGCAGATACCGACCCGCGAGCCGGGAGCCGATCTGGACCGCCGCGAGCCCCGCCGTTGCGCCCGCGATCGTCACGCCCAAGCCCTTCAGCCCGCCGCCCGTCAGCGACAAGCCGCCGCTGCCCGAGCCGCCACCGGATCGACGCCGACGCCGGAACGCCGCCGGAGCCGCCGAATACCGACGCGCCGAGCGCTTCGCCCGCCGACGCCGGGGAGCCGGAGCCGTTGCCTTCGATCCGCCACTACGCCGCCGCTTCCGCTTCGCCATGATTCCATCCGCCTTCCGGGGCTTGGGGCCCCACGTTTCAGACCACCGTGATTCCCAGAGCCGCCAAAACCTGCGCCGCCGTGCCCGCCGCCGCCCGCGTGGAGCCCGATTTAAAAACGATAATCGTCGATGCGTTCGCAATCGATGATTGGTCGAGAACCGCCGCCACTTCCGCCGGGTTGACGAAAAGAATTGTGTTGTTCGCTAAATTGATCTGTACCATGTTCATCGATTAATTCCTCCCCATCCACGCCCGGTAAGCGAAATACCCGCCGAGCGCCAGAACAATGAGCATCACCGGGGAAAGACCCGCGATAGAGCCGCCGCCCGAGCCGGGATCGATCGGCGGGGGGTTGGGGATGTTGTCCGCGCCCGTGTTGCGTTCCCATGTGGCTAGTTGCTGCGAATACATCGCCGTCTGCGCTTGAAGCGTCATCCGCTTGGCCATGATCTCGCCCTGCATCGCTACAAATGATGACGCGATGTACGCCGCCACAATGCCAGCGACCGCGATCGATGCAAGCCAAACCAGAATCGGGATTGCCCCGAGCCCCGACGCCGCCTTGATGACGTTCGGGGAGAGACGCCCATCGGCGATTGCCTTCGACGTCGCGTCGGTGTAGTGGTTGGCAATCGTCGATTCCTGCCCGCTGAGCCCGGCGAGCTTTCCGCGATGTTCGCGGATGCCCGCCACCAGCGCCGACGGGGGAGCGTATCCCTTGGATTTGGCGAGATCGATGCGATTCAGCATGAGATCGACCGCGCCCATTTGGGACCGATACGCCCGCTGGTAGGCGGGAAACTGCGCGATGACCGCCGTTTTTCCAGCGCCCAGAATTTCATCAAGAATTCCCATTGGATCACTTTTTCCCGCCAAGAGCCAGGAGGAGCACCGCCGCCGCGCCGACGCCAAGCAGCAGCGTCGTCGGGTTGATCTTCATGCCCGAGCCGCCACCGCCGCCGCCTTCGGTGTTCGTCATCGGGTTGTCCGTCAGATATCGCGGATCGATCTGAGACGATGCCGATTTGCCCTTGTTCTGCGCGATGATGGAATTCACGATTCCCGTTGTGACCGGCGCGACGATCGGGGCCGTTACCTTGACGACGTTTTTGACCGCTTTCCCCGCCTTGGAGACAAATTTCTTAAATCCCTTCTTCTTCTTCTTCCCGAGCCCGTATCCAAGCCCCGAGACGCCCGCGCACATCGACCGATAGCGAACCGGCACGCGCTCCGGGGAGTTGATGCACATCGCCCGCACCGTCGGCGGAATGCGACCTGGAGCAATCGGGCGCACGTTCACGCGCCCGCCGCCACGGGGCCCGACGCGCCGCACCATAACCGCCCCGAGGCCGTCGATGTTGACGATCTCCGCTTCGGGCGGGGGAGCCTCGAACACCGGGGCCGGAGCCTCGAACATCGGGGCCGGGGCCGCCGGGGGAGCATCGAACACCGGGGCCGGGGCCGGAGCATCGAACACGGGGGCCGGGGCCGGAGCCTCGAACACCGGGGGCGGGGGCGGGGGAGGAGGAGGGGGCGGGGGAGGAGGGGGCGGGGGCGGGGGAGCCGCTGCACGCCGACGCGCCTTGTTCCGAAGTTTCTTTTTGCCCTTGCGTTTCTTCCCGAGCGCCGCCAAGCCCGCAAACCCGAGCGAACCGAGCCCCGACATCGCCGCCACATCCGCGCCGGAAATCGGATCGTCCACACCTTCCATCGTCAGTTGGCGATCGATGGCGTTGAGTTGGGCGCACGAACACGCCCCGAGGACCGCGTTCTGGTAGGCGTCCGGCATTTCCGCGAGCCCGTCGAGATCAAGCCCGGGGCCCACGCCAAGCCCGCCAAGCCCGAGCCCCTGCATGATGACTTCGCCGATGTCCATCGATCACCCCCGATTACCGACCGCCGCGGAGCCGAGTGAGCACGCGCTTGAATTCCCGAGCATCGACCGCCGCCGCCACCGCCGCGCCTTGAGCCGTCAGCGCCTTTTTGGCCAGAACGCGCGTCCGGTTGCGGACAAACCCCGAGACGTCACCGAGGAAGTACCCGATAAACGGGGTATCCCCAAGAGACAACGGGGGGCCGAGCGCCGAATACTTTTGGAGCGAGAGGGGACCGATCATGATGTGATCTCCGGATTTGGATTGGTCGATGTTTTCCGCCGACGGATGCGACGATCCGCCGCGATGGATGCCACGCCGACGCCGACCGCCGACAAGATGAGCCCCCACGGTTGGGGGAGAATCGCGCCGACGGTTTGGGCCGTCGTCGCCGCAGTTTCGATGGCTGTCGTTTTCGTCTCTTCGCGCTGGAGTTCCGCCGCCCGATCCGCCGGCGGGAGCGCGTCAAGTTGAGCATCGGTCATCGGCGCTTTGCACCCCAACGATGCCAGCGCCGCGACGATCCACGCCCAAAACCAGTACGCCGCCCACACACGCGCCCGGGTCATTCCCCACCCCCGGTTTTGCCCCCGGAGCCGCCCCCGGAGCCGCCCCCGGATTCGCCGCGATCAACCAGCGCGCGGACCGCGCTTGCGATGGTTGCCCGTGCCGCTTGCCCCGCCCCAAGCGTATAGCCCAGGAGCAAAGCCCCAAGAGCGATTTGGAGCGTTTCCGTCGTCACCGATGCCGGAGCCGCACCCGCCGCCGACGCCGCGCCGCTGATAGTCAGCACGCCGCCCACGATTGCCGATGCGATCCGCTCCAAACTCATGCCCGGAGTATCGGCACCACCCCCCCGCCCCCAAGCGTCTACTCGCAATCGGAGTATGCGGACAAAAAAACGGGCCCCGGGGGAGACAGAGTTCACCCCGGAGCCCGCCAAGGATTCGACGCCCGCCTATGGATGCGTGAACCGCACCCATGCCGCATGACGCATGCGCCGCCGCACAATCCACCCCGCCCGCTGGAGTTCACGCGCCGACCGATAGACCGTGGCCACATGGATGCCGCACCGCGCCGCGATGGCATCGGGCCGCCACGCATACCACCGACCCTCGCCGTCGATCCAATCCGCTTCCCGCCTGGTCGTCGCCATGAGCGCCGCCCACACCCGGGGAGCCTCGAATTTCAATTGGTCGATGTCTTTCATGGTCACACCAGAAAAATCCGGGTCCGCTCGCCGCGCGTCCATTGTCCGTATGGGACGTTTTCTTGGGGATCGGATGGAACCACGTTAGACCGATCGAGTTGGCCATTTGGATCGATCAATTCCCCGTAGTACACATGTTGAAACCGCCCCCGGGCCCTGAGCCCGCAAGTCACGAGCACCGGATGAGCCCCCCACGCCCGCAGAAGCGCCGCCCCGAGCATCGCCCGATCGTCACAATCTCCCCACGCCATGCCCGCCCCCCGAATCTGCCCAAGCAGCGCCACCGGGGATTGGAGCATCTCGCCCGATGTCGGGTCACGCCGGAACGTCATCGACCGCCGGAGGAACGTCCACAACACCGCCCCGAATGTGGTCGATGGATTCATCCCCCGAGCCAGCGCCGCCGCTTGCGCCCGGATCGATGGATGCTGAGCCGCCGCCTGGACCGATGCCGACATCGCCCCCACCGTTTGATGCACCCCGTCGTCCCCCGGGGGCAATGGGAGCCGCATCCACCGATCCGCCCGCGTCACATGTTGAACGTAGAGACTTTGCATCGGTCGATTCCTTTCGTTCGATTCTTGCCTCGTTTTGTTCGTGAATCCAGTCGATTGCCTTTGCCACATCGCGCCGCGTTTCCGCGTCGAGATCATGCACCGCCGCCCCGAAGATCATTCCCGCTTCGATCGTCACAAAATCAACGAGCCACGCCAGCCCGCGATCAACGCATTTGGTTTGCCGGATCATTGCCCGTTCCCTTCCCCCGCTTCCGGCGCTTCGGGGTCTTCGCCGTCGTCCGCCGCCATGAGTTTCAGCGCATCCGCCACCCCCACCGCATAAGCCCGCAGAGGATGATCGGACCCGATGCCGATCTCATCCGAGATATCGCCGTTTCCGGATGCGTCGATGGTGGACCAAATCAATTCCGCCGAATCGTCGTCCATGCGATCGATGGACATGCCGATCGTTCCCGCCGTTTCTTCCCGCGACCACCCAAGATTGTCACCGATGACGACAAGTTCCCGAGCCCGTTTCAAGAGATCATCCGTCGTCAATGCGTTACCTGGGGCCACCCGATCCGCTTCCGCCGCCGCCCCGCCGGGAGTCAGCGCCGCCGGAGTTTTAACCGCCCCCGCCCCCGCCCCCGGAGCTGCCGCCGGCCCCGCCCCCGGAGCATCGACCGCCGCCGCCGCCCCCGCCGCCCCGGGGCCGATCTTGGCGATCGGGCCCGCCGCCGACGCCCGGAGGAGTTGATCCGTCCGGACCCGCATCGCCCGGAGCCGATTCCCGTCCCCACCACCGCCCGCCGCCGGAGCCGCCCCCGCCCCCGGAGCCGAGCCCGCCCCCGAGCCCTTGGCGCTCTTCGCGAATTCGAGGAGCGCCGGAGCCACCGCCGCCAGCATCGACGCATCCCCGCCCCCGCCGCCGCCGCTATCCCCGACAAATTCTTTCGCGAGTTTCAATGCTTCGATGGTATCGGCCAAGCCCCCGCCCCGGTTGTTCCGGATCGATTCGGTCACAATCGCCGTGACGAGGGGATCGGATGTCGTCTGAGGACGCGACACCATCGCTTGAATCATCGCCGTCGTTTGTTGCATCTGTGCCTGGAGCATCGTCATCATCAGCGCCATGACGTTCCCCGACGCATCGGTCGGGACCGCCGCCCCCGGAGCCCCCACCGCCCCCGCCCCCGCCCCCGGAGCCCCCACCGCCCCGACGCCGCCGGAGCCCTTGGGCTTCCACCGTGCATCGATCTCGAACCGCCAGTTCGTCGATATCTTGCGCG
>Ga0214917_10007339_pt1 | contig 11186 bp, 9 predicted proteins | sample LL_1208_BB_MetaG_FD_177983 | JGI IMG/M metagenome (GOLD analysis project Ga0214917, IMG submission 177983) | Freshwater microbial communities from Lake Lanier, Atlanta, Georgia, United States - LL_1208_BB | ecosystem: Environmental > Aquatic > Freshwater > Lake | place: USA: Georgia | collected...
AGGTAGCGTGGTGCAAGCGTTTCGAGGGCTCTGCTTTGACCACTCCCCATGCGGCCTGCTCGAATCACGAAAGATCGGACAGGTCGGTTCCTCACCTGGGCTTTGTGGGCATCAGCGGTGGGTTTGAAGTTAGCTTCAGGCACGGTGCCGCGAGGGCGATCAATCAAAACTTAGCTCGCAGATCAAAACCCTACCCCTGCCTCAGATGGCTTCAGTTCGATGGATTCAGCGTAACCGATGGAGCAAGCTGATACTTTGCTGAACATCGAGGTGATGAATCGCCCCCCAGCCAAATTGCCTTGCTGCATCAATATTTGCCTGGTGGTCATCAATGAAAACGACGCGATCAGCATGGGCGAATCCGAACCGCTTGTGGGCCATTTCAAAAATCTCCATTTGAGGCTTTGCCAAACCGACGTCACAGGAAAAAATACCGTCCTCGAACTTAGAAAAAATCTTCTCATGTCTCAGTAAATATGGCACAAAAGGTTTTGGCATATTCGAAAGGAAATAGAGCGGGATGTCGGATTGATGAAGCCTTTCTATCCAATTGACGGTCTCTTCGATCGGGGGCATCCGCTCGGGCAAAGCAGAAATCCATTCGAGAATGGAAGACTCCGAGGCATTGGATTGCAGCTTTGAAAGCTTGAGTCTTACATGAATACGGGTTGCGAGCTGTTGCGCTGTTAAGGTGTCGCGATCGAATTTTGACCAGTCAGAATCCGGATTAAAGTTTTGAAAAACCGCATCGAAAATTTGCGTTTGAGCTGATTGGCAGGCATCAAGTCCGCACAGCTCAGCAACAAAAGATCGCGGGGTCCATTTAATGACTACCCCGCCTAGATCAAACACCAGTTTCATAACTTTCCTGACAGGATTGATTCAATTAGCTCGAGTTGTTTTGGTAAACAAACCGATCGAAGATCGAATCGTTTGATGGCTGACTCGCGTGCATTGTTTCTGATACTTCTGAAGTCGCTTCGATTTGACAGCACATCAATCACCTTATGGGCCAGCGCCGCATGGTCGAAGAAGTCAACCAACATGCCATTGACGCCGTCACTTATTGCCTCGCGTACCGGCCCAGTGTCACTACCGATTACAAGGCAACCAGTCGATAAAGCTTCGATACAACTCCAGGACAAAACAAACGGATAGGTCAGGTAAACGTGGCAACTGGAAACTTGAAGTAACTGAACAAAAAGTGGGTACTGAATGTTCCCTAAAAAATGGATACGTTTCAAATCAACATCGTTTTTAACTTCGTCAAGAAAGATCTGTTTCCAAGTTTTTCCTTCAGGTGCCTTCGCGCCGTAGCTCACGCCGTCGCCACCGACAATGAGTACCCTGGCCTTTGGACGGGCCGCCAGTATTTTTGGTAGCGCTCTCATGAAAACGTGGTAGCCACGATATGGCTCAAGATTTCGATTGACAAAAGTAATCAACTCGTCACTTGGCGTGAGAGAAAAGGCCTCGTTACTTTCTTTTTTCAGTAAGAGTTGGGCCGATGGATTGGGCCTAACGACACTGCAGTCAACACCGTCGAATATCACATTGATCTTATCGTGGATCCAATTTGGATGGGAGCGCTTCTGCCATTCAGTGGGGGACAGTCCATAGTCGGAGGCTTCGAGCGCCAGGAGATTATTGGCATTTTTAACCCGCAATCTTGCATCTTCTTGAAATCCCTCTTTTGCGAACTCAGGGTCAAATCCAACGTCTGTTCCAGCAGCAGCATAGTAAAACTCTAAAAAAGATAGCAATTTAATTTTCTTCCAAACATCTTTTACGAAAAGCGCTTCGCCCCAACCTGGATGTGCAATTACAAGATCGGGTGTGAGGCCATCTGACTTCAACTGAAGCATTGCCTGTGCGCATGCTTCGCCTCGAATGACTTTTGTTTCAAATTCCGAAGCGAGGGGGTGGATCGATGGACTTGATCCTCGCGAGGGTCGATAACTGTGCAACTTGACCGTCGGCAGTGCCTGTCCGGTAATCGCCAAAGCGTGTACCTGATGACCGACAGCTGCAAGGGCTTGGGCAAGATGTCGAAACTGTCCTGGAAAGTTTTGGTGAACAAAGAGAATGCAGGCCATGGTACAAAATGAATATAGGTTTAAGTGTTTTGATGAACCCGTGCCACGTCGAGTTTGACAAAGACCGCCAAGATCCTCAGAACCTGCGCTCTTAAGTTAAGCGGCCAAGCTTGCAGGAGTTCAGTAACCGTTATGACCTCATCTTCACGAAGGCTTTCGAAATACTGACTCAGGCTCGCTGGGATGTTTTCATGGCCGAAAAGATGCGGTACGTACTTCACCATGGCAAGGTCTTTGATGACTGACCAGCTCGCAGAGCCTTTTTTTACGGCGGTTTCATCCGAGTAGCAGCTGCTTGCAAACTTTGAAAACGCTGCAAAGGGGTCGGGCCGAGCGGGCCAATGGTTTGCCAACGGCGTCGTCTTACGGTTGGGCTCTGTGAAATCAGGTGCTGATGCGATCTCCTCGGTTAGCTGAGCCCAAAGCTCGTCGTATTTTGGAATGATCATTCGCCAGTCATAGAGCTTCTGTACCCGCAGTTTTCCGGCCTCACCCATGGATTTGCGTAGCGCGGGATCCATGAGCGCTTCGAGAGCTTTGACGACCCCATCGATAGACACCCCGACCTGCATGCTGGTGTGTCCGCAGTACATGTCATAGCTATCGATTTCGAATGCATGCCGGATCGCAAGGTCAATGTTGAAATCGGGGGGGGGTTGAATGGTTTGAACAAGAAATCCCGTCACGCCATGGTCCACCGTGTCCCGATATCCGTCCCAATCCGAGGCGATAACCGGTAATCCGCCGGCCATTGCTTCAACCGGCGTAATGCCGAAGGTCTCTTGGACGTTATCCGATAGCGAACAGAAAATGTCCGCTGCGCACCACGCAAGTTGGATTGCCTCGTTGTTCTTGCCGTCGATCTGGATGGTTCTGACCGATGGGGAGCATGCTTTAGACGCCTCGGTGAAGGCATTTTTGATGTAGTCGTTTGCGTGTATGCCGGCCTCAATCAAGACGAGCTTTGCTCCAGATGCTCGGGAAACCGCCTCTAAAGCCTGATAGCTTGCCATGGGGTGTGCTTTGGCATGAAATGACAGTCTCCCTACAAACAGCACGACGGTTTCGTCGTGCCCGATGCCAAGCTGCGCTCTGGCTGGCTGATGCATCGACTCCCTTTGCTCAAATTCCTCGGCATGAACACCCAGGGGAATCACGGGGAGCATCGGTCGGTGGACAATGCGCGCACCGAAACGATCGGCGAGGTAGGCAGCCTGCCTTTCGAGGATGTTTCGAACAAGTGATCGTGCCGCTGAACTGGTACAGATCAGCGCATCCCAAGCGTAAACCGGTGCGCTGAGCAGATCTGCGATCGCATCCATTGCGGAGGCTGAAGACAGTGTGTGTGTGATGCCGCATAGGCTCCAGGCTCTGTCACCGTAAAATCGCCGGTGCCAAGCGTGATGACCAATGTTGGGACCAGGGAAAAACACCGGACCACCGCCAGTCAACTCCGATAACTGGTCCATTGAAATCGTTCGCGTGCGTTGTTCGTAGCGGCTTCCACGGATCAACGCCTCAAGGGTTGACTTGAAGCTGTCCTTGGTCACGAGAGCAGTAAGCCGGTCATATTCCGAGTGTCGAAGCAATCCCTTGAGAAATGAGGTTCCGGCGACGTTTCTTCCCATCAGCTTCGGTCCAGTTAAGGTGAACGCGTCCGGGTGAAAGTAGATCGAAAGCGATCTTGATTTTCTTTGCATGATGATTGGAGATTGTGATTGCCGCGATGCGTGAATCGGACCGGTATCTGCTTCTCGTTCTAGGGTATGATCAAAAGAGGCGTTTGATTAATTTAGTACCAAATGATATGCGATTTAGTCCAAACGCTGTACTTCGGGCTGATGCGAATCGAATGATTGTTATAGATGTTGACGGCAATCGCCGGAATCCTATAGGGATAAAACCAGGAGTGTATGGCGTTTATGGCCCAGGCTAAAGTTGCATTGATAACGGGGATAACAGGTCAAGATGGGTCTTATTTGGCCGAATTTCTTCTCGAAAAAGGTTATGTTGTTCATGGTATCAAGCGTCGCGCCTCATTGTTTAATACTGAGCGAATCGACCATTTGTATCAAGATCCCCAAATAAGCCATCGGAATTTTGTGCTCCATTATGGTGACCTATCGGACAGCACAAACCTGATTCGAATTGTGCAAACGACACAGCCGGACGAAATCTACAATCTCGGCGCACAGTCTCACGTCGCCGTCAGCTTCGAATCACCGGAATATACGGCTGATGTCGACGGCTTGGGTGCATTGAGATTACTTGAGGCCATTAGAATCCTCGGGTTGGCAAAAAAGACCAAGCTCTATCAAGCGTCTACCTCGGAGCTTTTCGGAAAGGTGCTTGAAATTCCGCAGCGTGAAAGTACACCGTTTTATCCACGAAGTCCTTATGCTGTAGCAAAACTGTACGCCTATTGGATCACTGTCAACTACAGGGAAGCCTACGGTATATATGCTTGTAATGGCATTTTGTTTAATCATGAATCGCCGCGCCGTGGTGAAACTTTTGTCACCCGAAAGATTACAAGAGGCCTGTCGAATATTGCGCTGGGCCTAGAGGATTGCCTCTACATGGGAAACATTTCCGCCTTACGCGACTGGGGACATGCGAGGGATTACGTCAGGATGCAGTGGCTCATGCTTCAGCAAGAAGTCCCAGATGACTTTGTCATCGCGACTGGTACGCAAGTTAGCGTTCGTGATTTCATCAGAAAGGCGGCCGATCGACTTGGCGTTGCGCTTGAATTCACCGGATCAGGGGTGGACGAGATCGGCGTTGTTGCGCATGTCAGCGGTGAGTCTGCCCCCGGTATGAAAATCGGGAAAACCATTGTTCGAATCGATCCTCGTTACTATCGCCCAACCGAGGTCGAAACGCTTTTGGGAGATCCGACAAGGGCCAAGCAAAAGCTGGGTTGGGTTCCAGAGGTCTCGCTCGATCAAATGATCGACGAAATGATGGATTGCGACTTCAAAATTGCTCGTCGGCACGCTTTGCTGAGGGAGCATGGTTTTGATTCGCAGCTCACGAGAGAGGACTAGTGATTGTGGAATTTCCCTTTGCGACGCGCATCTTTGTTGCAGGACATCGGGGAATGGTTGGCGCTGCGATTTGCCGAAGACTCAAGGATTTAGGTTTCCACCACCTCTTGCAGCGATCAAGGGTTGAACTTGATTTAACTGACTATCGCGCCGTTCAACAATGCTTTGAAGCAAACCGGCCCGAGATTGTGGTGATTGCTGCGGCGAAAGTCGGCGGGATCGTTGCCAACAATACTTATCCTGCCGAATTCATCAAAGAGAATCTGCAGATTCAAACGAATTTGATTCATTTGTCCCACGAATACGGCGTCAGGCGGGTATTGTTCCTAGGTTCATCTTGTATCTATCCAAAAGAGGCCCCTCAACCGATCAGAGAACAGGCATTACTGACTGGTCCTCTTGAGCCTACAAATCGCGCCTACGCGGTTGCTAAAATCGCTGGCGTTGAAATGTGTTGGAGTTATAACCGCCAGTTCCGGGGCCAGGGTCGGACAACTTATTTGGCCGCGATGCCAACGAATCTTTACGGCCCAGGTGATAACTACCATCCTGAAAACAGTCATGTTATTCCGGGACTCATTCGACGATTTCACGAAGCCAAGATGAACAATGCGCCACTCATCAAAGTCTGGGGTAGCGGCGAGCCTCGTCGGGAATTCATGCACGCTGATGATATGGCGGCAGCATGCGTACATGTGTTAATGCTTGAAGAATCTAGGTGGTCGAGCCTTATTGCGGCGGATAGAAATGACGGCGAGCCGCCGGTCATCAACATTGGTGTCGGAGAGGATTTATCGATCGCAGAACTTGGGCTTCTTATTGCGGAGATTGTGGGTTTCAAGGGGTCGATTGAGTTTGACCGATCGCGTCCGGACGGGACGCCTAGAAAGTTAATGTCGATCGAAAAGCTAAAGTCGTTCTATGACCATGAACCAAGATCGCTTCGACAAGGGCTTGAGCAAACCTATCGACTTTTCTCAGAGCATTATTAATAAGCGACCGGTAGCCCATGGAAACGCATCCCATCGAACGAGGGGTAAGTGCCATTCATTTGGTCGGTGTGATCCCTTTAAATGTGGGCTCGGTTCTGGAGATTGGCTCGGTAACCGATCAGCTGAGGGAAAGTTTTCTTCGGCGTAACCCCGCTACGAGCTGGACGCACGAGAGATCTTTGCCCTCCGACGATCACCATGAGTATGGCGCCATTTTGCTGCGTGCTTCGGGTTATGAAGCAAGAAAGGCGACCGTAACGCTAAAAGCCGTCAGGCGTTTATTGTCAATCGGCGGGGTCCTAATTTTTGAACTGCCGAATCCCGCGCATTGGTATGGCTTGTTTTTGGCTTTGAGCGGTGCGACGTCCGATTCAGCGTCCCCGATTACTGACTGGCTATTTCCCGTTTCCATGGAGGCACTTGATCAAGGGTTTGCCGACGCAGGCATGATGCTTCGTAGGGCGCAGGTCGTTAGGGTTGCGCTCCCCGATGCGGTTTCGGAAATGGTCGACCGCATTTGTCGTGCTGAGCTTTTTGGTCGCGAACTTAGCGCCGAACGCGTTAAGGCCAGACTGGCTGAACGAAGCTACATCCTCAGTGCTTGTTTCCCTAAGCAAGCCGAAAACGGTCGTCGACATGGCATAACCCACAGCGTCAGGTTAACCATTGCCGTGCTTGCTATGGCACCAAGCTTCGCAGATGTCCGCACAAAGCTACCCTTGGCTGCTTTCGCCAGCTTGCCAGACGTGGAGGTGATTTATATTGAGAAACAGGGAAACCTGCCTTCGTTGCCGATTGATCAAGCCAAAGTTTTGGTGGTCCAAAGGCAACTGCCTGACAATGAGGATGCTTGGAGATCGGTGATCGGACGGCTCCATGAAAAGGGATGGGCGGTGATTGCTGAGTGGGATGATCATCCCGATCTATTTGCAGCACCGATCAGAGCAAAGTTTGACAAGGCACCTTGGGCATCAGTCAGATTAGCGGATGCTGTGCAAACATCAACATCGGCGCTCGGCAGGGAAATCCGGCGGCAAGGTTGTGAAGATGTTATCGTTTTTGATAACCGATTGCTCGAACTCCCGGAGGTCACCTCGGAACACAGGGATAACGCTGTTCGAATTTTGCTCTCAGGGTTGAATCGAACAGCCGAATTTTTGAATGTTGTTGAACAACTCAATGAGCTCATTGCACGAGGACATAGCCTTGACTTAACAGTCGTGCAGGATCGGGTTGTTTACGATGCGATTAAATCACCCAAAAAGACATTTTTTCCTCACTTAAAGTATGATGAATACAATATCGTTATAAGACGTTGTAACGTGGTGCTAATGCCCTTGTTCGATTCACTAGGGAACCGGTGTAAAAGTGATCTGAAATGGGTGGAATGCGCGAGTCACGGTATGGCCTGTATCGGTTCGCGCGTGGTGTACGGGGAAACGATAAGACATGGCATTGATGGACTTGTGGCCGACGAGGTCGCCGATTTCGGCGGCCATGTACTTACCCTTATCAAGATGCCAGGACTGATAACATCGCTTGGTGAAGCAGCGAGGCTGCGCGTGGCGAATGAGAGGATGCTCTATCAGGTTGTTGAGGAAAGAATTTCTTGGTACTTATCTGTCTGGGAGCGCGTGACCGCTGCCCGGCTGACGGTTGCTGCAGATGAGTAGAGTATCCATGTTGTTATCTTCATTGACGAGGGACTGCAAGGCCCTTGAATTTGGGGCGCTTGATCGACCAATAATCAACAAGAAAGATTATTCAGTTAAGTACGTTGATTTTACAGACCGCGAAGACTTGGCAATGAGGCTCAGTAACGAAAGCGCAGTTGCCATCGCGAATCTCGTTGAGGTCGATATTGTTTGGAACGCAGATCGACTTGAGGAAGCGCTTGGCGAGCATCAACCCGTCGATTTCGTCCTTGCATCGCATGTCTTTGAGCATCTGCCTAACCCCTTGGGATGGCTTGAAACGCTTCGCCCAATACTTTCCAATAAGGGCCGAATAAGCCTAGCGATTCCTGATAAGCGTTTTACCTTTGATCGCGAGCGCCCGGAGACACGGGTTTCCGAGTGGGTGGCAGCAAAACTCGAAAATCGTTCTATTCCACCGATACATCTGGCACTTGAAGCAGTGATGTATTTCTCCCCTATCGACAGCAGCCAAGTTTGGCAATTAAATGCTGCTAGACGAAAGCTGCTCGCACCGACCGAATTTGAGCGCTACTTGGACCTAGCGAAAGGTGTCTTGTCAAACGGTACTTATCACGACGTGCATTGCTCAATTTTCACGCCTGAATCCTTTGTTGAACTCATGCTTGAATCAGCCTACTACGGTCTGCACGATTACGCTTTCTCGACATTTGTTCCAACAAGGCAAGGCGATATGGAGTTTTTTGTTGAGTTAACGGTTTGTGATTCGCGACAGCAGCAATTAAGCGATTGGTCAAAGCTCTCCGCGCAATTGGCATGAACATTTTTTGGCTGACGCCCATGGTGTAAAGTGACGTTTTTTAAGAACAATGACTTGCGAGATTGTTTTGGCAGATAAGGACTAGCGATGGCAAACACTCCAACGGCCTCGGATGACCAAATCGAAGGATCCGAAGATGCTGACCTGATTGACGGCCTTGCGGGTGACGACTCGATTGAAGGCCTTGATGGCGACGATAGCCTTTTGGGATCGGATGGGCGTGACACCCTGATTGGTGGAGAAGGCGATGATTCATTGCTTGGCGGAGAAGGCGATGACGAACTTCAGGGCGATGCTGGGGACGATCAGTTACAAGGAGAGTCCGGCGATGATTTGCTTCGAGGCGGTGACGGTGAGGACAGGCTTACAGGGGGTACTGGCTTCGACAGCCTTTTTGGAGGGTTTGGGTCAGATCAGCTCTTCGGTGGTGATGAAGCGGACTATATTGACGGTGAAGATGATGACGACGCTGTTAGTGGTGAAGGGGGCGACGACACCATTTATGGTGGGGCTGGGAATGATTCGTTAGATGGTGGGGAGGGCTTTGATGCGCTTGATGGGGGTGCAGGCGATGATGCCCTCGAAGGTGGTTCTGGTGATGACAGCTTATTTGGTGGGGATGGACGGGATCAGGTCTACGGGGGTAGTGGCACGGATCGTCTTTACGGCGATGACGGCGACGATATGCTGCTTGGCGACAGCGAGGACGACCTGATCGAAGGTGGTGAGGGGCAGGACACCATTGAGGGCGGTTCGGGAAAGGATAGTATTTTCGGCCTGGGTGGCCATGATCTCATCGATGGCGGTCTTGATGAGGATTCGCTCAGTGGCGGCGATGGAAACGATACGATCTTGGGGGGCGAGGGATCGGACACAATCTTGGGCGAAGACGGGGTCGATGTCATCGAGGGCGGTGAGGGTGCCGATGTTGTTGACGCAGGAGCAGGCAATGACATCGCATACGGCGACGAGGGCGACGACACGCTCGATGGAGGTGACGGGAACGACACGCTGGTGGGCGTACAAGGCAATGATTCTCTGCTTGGCTTTGCCGGTAGTGACAGCCTCGATGGTGGCGATGGCGAAGATTCAATCTACGGATTCGGGGGCGATGACACGATCCGCGCCGGCAACGGGAACGATGTAGTTGATGCGGGCGATGGCAATGATTTCATCGACGGAGGCAACGGGAACGATTTCCTTGACGGCGGGCAGGGGTCCGACACCCTGTTGGGCGGAAATGGTGACGACCAGCTGCAGGCGGGTGCTGGCAACGATTTGGTTGACGCAGGCCTAGGCAACGATGATGTGGCAGGGCTCGATGGTAATGACACCATCGAAGGGGGTGGCGGTAACGACAGCCTCTTTGGGGGGGGTGGCGACGACATGCTCAGTGGCGGCGATGGTGACGATCGACTCGAGGGTGGCGATGGTTCGGACACGCTTGTTTCAGGTATTGGGCAAGACAGCCTTGAGGGCGGTGCTGGCCTTGACCTCGCTGTTTTCTCGCTGCCTCGTTACCTCTCGCCAATAACTTATGATGGTTCCAGGCTGAGCGTTTTTAACCTTGCAGGGTCGAAAGCCGAACTGAGTGGCATCGAATCGATCCGATTCTCGGATCAGTCGTTAAGGACAGCGGACTTGGTCGGTGAATTGCAAGGCAAACAGCCGACGATTACTGTGATATCGACTAAAGAGCCGGCTGGCTACCGACTTAGTCTCGACAATTTATCGGCCCAAGTCAGCGACCAGAATGATCGGCAAGCGGTCTGGGCAAATGGACAGTGGTCGGCATCGTTCAAGACTGATGTGCAAGCTTTCCTTGCTTGGTCGGCCATTAGCCCGAAAGGCGATCCGGCAATCGGTTCGCTTAGTTTGGATGTTGCACTGGCATTGATTTCAACAGGTATGTCGAGCGCGGATTTTGAGTCTTGGGAGCGGGTGATTTCGTTACTTGCAGATTTTCAGCCCGGTGCCGACGGAAACATGTCGTTCGACCGTGTTCTTTCGGCATCGCTTTTTTCGGAATTCAGGATATTAAGCCTGGGTCAGACATCGTCAGGCGATATCAAGTATGTCTCTGCATTAGAAAATGTTGAAGCACCGTCAGGCGATAGCAAACAGATGAAAGTCGTCAAGCGCGATGGCCAGTGGACTGAATCCTTTGCGCAAGACGTCGGAAGCTTCTTAGCCTGGGCCAAGGCGAACAATTATGGGGAACCAAGTTTGGCGACTTGGACAACCGAACGAGGATTGCAATTCGTTGGCGACCTGCTCGCAACTGATAATGCGTCTGGCGTTTTGATTATTGGTATGCTTGCGGATTTCTCGATCGGTTCCAATGGTCAGATGGATTTCGACGGTATATTTTGAGTATTCAATAATCAAGGTGCAGGGCTGAAATTCGCTCTTGCATCTTCATTTGGAAGTCTTCAACCTTAGTCAGGCGGGCATAGTTCAATGGTAGAACGGCGGCTTCCCAAGCCTCAGATACGGGTTCGATCCCCGTTGCCCGCTCCAGCAATCAATGTTCCGGTAACTCAGCCGAAAAATGTACTGGTAACGCAGCCGCA
>Ga0214917_10007341_pt1 | contig 11185 bp, 3 predicted proteins | sample LL_1208_BB_MetaG_FD_177983 | JGI IMG/M metagenome (GOLD analysis project Ga0214917, IMG submission 177983) | Freshwater microbial communities from Lake Lanier, Atlanta, Georgia, United States - LL_1208_BB | ecosystem: Environmental > Aquatic > Freshwater > Lake | place: USA: Georgia | collected...
AACTTCTCAGAGTAAAGAGGGTATTCCGACACGAATTTTTCAGACAAATGATCCAAGTGGTGGAGGTCGATCCTTCACGGCTCTCGAGTCGGACGGTGGACATACATTGATTGCCGGAGACAGTGCAGGTGGGTTATGGCTTTGGGATATTAGAGGGACATCGTCGGGTCCGATCAAATCAGTACATGCACATTCTGGTGCTGTCTTGAGCGTTCAATTATGTGACGGGATCGTTGGATCCACTTCGACGGACAACAGTGTATCGTTGTGGACGATTGCGGAGGGTCAGCGGGAAGGAGCGGATAAATCGCATTCAAAAAAGAAACACAGGAAAATTCTCGAATTTGGGGAAGACATTGGTAGATTGAAACGGGTCGCCGTTGAAGGAAACGGATCGGCACTAGGATTATGTATAGAGGAATCAGTTAGTGGAAGAGATAGAAGGGTAGCATACGTCACCGACACTGGGATAGTAGCGGTTAGCGAAGTGTCGGAATGGCAGTAATTGAGCGTAGGGTATTGTTGGATGGGATGGGGTTTTTTTACAGTAGGAGAAAGGAGGAGGATAGAAGTTCTATTTCTCGATTAAACTATACGCATGTGTTCAGAGTTCGATCGGTTTCGGTTCCAACGAGTCCGGTGCAGCAGGTGCTTCTCCGAAATAATCAAATGAGATTGTGGGTGGACCTTCAATACGTCCCTGATACAGCGGCTGAACACACTCCTTGAACATCTTACCAATAGCCATAATCTCGTCCATGTTGCGAGTGCTGATCCATATGGCCAGCTTCACGCCCGAGCGGCGCGTGGAAACCACCGACCCGCAAATGCAGTTACCATGGGTCGAAAATTGCTCACCAATGAGGTGCAAGATCACGTTTTGCCAAGCCTCATCAAGGCCTTTCGTCTTGTCACTCTTCGCAACCCAGCGACCACCTCTCTGGCATATACGATCCTCCCAAGCGGGTGTTATACCCTGTCGGAACAACGAATAATCAGCAGAAGCGATTTTACTCGGTGGGTGAATGTTGTTAATCATTCTCCAGAACTCTTCAACGGTAGTGACATCCATGGCCTTGGTTTGGTTCGCTTGCCAATGATCCTTGGACACTTTTCCATATTGGGACATGACCCAGAGGGACCAAGGGGTACTCAACTTATTAAACTCAGTGGGTGTCGTGACGCCTGCAGAATCCGATTGGCTTTCTACTTCGGCCATACCAAAAATATTTCTAGCACTCTGATGAGAGGACAGCTCTCGATCCTCGTTTCTATAACGGTGTCGTCGTTTGCTATGTTCAAAAAGCCCATGGGGTTCTCTGAGGATTCCTCACACACGCTCTTCTTCCGCCGACTTGATATTGACCGCGACGGTTTGCTCTCCGATAGTGAAATGTTGTCGATCCCCGGGATGTCCAACGAGATATTGCGGTATATTTATGAACGTAGAAGGCTTTCGGAATCTAAAACACCTATGGTCGGCAACCAGACGATTCCCGGACTAACTCTCGCCGATTTCATGTGGTTTTATCGTGAGTCTGATATGTTCGTGGAATCTCCGCTTCCTGAACGACCATCACAGCTGTACTCATTCCCCAGTTGGCCGGGTATGAAATCGAAACCGTGCGCACAGAAACCTGCAGACATCTCACCATTTGAATTCTGGCAAGACTTTGTGGTCCCACATAGGGCCCTTGTTATCCGAGGAGCTCTTAATGGATCTTTGGCTATGAGTAAGTGGAGCGATCCGGACTATTTGACACGATCATTCGGAGACATTGAAGCGAAGATTGAAAGTCGGTATGAGGGTCGGGGCGATTCACGTTCCAAAGTGTCTCGATCAAGGGCAAAAGTTTCAGATATTGTTAATGGTGAATTGGATGGTTATGTAGTGTCTGTGGTTCCTCAAAAAATGGCTTGGGAAGTAAATGTGCCGCATGCGGTCCTTTGTGGGTCACGTGAGCGTTCGTATTTGGATTTAGAATCTCCCGAACTTGGTTTGTTCATGACTGAACTTGAGGAAACCTCTTTATGGATTAGTAGAGGTTCAACGCGATCACAGTTTCATTATGACAAGGAGAACACGATGAACTGCTTGGTTACTGGGGAGCCTAAACAGTGGGTAATCCTAGACACGCGAAAGTATGGTAGACTGATGCCCTGGGTGCGTGGGGGTGGTTATGATAATGATAACGATATGGATAATCGGTATACGGATTGGGTTGGGATAAATGTGGACGAACTTGATTTAAATTTGCACAAGTATTTAACAGAAGTTGAATTTGAAGTTGTTGTGCAGTATCCAGGAGACTGTGTTTTCTTACCCTATTCAATGCTTCATTATGCGGGGCATTTAACGGATGACCCAACGAAGCTTCAAGTTGCTGTAAGTTTTATGTGGTTACCAACAACCACATTCAACCGAGAAAATTGCAAAGTATCGTCAAGCATGAAGACTGTTCCATTGGCAGTCTTCGATACTGTTTGGTACTACTCGGGCCACGGAGCGATTCCCCAAGGACATTATGATCCTCGTCAGCTTGAGGATGCTCTTCTCCGAAACCATCAGGGATGGTCACCTCAAAATATTTTGGGATTTCTCCCTCCGAGAAATGGTAATGATGGTATGGAGTATGTGCTGGCAACGATGAAGAATTTATCAGTGATTGTGAATAGTTGCCGGAAACGATTCATCGACGACCAGGTATGTCCTGTGCCAGTCGATCTGTGGCTTCATCTCTCGACGGCGGCTGATTTGAACCAGCTTGGATGTAATGCTAATCTTACGTATATTCCGCGACCTCTGAGTGAGATGAACAGGATGTTGGAATTTTTGGACCAATTCAGTTAGTGTGATCCAAAGCTTTTCATGATGAGTTTCTTGTGTATAAATTCTTCTAGGAATGGATTTCTCCAGAATCGACTTTTCCGTAAACGGGGACTCGCTTGATGTATGCGTTCCCGGGCAATGGAGAATCGCTCCGAAACCTCTAGAGGAGGTGCAGGCACAAGTTCCGGCGAAAAGTATGAAGGAACTGCTTGACCAATCGGTGCCGGCTCCCAACGTCCCGCACGACCCCAAGGCAAGGTTCGACATACCCCAGGTTAAAATAGTGACCCCGGAAATGAAACTGGAACTCGCGGCGATCAGATTGCGGAGATACGCGTACAAGGATAAATTCATGAAGAGTTCGGACTCGAAAGGCATACCGACGCGATTCCAGATTGGAACAATGGTTGGTGGAAATGTGATAGCGGCCGGTGCAGGATCTGAGTCACAGGCAGCGGGAACTGCGAATAGGAAGAAGAAATCAGGTAAATCTCACTTGAGTAATCTATTGCATGACGAGACGGTCAAGGAGTGGCTACACAAGAATATTGAGAAGCGCCATAACGTCGCGAGACCCAGGTCTAAGCATTCAAAAATACGAAAGAATAGAAACTAATAGAATAGTGGAACTGTAGTGAACCATTTTCCCTACACACATGTACGATAAGTGAAATTTTTTTCATGTTAACCAATTTTACATGCTTCTAGTGAATCTCATTCGACATGCGGGGATCGAACCGGGCGATTTCTATACTATGGAAGATTTCAGTATTTGTTTCGCTGCTCCCAGAGATTTGCGCATACCAGTTCACGGGTCTGTCACCCCCGACGGTGTCAAGTCTGGGGGGAAACACCCTCACCATTGTCGGAACAGGCTATCCAACACTTGCTCCAGGGTCCGAGATCTTGTGTATGTGGGAGAACAAACTGATTATGTCTGGTACATATGTAAGTGCCACCTCTATTCAGTGCCCGGTCCCACCGATTACGAGATTCTACACCTTCGACGCATCCTCATCGGTATCGCTCACATCGCTGCAAGTATCCTTCTATACAAATGCGATTCCCACTTCAGTGGTAGTGGACTCATCGGATCCATCTGCTCTCCCGTTGATTTTCCGTTCCGTGCAGGTCGATTTGTATCCGTTTACCATCACTCCGAGCGAAATGTACAACTCGACAACAGGCACTATATTAACCATTACTGGAAACGGGTTCCCTTTCAGTCTTTCAAACACAATGGCACCAATTTTCCGTTTCATGTCTGTAACTGCATCTCGGGGTATTGTATCTGCCAGTGCAGAGTATTTCGACGTTACAGGAACTATTGTTAGTTTCACTACAATGAATTGTGCAGTTCCATCTCTGTCACAAATAGTTCCATCGGCTTCACCACCTGAACTGGTTATTATCCGTGTCTCGTTTGACGGAGGTCAAACATGGACGGGTCATCAAGCAGGTTTCAAGTACATGGAAGACGTTGTCATCTCAAGCATTAGTCCAGCATCCGTGGCATCAACAGGAGCTGTATCAGTGACAGTGATTGGTTCGGGATTCACAAAGTCAAAAATTCTATTGTGTAAATTTGATCGTATTGACCAGTCCGATCCTTCCAAGACCCCGAATTCATTCAGTGCAACAAATGCACGTTTTGTCTCTGCGACTCAAATCGAATGTGATATTCCACTCTTTTCAAATCCAATTTCTGATGGCACATTTAAAGTGTCTCTTTCCTTTGATGGAGTTGCATGGATCACAGGTAGTGGTCAAGTTGGGTTTGTAACACCTGCTTCGACTGGAGGACAGCAGGATCCTGTTCGAGGATACTTTTACGGGGGTACAATAACGCCAGTTTATGGAACTGGTTTCATCAACTCTCCTCAAACTTCTTGCTTGTTTGGGAAAGCTGTTGGAAAGCTTGTGCAGTATGTGAGCCCCACCAAAATCTTTTGCCGATCACCGCCATGTATCTCAGCCAAAGGATTTCAGGGGTCCCCAGAAACATGTTCTGGAGCTGTCACAGTCACCGTCATATATGGACCAGATGTTGGTAATCCGATCTCCACCATCTCAACAACTCTCTTGTTTATCTACGTTGCAAAGCAACAGATTATGTCATTCAGTCCATGGGGAGGATCCGGTTGGGACACTCCGTTCACCGTCACTATTTATGGTACAGGTTTAAACTCACCTCCAATGTACTGTCAATGGATAAATCTCCAATCTGTTCAGGCAACAGTTGTTTCAACCATTTCTCCCGGAGACCATGATGCTCCATCGGGCGCTGATTCGTATATAGTGTGTGAAGCACCAGCTCTTCCACCAGCTGCTCTCCCATCCTCCACGAGTGGTTTGGACTATGTTTTAGGATACGTTGAGATATCGTGTAATGATGCTGATTTCACAGAGGATAGACGACAGTGGTATTTCTACGCACCACCGTTGGTTACTGGCAGTATTCCATCTCAGGTATGGCAAGGTTCGGTACGGCCAGCCGGGATAACGGTTTTGGGCTCCTTTTTCCGATCAGTAAATGTAAACGCATTGAAATGTCTTTGGTACTATGACTTCTCCAATCGACCAACTGAGTACAAAGTATATACCGCAACATTCATCAACTCAAACACAATCTCATGCATCCCGACCGAACCAGTTGGGACAAGTACACAAAAAGTCAGGGTCTTTGTAACCATGACACCAAACGTTGTTTCATCGACTTTTGTCGATCTTGCAGCGATTCCTCAACCTCAGTTTTCATCCATGTCCCCATCACCCGCCATTGGACCGTATTTGGGAGGTCAAGTCCTCACATTTCGAGGGTCAGGAATTTTCACTGTCAAGGGAATTGATCAAACGAGTGGTGAAAATCTATACTCTGATTTGTATGTAGCATTTGATGATATTCTGGTTAAAGCATCTCCAGTGGTATTGCCAGGTCCTCCATCGGAGCTGGTAGCACGAGTCACGGTTCCTCCGATCCCTCATTCATATCAAACACCTCATGTGTCACAGCTAACTTTTGCTGTCAATCTTGACGATAGACTCGGGGTGGGATTGTTCACATACACCTACGTTTCTATAGCGGCAGGTTCCTATTACAATCCGATATCGGACGGATTACGTGGTGCAAGCGTTTGCCCGCCAGGCTCTTACTGCGGTGGCGGGTATCCCCAGAATGACACGGAATCGCTCACAACTCAAATCTCCCCGATTCCTTGCCCTCCCGGGACGTTCCAGCCTCTGTCGCAAACGAGCGGCTGTATTGTGTGTCCATCACCCGCCTACTGTCCGTATGCTGGAATGAGCGCTCCCTTGAGCTGTCCTGTTGGCAGAGTCTGCTGGGGCTCTAATGGATGGGACTCTACCGCGCCGTTGTGCCCAATAGGAAAAGTGTGCGTTCGATCAACTTCAATCACTGTTGATGTTGGCAGATTCTTGCTCGAAGATGATAGTATTCGAAATCTTATCCAAGTTGATCCTATCCTATCCTCTCAAGGGATCGTCATGGTGGACTGCGTTGAAGGTCGTGTTTGTCCTCCTGGAAGTGTTGGTATCGAATACGCTGACGGTTCAGTGTCACTTCATTATACAGTCCCCTATTGTTCTTTGCCAGGATCTTTCTGTGCCCCAGGCACTGGAACACCCATTCCACTTGACTCCGTATCTCCACCGGGCTTCTATGTGAACCCCGATGGATCAGCTGTTGTTAAATGTCCTCCGGGCTATGCATGTAATTACGGAATCGTTTCCCCGTGCGAAGCTGGCACTTATCAAAACGCTGAAGGGCAAACTGTATGTAAACCATGCACTGCAGGAACTGTTTGTGGAGCTTCCGCTCAGACTCTACCTCAACTATGCCCTGCAGGTAGAGTGTGCACCTTACCAGGCCGATACAGACCAACGTATTTATGCCCGGCAGGTGGATACTGTTTGGGAGGTGTGTTTAGTCTCAACTCTAGAGCAAGCAACATTGAAGCACAATATTTGCCCCAAATATGTCCACAAGGAACATACTGTCTACCAGGGACTGATTGGCCGATTGTTAATCCGTCAGATCCATCTGCTCCACGGCCATGTGCGGTTGGATTTTTTTGCGGTCAAAACGCGACCAGTTATCAAGGAGATGGAGCATGTCCGGCGGGATTCTATTGCGTTCAGGGAAGTATTACACCGTTGCCAGCACCCGCTGGTTTCTATGTCCCAATCGCAGGTTCGTTCACCCCCACAAAATGTGCCCCTGGATACTATCAGAACCGAGCGGCGCAGATTGCGTGTCTACTCTGCCCAGACGGTTACGAGTGTTTATCGGACGGTACTATCTCGCCAACGATTTGCCCTGCAGGACATTATCGCTCAAACTCTGATCCGTCATACACTGTTTTCACGGACAATATAGAGTGCCATCCGTGCCCAGAAGGTACTTGGAGTTACAAGAAGGGTCTCCTCAACTCGGATAGCTGTATAACGTGCCCTGAGCGGTATGTGTGTGCGCAACAAGGAATGACGATTTTTGCTACACGTGAACAAACAGACTGTGTACCAAACTCTGATGGTGTCGTTATTTGCTACCAGTATAGTCAGGGCCATGATTGTCCAGAAGGATATGCATGCGGTCCAGGAACGACTTCTTTCACACAGTATTCGTATCCATGTGAGCCAGGTTATTATTGCAAATCATTGACTGCATTGTATGAGATGCGTAATCTCCTTTGTCCTCCTGGATACTATTGCACAGCGGCAACAGGAGCAAGCAAGGCGTACGCCTTGCTTTGTCCCCCGGGATTCTTTTGCCCACAGGGAACTGCGGGGATATTGGTTCAGGCAAGTGCAGGGTCCGGTGGAACGTCTGGAGTGAGGCTGTATAATGTCCAATCTGTGTATACTAATAGTGAAGGTAAAAAAGCAACAGATGTTGGCCAAAGAGATACAGTCACAGAGTCAAGTTGCCGCAACTGTTCACCAGGAGCTTTTGATCCTCCATCTGGACTCACTGCGACCGATTCATGCACACCATGCGGCGAAGCCAATGAATTGTTTGGAGCAACAACTGCATCGTTTGGTCGTCGTTTGGCTGCGATTACTCTTCCTAAACTATCAGCAATGCTTGGTCCGAATGTTAACCTCGCCACCTGGCCGTATATCCCATACGCCGATTGGCTCAATACAACGTGTCCTGATGGAACCACATCCCAGGGTGCCTCTTCAGATCCAAGTGCATGCATGCAAATATGTATTCAGGAAGGGTTCTATTTGGCGATTATAAATGTGTATAATCGTAATGGAACAGTTGTCAATCCACGGACAGGTGAATCAACTCCTCTATGGCGAGATGATTATGAACTTGCATGGTTGAATCCCTCATCGCCTCAGTATCAACAAAAGAAATCCCTTCGGTATGGTCAGCCTGCCGATGGTATTGAAGCCGTTGATTTCCTCGGATACGATCCTCGCGTTGATACGGGTGGATCTATTGAGTACGTTTCTCTGAAACTCTCCGCTCTCGATATCTTGGTTTTGAAATGTGACTTCTCTCGACTTGCAGATGATGATCTTATTCATACTGACGCCAGCCTTCAGTCTGGTCAGTATATGCTTCTTCTCTCTTCGGACAAGATCGCCACAGGTTCTTCTATCTATGATCTCCCGCGAACAATCGCGTTGGGTAACGGCACTTTGAATTTTGTTTTTCAACTAAAGCTTGCATCACTCATGGATGATATCAATGTGAATGTATCTGTCGCTCTTCTCAACGGCGAACGAATCGATGATATGCATCTCTTGAATGACGCCATTGATGTATCCATCATTTCCCCGAATAAAACGTATGCAGGTCAACCAAGATCGTTTTGGGCAATTGTGTCTGGGGATAATCTCAATAAGGGGTCGTACGAATTACCGTACAATATGCCACCAACATTGGCCAACTCCCCTGGTGATCTCTCCCTAGTTGCAGACTTGGCCAACTACACCAACTATACTGTCGATCCATATCTAGTGACAGAGATGATCCCTGGTCAAATTTTTTGGCAAATCTCTCAAGGCAATAGTTTTGCTGTCCCGTGGCTTCCTTTCTTCTCCAACTGTGATTACTTTGATCGACATATAATGATTTGGGACCTGCTTGAGAATGGCGACAAGTTACCCCCCAAATACGGTAACTGTTCGTTTGTACCGGAACCATCCCAGGTGGAGACAGTAGCTCCATTCATTTTTGATTTCAATTCCGGGAAAGTTCTTTTCCAATCAACTTCCGATTGGTGTGAATTAGCTCTCAAATGCAACTATGAAGATAATTTGAAATTCAGTGGTGCTGATCCGATACCTTGGATGGCTATCCCAGGGACTGTTCCTCTCTTTTACCTAACCCAAGATCCCTTACTTTATTCCGACGCAACCAACAATGGTCCAAATCTTAATTCAGCCATCGGGTCTTTCGACACTCTTATTGGCACCGATGCACTCATCCCGGTCGTATATAACCCAGCTCAGAGAACAGGTAATTTTCCCCGTCTTGTCACTCTATCTATCCAGTACTCTCAAGTGTCCCAAACATCTAAACGAATCGTTTCCGCTTCAATTGTGTTGGCGAATTTTGATTCCGATAGTTCACGCTCCGACTACACGTTACAAGTCTCATGGGAGCCCATGAATTGGATTCAGCTACTCAATTCTTTCTCCCTCCCTTTGTATGTGTATGTTCTCGTCTACTTACTGGTTGGGTTGGCCGTCGTTGGATCAGCTATCGCCTCATGGGGAATGGTGTACATTTTGGTTGGTAAACGGTTTCTATCGAGCACGGGTCATATCCCAGATTGGCGTCTTTGGGACTCTTTTGATTTCTACCTAAACCACTCTCTTCAAGGTGTTATTGTAGGTGTCGTACCTCCCCTGGCTATAGTTGGGATCATCAAGGGAGTCATGTACCCATCAATCGATTTGTTCAAGAACCAAAATTGCGCTTGGCCGAAAGTTGCTAGTTCTGCACAGTCTGTGATTCTATCGGGAACAAACAATCCCCAAACATGCCAATACGTTAGGACCGGTACATGCATGGTTTTTGGGGGAATATTTTTGCTGTGGGCATCTAGTTCGTTTTTCAGTCCTCGACTTCCCGAAAATCAGCGTGAGTATCTTGGCGGTCTCAATACGCAGCAGTTGCAGGATGATGGTATCTATTACCCCGCGGCTGCACGGTTCAAAAGAAGCACAACCAATTTGATTGCCCAATGGAAAAGAGTACATATTTTTTACTTCCTCGGACTTATTACGCTTCCATTGATGGCTATATTTGCACTCAGTTATTCGGATCTCTTTGGTACCTACACCAACTACTGGACGGTGGGTTACATGATAACAATGTTGATGGGAGACCTTTTGTTTGTGAAAGTCACTAAAGATAAATTAACTTTTTGCTGTGTCGCGACGATTGTCGATGTGGTTTACTTTGTGGCGACTCTTTCCGCGAACAATCTCAACACTTTCATTTCCTCATATCTCCTTCAAGAATTGTTCACGATCGCTCAGCGGCTGATCGCCGAACCTCTCCTCGCATTGTCGTATACGCAATGGATTCCATTTGCTCGCCGTTGGATCAGGTCGCGTAACATAGTGTGGAAGCTCACGATCAAGTTGAATAATTTTGGAAGATGGATTCGGGGTAAGCAGAAAATGAAAAACAAGGAATTCGCCACCAAATCAATTATTGATGATGAAAACGATATTAACCAGTTCCCCAAAGGCAACATTCCCAACATTCCCGATTCGTCCCTTTTGAAGTACTCAAAGGACGTAAAATTTATGAAGGGATTAACGATTGAAACAGAAGAGTTCCATGGTGGTCATCGCCAAATTTTATCAAAGGAATTAATTGAGTTGGAAGAGAACTGCGATCAAACAAACGGAGTTGCTGGGCGAACTTGTTCACTTGTATTTGCCCCTTTTGCTATTGTTCTTATGCTCATTTTTCAAGAAGAAACACAATTCTTTCAGAGCTACAATACTCGTGTTTCATGGATCCCCTATTACATCCTGTTTGCAGCATTCATTATTCCTTTCCAGATTGCCTTGGAGATCGTTATAAACCATTCCTATGACACTTCATTTGGTGTAAGAATCTACAATTACATGAGCTTGATGAAATGGCGATGGAACAATCGACTAACGAGATGGTTGCTCGATGATGCTCGACTCGACACATCTCTTCAAGAAACAAGTCAATCGCTGCATCATTTATGTTTCTCTCCTCAGTTCTATTTTGTCCTAAGTATTGCTGTTGCTTCTGCGATTCTCATCACATACGGTTTCACAGCGTGGATTCAGAATGGAATCCCTGGCATGATTGATCCTGCATTATCT
>Ga0214917_10007342_pt1 | contig 11184 bp, 5 predicted proteins | sample LL_1208_BB_MetaG_FD_177983 | JGI IMG/M metagenome (GOLD analysis project Ga0214917, IMG submission 177983) | Freshwater microbial communities from Lake Lanier, Atlanta, Georgia, United States - LL_1208_BB | ecosystem: Environmental > Aquatic > Freshwater > Lake | place: USA: Georgia | collected...
GCTGCTGGCGGCGCTCGCACAGGGGATCAACTTCTCCACCGCGGCGATCGTGGGGGGGACGTTCGTCATCGCGTTTCTGCTCCTCGACTGCTTCCAGTTCCGGCACTTCTTCCTGTCGGTGGGCGTCTCCTTGAGCGTCATCGTGGGGCTCGTGGCCGGCTGGCTGATCGGCAAGTGGACCGAGTACTCCACGAGCAACGAGTACCCGCCGACGCAGGAACTCGCCGACCAGTCGCTGACCGGTCCCGCCACGATCATCATCGGCGGCATGGCCGAGGGCATGCTCAGCACCTGGGCGCCGGTGCTGATCACCGGTGTCGCCACGCTGCTGGCGTTCGGCTTCGCCAACGGCTTCAGCTTCAAGGACCCCGCGGCGTTCGCGCTGGGCTTGTACGGCGTGGGCATCGCCGCGGTGGGCATGCTCTCCACGCTCGGGATCACGCTGGCGACCGACGCCTACGGGCCGATCGCGGACAACGCCGGCGGCAACGCCCAGATGGCGGGGCTGCCGGCGATCGTCCGCGAGCGGACCGACGCCCTCGACGCCCTGGGCAACACCACGGCGGCCACCGGCAAGGGCTTCGCCATCGGGTCGGCCGCGCTCACGGCGCTGGCGCTGCTGGCGGCCTACGTCGAGGAGGTGCGGATCGGGTTCGAACGCTGGGGGCATTCGGCCATCGCCCACGACCGCCGGTCCGACGTGCAGAGCGTGACCGTGGCGGGCAAGGACGTCGACCTCAAGCCGGGCGACTGGGTGAAGCTCGCCGCCGGCCTGGCCGTGAAGATCGGGGACCGGCCCGCGGAGAACACCACCTGGATGGTGCTGGACGGCAAGGCGATCCCCGACTTCGGCAGGCTTCCGTCCCTGACGCCGATCGGCGACGCCACGCCCGCCCTCATGCAGGAACTCGAGTCGGCCAACCGCATCGTGAGCGTGAAGAAGGCCTTCATGGCCGACTACATGCGGTTCTACGACGTCACGCTGATGAACCCGAAGGTGCTCGTGGGCCTGTTCCTCGGGGCCATGAGCACGTTCGTGTTCTGCGCCCTGACGATGAAGGCGGTCGGCCGGGCGGCGAAGGGGATGGTGGAGGAGGTCCGCCGGCAGTTCCGCGACAAGCCGGGCATCATGGAGGGCACCGACACGCCCGACTACGCCGCGCCGGTGGCGATCAGCACGAAGGCCGCGCAGCGCGAGATGGTCCTGCCGTCGGTCCTGGCGCTGGCGGTGCCCGTCGCGACCGGGATGCTGCTGGGGGTCGGGGGCGTGATGGGGCTGCTCGTGGGCGGGCTGACGACCGGGTTCTGCGTCGCCGTCTTCATGGCCAACGCCGGCGGCGCCTGGGACAACGCCAAGAAGCACATCGAGTCGGGCGTGCACGGCGGCAAGGGGAGCGAGGCGCACAAGGCGGCCGTGGTCGGCGACACCGTGGGCGACCCCTTCAAGGACACGAGCGGCCCGAGCCTCAACATCCTCGTGAAGCTGATGAGCATGGTGAGCGTGGTGGTCGCCGGCCTCGTCGTTCGCTACTCGCTCGAGGCGCTCGGGATCTTCTAGGCAGGTTCGCGGCCGTCGGCACCCCCTCGGGTCTTCTCTCCATGCGGCCCGGATTCGCGCTGACGCTCGAGGCCACGGATGGTGCGGCGCGGGCCGGCCTCCTCACGACTCCGCATGGCAGCGTGCCCACGCCGCTGTTCATGCCGGTGGCGACGCTCGCCAGCGTGAAGGGAGTCGACATCGGCCGCGTCGCCGAGACCGGCGCGGGGATGGTGCTCGCCAACGCCTACCACCTGCACCTGCGGCCCGGGGAGGCCGTGGTCGAAGCGGCCGGTGGCGTGGCGGCGTTCATGGGCTGGCGGGGGCCGACGCTCACCGACAGCGGCGGCTTCCAGGTGTTCTCGCTGGCGCGTCAGGTGGAGGTCGGCGAGGCCGCCGCGAGGTTTCGTTCGCACCTCGACGGCAGCCCCGTGGAGTTCTCCCCCGAGGCCTCGATGCGGATCCAGGAGCGCATCGGCGCCGACGTGGCCATGCAGCTCGACCACGTCGTGGGGCTGCCGGCCCCGCGGGACACGGTGGCCGACGCCATGCGGCGGTCGCTGCGCTGGGCGGAACGCTGCCTGGCGGCGCACCGTCGTCCCGACCAGGCGCTGTTCGGCATCGTGCAGGGCGGGCTCGAGCCCGACCTGCGCGAGGAGAGCGCGACGGCGCTGTGCGGCATGGGGTTCGACGGTCACGCCGTGGGAGGGCTGTCGGTCGGGGAGGGGCCGGAGGCGATGGTGGCGACCCTCCGCGTCACCGTCCCGCACCTGCCCGCCGACCGGCCACGGTATCTGATGGGGGTCGGTCAGCCGCACGACATCATCGCGGCGGTGGCCACCGGCATCGACATGTTCGACTGCGTGCTGCCCACCCGCTGCGGCCGCAACTCGCTGGTGTACACGTTCGACGGCCCGCTGCGGCTGCGGAACCTGCGGCACGCCACCGATCCGCGGCCGCTCGAGGCGGACTGCCCCTGCCTCGCCTGCCGCCACAGCCGCAGCTACCTGCGGCACCTGTTCCTGGCCGGGGAGATGCTCGGGCCCGTCCTGGCGTCGATCCACAATCTCGCCTTCTACCAGCGGCTCGTCACGCGGCTGCGCGAGGCGGTGCTGTGCGGCCGCTTCGAGGCGGCGTGCCGCGACCTGCTGGCGCGGCTGGAGCCCGCCGCCGACGGCTCGCGGTGAACGGTGGAGGCGGGCCGGTGCCGCGGACGCACGTGGCGGCGGCGTGCCTCAGCCAGCGAATGGCACGGCGGGCTTGTCCGTGGGGTGCGCATCGCACTACATTTGCGGGTCTGCCGCGTGGCCCCACACGCGCGGTCCGATGCCGGAGTCGCCATGCAGCCCACGGTCCCATCCCTGTTCGCGGTCGCCCTGGCGGCGGCCGGCGCGGCCCCTCCGGGCCCGCTGGAACTGCTCGTCACGTACCTGCCGATGGCGTTGATCGTGCTCGTGGCCTGGCAGTTCCTCTACCGGCCGGAGCGCGAGCGGATGCGTCGGCAGCAGGAACTCGTGGCCGGCCTCAAGAAGAACGACCGGGTGCTCACCACGTCGGGCATCTACGGCACCGTGGCGAACGTCGATCGCGACGCCGACCGGGTGTCGCTGAAAATCGACGACGCCGGCAACGTGAAGATCGCCGTCACGGTGGCGAGCATCGCCAAGGTGCTGGGCGACGGGCCCGCCCCCGACGCGTGACGCCGACGGCGGCCGGCACGCCGGCCTGACGGGCCCCGCTGGACCACCACCCAGGACCGACGATCCGACCCACCGAATCCCTCACGATCACGACCCACCACACGCTCCCTGAATCCGAGACGAGAACGGCATGAACATCCCCTGCGCGATCCAGTTGTTCGGTCAGGCCGCCGAGATGGCATCGGCGGCCGCCTCCACCCCGGCGGCCCTGCCGGCGGCCGCCTGGTGGCGGGAGCCCTGGGCGGTGTGGGGGATGACGCTGCTGACCGTCGCGGTGCCGACGACGCTCTCCTGGCTCCTTTCCAAGCGGCTGCGGGCCGCCGACATGTGGGGGCGGGTGGCCACCGTGCTGGTGGCGCTCACGGCCGGGGCGGTGATCACCTGGCTGGGCTGGCCGCCGCGGCTGGGCATCGACCTGAAGGGGGGCGTGATCCTCGTCTACGAGGTGGACAGCTCCCGGCAATCGGCGGGCGAGGTGGACGAGTGTGCCGGGCGGATCGAGCAGCTGCTCTCCAGCCAGGACGGCCGCAAGGGCACGGTGTCGAGGATGGCCGACAACCGGATCGCCGTCCGTCTGGAGACGGCCGACCAGGCCGCCCGGGAATCGTTCCTGAAGGGGGTCGAGCAGCTCGACCTCGGCGGCCCGCGGGTGCGGCTGGCCGCCCGCCGGTCGGTCGGCGACGCGCTGGAGGTCGAGTACGAGCTCTCCGGCCGGGCGGCCCGTGTCGACATGGACAAGCTCGTGGCCGCGGTGAGCCGGCGCGTCAACCCGGGCGGTCAGAAGGAGGTGACCGTCCGCCGGTACGGTCTCGACCAGCTCGAGGTGATCGTTCCCGAGGTGGACCAGTCGGAGGTCGAACTCATCAAGCGGGTCGTCTCCAGCGCCGGCGTGCTCGAGTTCCGGATCACCGCGAACGACGACGATCCGCGGCACAAGCAGGTCATCGAGCTGGCCCGCAGGTCCCCGGGCACGACCGTGACGGAGGGCGGACGGCAGATCGGCCGCTGGGTGCAGCTCGACACCGCCAAGATCAACCCGGCCGAAGACGGCGGGCTCATCACCCGGAGGATGCCCGACGGCCGTGTCGAGGTGCTGGTCGTGCTCGACCGCTTCGACGTCACGGGAGGCTACCTCAGCCGCGCCTCGTCGAGCTACGACAGCAACCTCCAGCCCTGCGTGAACTTCTCCTTCGGCTCGGCGGGGGCGGCCCTGTTCGGCCAGCTGACCGGGAACAACCTGCCCGATCCCGCCAACCGGCTCACCAGCCGACTGGGCATCCTGCTGGACGACACGCTGCTGTCGGCGCCGACCATCCGCAGCACCATCTCGGGCGACGGCCAGATCACCGGCAGCTTCAAGCAGTCGGACGTCGATTTTCTCGTCGGCGTGCTCAACGCCGGCAGCCTGCCGGCGGCCCTGGTATCCGAGCCGATCAGCGAGCAGAAGATCAGCCCCCAGCTCGGAGCCGACACGATCCGCTCGGGCGCGCGGGCCATGCTGCTGGCGACGATCGTCGTGCTGGCGTTCATGCTCGCCTACTACAACTTCTCGGGGCTCGTCGCCGACCTGGCGGTGCTCCTCAACATCCTGCTGGTCGTCGCCCTGATGATCTCCATCAAGGCGGCGTTCACCCTGGCCGGCCTGGCCGGGCTCGTGCTCTCCGTCGGCATGGCGGTCGATGCCAACGTGCTCATCTACGAGCGCATGCGGGAGGAGACGGAGCGCGGGGCGGCGGTGCGGATGGCGATCCGCAACGGCTTCCAGCGGGCTTTCGCCACCATCGTCGACTCGAACCTCACCACGCTGATCACGGCCGTGGTGCTGTTCGCCCTCGGCACCGACCAGCTCAAGGGCTTCGCCGTGACGCTCATCCTCGGCCTCGTGCTCAACCTGTTCACCGCGGTGTTCTGTGCCCGGGTGGTGTTCGACCTCGCCGAGCGGAACGGGTGGGTGCGGAGGCTGAGGATGGCCAAGCTGTTCGGCACCACCAGCCTCGAGTTCGTCCGCTGGGTCAAGCCGGCGATGCTGGGATCGCTCGCCTTCATCCTGCTGGGGCTGGCCGCCGGCGCCCAACGCGGCCAGGGCCTGTTCGACATCGACTTCACCGGCGGCACGAGCGTGCAGGTGGCGTTCAAGCCCGACCAGGCCCTCGACATCGCGGAGGTGCGGCGGGCCGTCAAGGTGCTCCCGGACGCGGCGGTGAGCGCCGTGACCGCCTCCGACGTGGCCGCCGGCACGCGGTTCAAGATCGACACCTCCCTGCGGAACGACGACGAGGTGGAGCGGAAGCTGCAGGAGGCGTTCCCGGGGCGGATCGCCACCTACTCCATGCGATTCGGGCAGATCGCAGCGACCGCGAACGCCGAGAAGCCGCCGGCGGACGGCGGGCCGCTGCCCACCGCGGTGCCCCTCGACTTTCCGGAAAAGATCAACCTGCCCACGCTCCGGGCGACCATCCAGGACGCGCTCGCGGCGGAGGGGGCCGCCGACGCGGCCTTCGAAATCGAGCCCGACGCCGCGGAGACCAAGGGGGTGGCGAGCCGGTCCCGCCCCTACGGCAAGTGGGCGTTGTCGACGTCGCTCGACGCCGACACGGCCCGGCGCGTGGTCGAGCGGATGGCCAAGAAGCTCTCCGAGACGCCGGTCTACCTGTCGGCCAACTCCATCGGCGGCAAGGTGGCGGGGAACACGAAGAACACGGCCGTCTACGCCCTGCTGGCCAGCCTGCTGATGATCGTTCTCTACGTCTGGGTGCGGTTTCAGAACGTCGCCTTCGGCCTGGCCGCCGTCGTCGCCTTGATCCACGACGTGCTGGTGGCGGTGGCCTGCCTCGCGTTCAGCGCCTACGTCAGCCGGTTCATGGGCTGGGCGCTGATCGACGACTTCAAGATCAGCCTCGACGTCGTGGCGGCCCTGCTGACGATCGTGGGCTTCTCGATCAACGACACGATCGTGATCTTCGACCGGCTTCGGGAACTCCGCGGCAAGAGCCCCTTCGTCACCGCGGCGATGATCGACAAGGCGGTCAACCAGACCCTCAGCCGGACGATCCTCACGTCGGGCACGGCGTTCCTGGCGACGCTCATCCTCTACCTGTTCGGCGGGCAGGGGATCCATGCCTTCGCGTTCACGATGCTCGTGGGCATCATCACCGGCACGTACAGCACGATCTACATCGCGGCCCCGCTCGTGCTCTGGCTGCAGGAGGGCTCGGCGGCCGCCCGCAGCCAGCCGGCGGCGGGGAAGTCGGCGGCCCAACTCTCGGCCTGAGGCGGCGCGGACCCTGCCGGCCGTACGGGCTCTGCCGGCGATCGGCCGAGGGGGCGGTCGGCCGGGGGACGTCGCATCGCCGCCGGGCCCGGGCCCGGGCCGCATACTTGCGTCGGGCCGGCCGCCGTGCCGGCCGGATCGTTCACGCAGGATGCGGCCGCCATGGCGCAGTTCGTCCACACTGTTCGGTTCGTGATCGGCATGGCGATGTTCGCCTGCGGGGCGGTGCTCGTGCAGCCCCTCGCCTCCTCCCTGCTGCAGGCCTGTCGGCCGACGGCGGACGCCGGGCCGGTCGCCATGCCCGTCTTCGCGGCCGGGGCGTTCGTCCAGCCCGGCCCCGCCGTCCAGCCCGGCCCCGCCGCGCCGCCCGCTGGCCATGGGGCTCTTCCGGCCATGTCGCTGCCGCCGATGGGACCGGGCGGCCATGCGATTCCCGACATGACACCGGCACCCGCGGCCGCCGCCCCTGCGGTGACGGCGGCCGCCGCCCCGCCCCCCGCCACGCCGACGCCGCTGCCGGAGTCGGCTCTCGATTGGGTGCCGCCCGCTCCCGGGCTCGACGGGACGTACCGATCGACGGTGAAGATCCCGCCCCCGCCGCTGCTCGACGCGCACGCGCCGCCGCCCCTCGCGGCCGGACTCACCCCGCACGAGGCGGCCCGGCCGGTCGCGCCGGCGGCGCCGCCCCGGGACGTCGTCGCCCCCGCCACGTACGTCGTCCGTGACGGCGACGATCTGACCGGCATCGCGCTGCGGGTCTACGGCCACGCCGGTGCGGCGTCGGCGATCTGGGCGGCGAACCGGGAGCGGTTGATCGACCCGCAGGTGCTGCCGATCGGTCTGGTGCTGCGGCTGCCGCCCACCTGGACGCTGCCGGCAACGCGGGGGCTGGCGGCCGCGGGTAGCGGCGGGGCGATCGAACCCGCGACCACGGCTGCCGGCGGCTGGCCGCGGACCGGCGCGGGGGCCGCGACGCCCGCCGGGACGGCGCCGGGGGCGGACACGGGGGCCGTCTGGCTGCATGGCATGCCCGACGGCGAGCCCCGGCCGACGGCGGCCGCACCGATCCACGCCGCCGCGGCGCGGCCCCGGCCGGCGGTCGTCCGGATCGGCCTCGGGGATTCGTTCGAGTCGCTGGCCGTCCGGTACTACGGCGATACGCAGGCGGCGACCCGGATATGGCAGGCCAACCGGGATCGGGTCCGCAGCCCCGAACTGCTCGTGCCGGGCATGGAACTACGGCTGCCCTGAGACGGGCGTGGGGCTGCCGCGCGCGACGCCGTCCGTGGGCTACTGGGGTCGCTGCGTCAACGCGAGGGAGATGAACGTGCGGATCTTGTCGGCGGCGTTCAGATCGGGATCGTTGGCGAGCTTGTCGGCCGACAGGCTGGTATCGACCTGGATCAGGAAGGCCGTGGCGGCCGCCGGGTCCGCCAGCTCCTTGGCCTTCTCGGGCGGCTGCTGGCCGGCCCGCTGCAGGAACCATGCGGACGGCCTGTACCGCTTGATCTGATCGAACAGCCGGGTGGCGTCCCGGTCGGCCCGGCCCGCGAGCAGCAGGATCGGAATCCGGTGCTGGATCGCATCGCTGGTCAGCGGCAAAGACATGGAAACGCCCTTGGTCGCCCAGACGGGGCTGACGAGCACGATGGCGCGCACCTGCTGGCCTTGCGGCCCCGACGTGGTCGGCGGCCAGTTCCAGTCGGCCGCCGACCACATCGCGGCCAGCGTGCCCCCGAGGCCGCAGCCGACGACGCACAGCCGATCGATGTCGAGCGCGTTGCCGTCGGACCGTTGCCGGATCCAGTTGCGGACGGCCTCGATCTCGCCGCGCATGGCCGACTGGTCGCGGAGCCTCCCCCCGGTGGCCGCGGCGATCGCCTCGAGGTCGGGCTTGCGCAGCGTGCGGTGTTCGCCGCTGCCGGTGCCGGGCTGGCCGGCCGGCCGAAAGCCGCTGGCGCCGTGGCCGCGGAGATCGGGGGCCACCACGGCGCAGCCCGCCCGTTGCAGGCCCCGGGCGAGGCTTTCGACCGTCTTGTGCGATCCCTCGAGGTCGTGGACGAGGATCACCGTGGCGGCGGCCTTCACGTCTTTCGCCGGCGGGTAGTACCAGGCGGCGATCGGAATCCCCTCCGACGTTTCGAGGCGGAGTTCCTCGACCGTCTCCTCGCCCCGGACGGCGGTCCAGCCGAGCGGACCGCCGGCGGTCGCCAGGCAGAGGGCCAGCCAGAGGGCAGGGCGGAGCTGCCGGCCGTATCGTTCGAGCAGGGCCATCGGAAGGGTTCCTCGCGGGACAACCGCCGCGCCACGATCGAGGGGGGCGGGCCACCCCCGCCGTTGTGGCAAAACCGGCGGGAAAAAGCTATCACTCGGCCACGCCGCCGGACAACCGCTGCCGGGCGGCTGCCTCGGGAAGCCGGCGGCGCCGCGGCCGGAGGAACGGGGGCCCCGGGTGGACAGCGGCTCGGACGTGGTGGCCGGGGAATAAGGTCGGCGGTCGGCGGCGAATACCATCGCGGCCGTCGGACCCGCGGCCCCGGGGAATTGCCGGGGCGGCCGCAGGCGGCGTTTTGCGGTATTCTGGAGGGGTGGAGCGGGCGGTCCGACGCGGATCAGGGACTGCATGCCGATCGTCGGCTCCCCTCTCCATCGAGATCCAGCGGCCACATCCAACGCCCCGGGGAATCATCCGCCAATGGCAACGCGCGACACCGGCCCACAATCGTCCCCGGCCTCGGCCGTCCCCCCGGGGCCGGCCTGGCAGTGGTGGCAGTCGTACACCGGCGAGGACGATTCCCCGTTCGATGGCGACACGCCCGCCTGGCTGATCAGCCTGCTCATCCACGTGGTCGTGCTCCTGTCGCTGGCCCTCGTGGCGTTGCGCGAACCCACCCGGTCGGCGCCGGCGATCACGATCGTGCAGCCGCAGGAGGCGGTGGAGGAGGTTCTGGAGACGCCCCGCGACATGACCGTCGCGGACGAGGAGGAGTCGATGGCGGGCACCCCCGGCGACGAAACCGGCAGGGACGTCGCGGAGGCCCTCGCCCCGGCGCTTGCCGAGCAGTCGGTCGTGCCCGTCGAGGCCACGCCCGACATGGGGACCGAGATCACCCTCGAGCCGCTCGATGCCATCCCCACGGCCGCGACGCTCGACGAGTCGTTCGTCGTCCGCGGGGCCGTCGGCGCGGGGACGACGGGGGCGACCGGGGCCGTCGACCGGCTCACGGGCGAGATCGCCGCATCGCTCGACCGGCGTCCCACCGTCGTCTGCTGGGTGTTCGACCAGTCGGTGAGCCTCGCCGGCCAGCGGAAGGAGATCGCATCCCGGCTGGAGCGGGTCTTCGACGAGCTCGGCGTGAACCGCTCCGCCGCGCACCGTCCCGATCTCAAGAACATCGTCGTGGCCTACGGCAAGGCCGTGACGCTCGTCCGCAAGGCCACGGACGACGCCGCCGAAGTGGTCAAGGCGATCGAGTCGATTCCCGTCGACGACTCGGGCATCGAGATGACGTTCACGGCGATCCGCAGTGCCGCCCAGGAAGCGAGCGTGTTCCGCCGGGCACCGCGGCGGAACGTGATGATCATCGCCTTCACCGACGAGGTGGGCAACGACCAGAACGAGGCCGACAAGACCGCGGCCTTCTGCCGCACGCTGGGGATTCCCGTGTACGTGGTGGGCGTGCCGGCGCCGTTCGGCACGAAGGACGTGCGGTTCAAGTTCGTCGAGTTCGACGCCAAGTACGACCAGGACGTGCAGTGGGCCGTGGTGGAACAGGGGCCCGAGACGCTCTACCCGGAGGTGGTCCACGTGCGGTCCAAGGACCTCGCCGACGAGGCGATCGACTCCGGGTTCGGCCCGTACAGCCTCTCCAAGCTCTGCGCCGCCACCGGTGGGATCTACTTCTCGGTCCATGCCAACCGCGGTGCCAAGGGCAGGGTGGGCCGCGAGGACACCGCGGCCATGTCGTCGCAGTTGCGGTACTTCTTCGATCCCGACGTGATGCGGGACTACCAGCCCGACTACCAGTCGGCCGCGGCGATCGACAAGATGCTGGCCGGCAACCGGGCCAAGAAGGCGCTCGTCGAGGCGGCGCGGTCGGTGGAGGTGAGCCCGATGGAGTCGCCGACCATGACCTTTCCGCGGAAGGACGACGCGTCGCTGGCCATGCTGCTCGGCGAGGCCCAGAAGGCCGCCGCCCGCGTGCAGCCGCGGATCGACGCCCTCGCGGAACTGCTGAAGTCGGGCCTGGCGGACCGCGATGCCGTCAAGGAGAAGCGTTGGCAGGCGGGCTACGACCTGTCGTACGGCCGCGTGCTGGCGCTCAAGGCGCGGACGGACATCTACAACACCATGCTCGCCCAGGCGAAGGCGGGGATGAAGTTCAAGGATCCCAAGAACGACACCTGGGTGCTGGAGGAGAGCACCGACGTCTCGAAGGCCGGCTCCCAGGCGGAGAAGACGTCGCAGCAGGCGATGATGCTGCTCAACCGGGTGGTCGAGCAGCACCCCGGCACCCCGTGGGCGTTGCTCGCCGCGGAAGAGCTGAAGCGGCCGCTGGGCTACGCGTGGGTGGAGCGGCACACGGGCGTCAACGAGCCGAAGAAGGGCGGCGGTGGCGGCGGCGGCGGCGAGCCCGGAGCCCGACCGGACGACAAGAAACGGATGCTCGCCGCCG
>Ga0214917_10007343_pt1 | contig 11182 bp, 14 predicted proteins | sample LL_1208_BB_MetaG_FD_177983 | JGI IMG/M metagenome (GOLD analysis project Ga0214917, IMG submission 177983) | Freshwater microbial communities from Lake Lanier, Atlanta, Georgia, United States - LL_1208_BB | ecosystem: Environmental > Aquatic > Freshwater > Lake | place: USA: Georgia | collected...
GTTGGGCAGGATACAGACAATTAGGAGAAATGATAAAATGAGTTGGATCAATCAAATCAAGGAGGCTTTGCCGGATTATGCCAAGGACACAAAACTTAATTTGGACGCTGTTATTAATCGCAGCAGTGGTTGCCAGTGTGGCAAAGGTTCTAAATAGTTGATAAATATGTACAATGAATAATTATTTTCAAAAAATACCTAACGATTTTTTAACTACTGGATCAATAGAAGATTGGGTAAATCTGAAAAGTGATAAAATTTTTAGTCAGTATAATGGGTATTCAGATTGTAAGATAACCTATCATGAACTCACAGACATAGGTAATTTAAAAAAAATGTTTAAGCGATCACTTTTCAGCATATTACCTTTAAATGTTCGGTTTGTTATAGTAGACGGAAAAGAGGATAGCGGATTACCTCCTCACATCGATCATAATATCTCTGTTAGTTTAAATTATTATATAAATGCTTCTAATATAGACACAACAATTTTTTATGAACCTAAACCTAACCAGGCTCCTTACTCATATAACGATGTATTTGAAAATGTTTATAATCCTGTTAAAGATCAAGAAAAAATTTATAAATTTACGCAAGTAGATGAAATTGAAAGATTCAATGCTGTAGATGATTCTGCCTACATATTAAATGTTTCTAAAATCCACTCTGTAATTAAAAAATCATCAATACCAAGAATATTTTTATCTTTTCTTTGGAAAGATCATTCTTATGAGGAAATTTTAAAAAGTTTAAAAATATAAAAATGAGTAACATACTAAGATTTAAACCAAATCCAATTACAGATTATTTGATAAACAATTGGGAAAAAATAAGAGATGAATTTTTTGACTTTCATATTAAAAATACTAATTTAGATTTTAGGAGTATTCATCAGCTGTCAAATACTCCAAACGCTGTAGTTAAAAGAAAAACAGGAAAAGATCCTGAAGTAGATAAGGCTTTTTTTATTGGAGATTTGTATACTACAGGTATATATGTTCATTCAGATGCTCTCGGATATCTAGAAAAACAAATAATGAATTGGGGTGATAACGAAACTGAACGAATATTTGAAAAAACTATTAAGGGTATGCCTACTCTAGGTAAGTGGGTAAATCAATATTATAAGGTAACAACATCAATTCAATTTCATACAGCACAACCTGGTATGTGGCTACGTCATCATTACGGTATTGATTCTAATTCTCATGTTGTGAGATGCCATTTAGGGTTAGATGTTGATCCATTATGCGAGTTTGATTTAGAAAATGAAAGATATATATGGCAAAATGGCGAATTAATAGGGTTTAAAGATGGGTTTGTTTACCATGGAGCTAGGCATTTAGGTACAAAACCTAGAACTATTTTACTATGTGACATTTACTATAGTGCTGTAAAATCATATATAGTAAATGATCCAACTCCCTGTAAATATGAACTCCCATTCATAAGAAGACAAGACAGAAAGCTTCCAATAATAGAAAATTGGTATTAATTCTTAATAAAGTAAAAATTTTTTTGACGGAATTATTTTATAGAATTTTTCATTATCTAGATAAGGTACTAGAGTATGATCTACTTGTTTTAAAAATTCTGTTTTGGTATAATTATATTCATTCAAATAAGGATTTAAATCCTTATTTGAAATAATCCAATTTTGTTTATCAAATCTAAATGTATGTTCTGGTTTAGATACTTGAAATCGATTTGACCAAGTAGTGTACAAAACGTTTCTTAGTAAAGATTGTTGTCCTGAATACCTAACTGGACTTCTTCCGTTTATTTTTTGTTCAGGAAAGTAAGCGTAATTACGAAATCTGTTATTATCTTCTGCTAACCATTTGGCTGCAATGTAAGCCATCTCAAAAGTTAAAATAGGAAACTTAGGGCTATAATAAAAATATTCCGTTCCATAAATATTTATTGGATTCGGAGTTCCTACACATAAAGTAGAATCACAAAAAACCATATAGGCATGATTATTTTCAAAATAAGTAACTGGCTTATCTATACCATATATTGATGCTACTGTCTTTCCTTTATTAATAAGTTTTTCTTCATTAGGAGAAAAAACCGATAAACTAGGAATCTCTACGTCGTGCCAATGATTCACTGTGTTAAAATAGAACTCAGCATTTTTTAGTTCAAAATCTTCTGTCCAATTCACAAGTTCTATTTTAATTTCAGGATAATATTGTTTTAAATAATCTAGAACTGGGCAAATAGCATAGTCCCATTCACTTAGATAATTGTAGGCAGTTGTATCATATGTATTAGGATTATAAATCTTAGAATTTGATGTGAAGATATCCATAGGCCATTTGACACAAACTTCATCTAATTTTATGTTATTGTCTAAAAAGGTTCTCAGGACATTATAGCTATCTGCTCCTCCTGAAAAATTTAAAATTAGGTAATAATATTCATCACGAAGTTGCTCTGCTCTAATTTTGTATAGATCATTAAGTCTGCTTTTTCCTAGATTATCTATATTAAATGACTCCCAAACATGGTTAAAATAATAGTACTTTACATCTGCTATATTTTTAGATACCTGTAAAGCTTGATGTTTATTAATAAATTTCTGGTTGTAAACTTCCCAATATCCTTGAGGAAAATTTATTATATTATCCATTTATATTCATCTTATAATAATTAATATGTTGTCTATCATATGCTTTTTTCCAATTTTTAAAATCGATATCCCAATCTCCAATAGGAGAAGGATCATGTAGCATATAATTATATCTATCTATACCGTTTATCATTACAGTGCTTTCTGGACTATAGGTAGCTATTGGTTTACATAAGGTACTTACAAACATCATTCCAATAGCTAATCTATCATGATCATCCTCATTCTCTTGACTACCATGTATAATATATGGGCTATGAATAAGGCATTGTCCTTGGTGAACTTCAGGCTGGTCTAAAATATCAATTTCATAGTCAACTGTTTGACCGCGCATTAATAAATTATTTTTCAATTTAATATCATTATGATTCTGTTGATTTAATTTATGACTACCAGTAACATATTGTAAAGCACCACTAAAGTATAAGCTATCTGTGACAGCATACCAAACAGTGAGGGCATTATGTTTATTATCGAAATTCCAATAAGTAGCATCTTGGTGAAAGCTTACCTTTTTTTTATCTTTGGCTTTTTTAAACCAAAGCATAGTATCCCAAGCGTGAAAATCTTCTCCTATCAATAGTCTAACATAATTTATTATATTTGTATTTCTACAAAGATTATCAATTAAAGGAAATAATACATTACTCTTGCATCTATAATCTGAATTCATTAAATCATATTTTTTATCTAATTTTCTAATTTCTATTTCAAAATTCTTAGCTTCACTATCATCAAGAACAGGTAAAGGACCTATCCACCCATCTTGTAAATAATTTTCTATTAAACTATTCATTTTCTAATCCTAGTATTTTTTTTCTTTCTAATTGATTAAGTGTATGTAAAACAACTATAGTTTCAGCATCGTAAGTTGTATCGAGTTTATAAAAAGGTTTGTGCTCTTCTGAAATTTGACTGTTTCTCGTATATCCTTTAGGATATATTCTTTCATAGAGCACGATATAATCAAGCATTCTGTAGTGTTTAATTAGTCCTTTTTGCTGCATAACTCTAATTTTGTTCATGGATCTTTCAATGTTTAATTGATGTCGCAAATTTTTATTTGTGAAAAAACTAAATCGATTTACAGATTCTGCATAATTTATCAATACTTCAAATAATTCTAAGGAAACTATCATCGAATATAAATGTAAATTTAAATTTTTAACAAAAGGGCGTATTCTAGTGAAAAGATTTGATCCATTCCAAAATTGATAATTTGGGTAAAATCTACCAGCAAGAGTTCCTACTAATTTTTCATTATAATAAGCACCAAATGTTTGACATATGTCGAGATCGTAGACCCGTAGCATATCAGATAAACTATGTACTGAATCTTTAGGCAACAACATAACATCGTCGAAAGAATTGTACATATCAATGAACTCATCTCTATGCTCCGAAGTCATTTGTTTAACTTGTATTTCATTAAGCATAAAATATTTATACTTAAAATAAATACTAAATAATTTTTTTAAATAAAACTATGGATTTTGAAAATATCTTATATACTCCTTTAGACACGCCGCCCTTACCAAATTTTGATCTCGACAAAATTTATCATTGGTTAGAAGTTAGTCATCGAGAACAAGAAAGATGGCGGAAAAAAATATCAAAGTTTACTTCTGAAAATGCCGGATTTATTGTAAATTACCCTTGGAATATCTCAATAGCATATTTTAACATGACAGGAAAAGGACCAGGATGGCTTAACGGGTTTGAAGAGCAGTTTCCAGAAATAAGTCAATATATTTCAACTTGTTTTGACATTCCTATTGAAAATTTTGGTTCTGTTGTAATGTTACCAATGAAGTCTACTACAATAGGAGCAGGATTTTATCATCAAGATCACGATTGGTATGGGTTAAGAATGTATTTAGAATTTGAAGATTATGAAAATAATAGTCTAATGATTCGTAGAACTAAAGTTCCATATAGTAAGCAAACAATGATTGAAACACCAGTAAATGAAGATTTATTACAAGATAAAGAAATTAAAGCTAAAATACTAAACAATAGACAATGTTGGTACATTAATAATGTACGAGCTTGTCATTCTACTTTTGTTAAAGAGCCCGGGAAAAAAAGAATTGCTGTATTACTAACAAGTAGATTTACAAATTTTGATATTGTTTTTCCAAAAGTCAAAAAATTGGTAATGAACTCTGTTAAAAAATACACAGATTATGTAATACAATGGGTTCCTGAGAATGAAGATAGATAGTTTTTTTAAGTTCCACGTTTACTATCTTACTGGAGTTTTGGGCATGATAACGGCAGTGGTCATGGCTGCGATCTACGATCTATGGCTATGGCTGTTGATAGGATTCCTTTATGCTAGATTTACCATGTTATTTGGAGCGCATATAGGACTACATAGATACTTCGCACACAACGCTTTTAAAACCACAGCCTTCAAACACAAGGTCATAGCCTGGCTCAGCTTCCTCTCCGGAGAGGGCAGCCCGATAATGTGGTTCGTGCATCATAATCATCATCATGCTCACGCAGACCAAGAGCTTGATATAAGCAGCCCTAGAGAAGGCTTGTTTAGGGCTTTCCTTTGGAATCTACGCGGTGAACAACATTGGAGACAAAAGAAAGTTCGTATCTTTCCTAAACATCTTTTCAAAGATAAAACAGTGCGATTCGTCCATGAAAATTATTTTAAGCTATGGATCGCCATAGGTCTCGCTTCAATTTTAATAGATTGGAAAGTGTTTTTATTTCTAGTGCTGTTTCCTATAGGGCACAATAATCTAGTGTCAGTGGTTATGGCGGTGTTGCTGCATGTCAAGATGCCCGGCAGCTATCGTAACTATGACACTGATGACGTTTCATGGAACAATCACTATCAAGCGCTGGCCATGCTGGCCGAAGGATATCATAATAATCATCATAGATTCCCAAGCGCCTATGATCAAGCCATGAGTCCGGGTGAATTTGATCTAGGAGGCTGGCTAGTAAAAAAACTTTTCTTAGAAAAAGCTGATGTCAGCCACAGCGATCTTACCGCCAAACCCTAGCGTTGATTTAAACATCCTGCGATAGCTAAAAGAAGTAAGTTCGGTTATGATGCGATCGTCGTTGACGATTTTCTCTGTTTTAATTTTATTTGGACGAAGAATGTTATTTTCTCTATCTTCTAAAGACATAGCGATTTCTAATGCCCCACTAGCAGTCATACAATGTCCTATATAAGTTTTATAGCTAACAATAGGAATGTCTTTGCTTATAACCTTACTAAAATATTCATATTCTGTTCGATCTCCTAGTATCGTTCCTGGAGCATGAGCGTTCCAAAAATCAAATACATTATAATTTATGCCTTTAATATTGTTTATTATTTCATCACTGGTCCCAGGATTAGTTAAAGAGTTATTTGTCCAAAATGCTGTTTGATTAATACATGCTTTAGCAGGATTAGTAAAGTTAACTCTACTATTTTTGACTAAAAAAACACTAATCCCTTTGCCCATCCGAAAACCCTTACTCGACGAATCAAATGGAATACCAGTAGAATTGTCCATAGCACCCAAATTATTAAATCTGTAAAAATCAAAATCGTCGTTTAAATTATCAGCGCATACAACTATTACTGGTAACTTTTTATCTAGGCTAACTAGCCCTGCTAGATAAAACGAATAAATGCTGCTAGAACAATTAGCATTGATAATCATAGTTTCATTTGTGGTTCCTAAATATTCACTTATTCTACGAGTATACCCACCTCCCCAACTGTCTAATAGAATAGTCGGACTCATTCTTTTTTTATTCTGTTTAAAATTTTCAAAAGTCAATGAAAGACTATTAGATTTAAAAGAACTCATTGAACTTACTATTAGTGGAAAATGACTCTTTATTGATTCTTTAAATGGTAAGTTTTTAAGCAGTTCTAAATTCCATTCTGTGGTATAAAAATATTCTAAAATTTCTGTACTCATAATTAAATTTATCAAGATAAATTTATTCAAATAAATAAATGATGAACATTAAACAACAACAAACTATAAAATTTGTTTTGCTATGTTTTTTTTCGATAATTGGAGTATTTTTTTATCTACAAACTGGCGGTACAATAGAAAAAGCAATCTTTATCTATCTAGGATTTTGGATTTTATCTAGGCTTCATATGATAGCAATTCATAAATGGCTAGGTCATAATGAAATTGAAGTAAATTGGATAGGTAGAATTTTTTTCCTATGGGTTTTAGTATCATGTTGTCTGGTTAAACCATTACATTACATTGTATGTCATCGTTTACATCATAAGTATTCTGATACTGAGCGAGATCCTCATGCTAATTCTCTAGGTTTTTGGAATCTATTGATAGGAAATTTACGAATACCTAAAAACTCATATGTACATCTAAAAGATATTTTTGATAAAAAAGATATAATTTTTGTAAATAGGTATTACTATTATCTATATATCCTAAATCTAGCTTGTTTTTGGTTAATTGATCCACATATTGTTATGCTTAGTTTTTTATTTCTAAATTTAAAAATATTAGTTAACACGACTCTGTTTAACTATCTTACTCATGGAGGTAAACACGGAACCGGGCCTATTAATTTACCAATTTGGACTGTTTTTGTGTTTGGATACTTTGGGGAGCATAAACATAAGGATCATCACATAAACACAACAAAGTATTTAAATAGAATATCTGGAGAAAATAAATACACTACTTGAAGGATAAACTATGTATGGATTAATACAAAAATTGTTATTGACAAATCCTGAATACGGAAATGAAATGATCTTCGATAAACCTCTAATGTTGAATTATTTTTCAGCAACTAATCAAACCGAACTTCTTACAGAATTTCAAAACTTTTTAGATCTAAGATCAAAGGTTTATCAAGCACATCAAAGCTATGCTGGAGCAGCAGATAGAATAAGTGTTGATAACTCTATTCCAAATTCTTATTATTTTTATTATAAACTTTCGGATGAAGATTGGAACTATATAACAGGATTGTCAGAATGGGCTATTTTTGTAGAAGCTAGAGATACACTTTTTCCTAAACTTGGATGGGTAAATTTAGGATATAGGAGAATACTTAACCCTATACCAGCGCATCAATTAGAAGAAAGAGGACTACTAGCACATACCTATTTCCGAGACATTTGGGATACCGCTATACCTGTTTAAGGAAGTTAAAACGAATAAAACTTTACAAGAATATTCTTCATGATTTATCCAAGCATGATTGTTAGCTTCTTGAATTACCGAATCACCCTTTTTTAGAATTATTTCTTGTTGTTCTAAAATTAATTCTATTTGACCTTCTAATACATAGGCAAAGTCAATACTATTTGTCTTGTGAAATAACCTTTTTTTAGTTTTTGGTAAAAAATTAACTATTCTAAAAATTATTTCGTTTTCAACAACATCTAAATTTTTCATTTCAGAAGTTCTATATAGATCTAAAAAACTGAATCCTATTTTAGGTCTATAAACAATTCGATCTTCTAAATCATTTTGGATTATAGGATTCTTTTTATTTCTATGAATTATTATTTTATTCATTTAAAATCTCATATAAATAGAATATATTACTTATGTAAACTATATGCTAACTCATAAAAAACACTTTTTCTTAGTTCAGTTACCTCAAATAACACTTGGATTAATATGTTTATTACATTTATTTTATACATCAGCGGTAGTATGGCTTTGGGCAACCTTTGTTTTTTGGTTTTTGGCCTATGTTTTAGGTGAAGGTATAACTTATCATAGATATTTTGGGCATGATGCTTTTAAATTTAAATGGCCAATTTTACCTAAAATTATCTCAATATTTTGTATCATGTCTGGTTTTGGCAATCCGATTAATTGGAGATCGACTCATAAATACCATCATTTATATGCTGATAAAGAAGGAGATCCTCATTCTCCAAAACTAAGTTTTTGGCATGGCACAGTTGGGTGGCACATGATCAATAGAGAAATCGATTTAATGCATTGCAGAAGATTATTAGCCGACCCCTATTATGTATGGATTTCTAAGTATACAATACATATTTGGTATTTTTGTGCTATAGTTTTATTTTTAATACATCCTTTATTAATGCTTTATACAATAGGACTAGGAGGACTAATAGGTTTTATTCTAGTTGCTCAAGTTACAGGTTTATCGCATAGGTACGGAAATAAAAAATTTCCTACAGATGATGATGGTAGGAATATTACTTGGCTAAGTTGGATTACCTGGGTAGGATCTGGTGCTCTACAGAATAATCATCATGCCTTTCCAGGAAGGTGGCATGATTCCCACGAATGGTATGAATTTGATATTGGAAAATATATAATTCCTTTACTGGCAACTAAAGAGTTAAGGAAATTATGATTTCATATATACGTCAAAATTTTACTCCTCAATTTAGTTTGATAGTAATTCCATATTTTATTTTCACATTTACATGTTTATACTTCTCTGACGTTAAATGGACTTATGTGATATTTTTTATGACTATATTAGGTCTTTTAGGTAACGGTGTAGTTGGTCATAGATTAATTGCTCACAGACAGTTTACTCCTGCAAAATGGACTATTCCAATACTATACTTACTTTGTACTTTAGCAGCTTTTGCTCCTGTTTGGTATTGGAGAGCACAGCATTGGCATCATCATAAACATAGTGACCAAGATATAGATGTTCATAGTCCGCATTCACAAACATTTTTTGACAGTTTTTTTGGATGGGCGCTGAAACAAAAATTTGTAAAAGTTGTGTTAACCACAGAAAAAAGGTCTCTAAGAGAATCGTTAAGCGATAAGAATATGCAGTTTTTCTATAATTATAATTATTACTTAATCTATCTATTTTTATTAATTTTAGCATCTATTTCCATAGAGCTTTTGCTAGCCTATTTTATATTTTATTGGTTAGAAATATTAAGATTAGGGTTAATAACTAGTTTAGCCCACATTAATATACCATTTAGCTACAGAAATTTTGAAACTAAAGATAAAAGCTACAATAATCTTGTTATTGGTTATCTTACATTTGGGTTTGGTTGGCATAATAATCATCATGCTAATCCTATGTTACTTGATACACAGATAAAATGGTGGGAATTTGATCTTGAAGCGAAACTCGCAAAAATTATTAATTGTATTCCCGGAGTTAAAAAGTGAAAAAGTTAAATCACAATACGGCAATAAGATCATTACAAATTTTTAATCATTTATTACTTGCTATAGGATTAATTTTTGTAATAGTCAATCAAGACTATTTTTACTTACTAATTTCATTATTAGTCTATTGGACTATAGGTGTCTTAGGAATTAATATAGGATTTCATAGACTTATATCCCATAGAAGTTTTAAAACAAATACTAATATAGAAAAAGCTTTAGCTTTAATAGGCTGCTTAACAACTGTTGGAAGTCCTTTAGCTTGGGCAGCTATACATAGGCAACATCATTTTAGTTGTGAAAAACCTGGCGATCCCCATAGCCCTTATATATTAGGTAATATACGGGCTTGGTTCGGGTTTTGGAATAAAAAGAATCTTAATTTAAAATTAATTAATGATTTAAGATCTAACTCATATTACCGTTTTTTACACAAAAATTATTTTTATATTATTCTATTCTACTGCCTAGCACTATATTTAATAGATCCATTATATATTATTTTTGTGTACGCCATTCCAGCATGTTTTTGTCTTCATAGTACAAGTGCCATTATAGTAATTGCTCATAAACATGGTTATAGAACTTATGATCTAAAAAAGGATCAGGCTAGAAATAGTTGGATAGCTAATTTAATAACTTTAGGTGAAGGTTGGCATAATAATCATCATGCAAAACCTTATAAATGGAGTAATTGGGAAAAATGGTGGGAATGGGATTTGCCTTCCTTAATTATAAGATTAATTAAAAAACCATTATAATTTACAGTTAACATTTGGATAAATGAAATTAACATCTAATATTGCCGTTTGTTCCATACCTTGTTGACACAGAAACTAAATAACTGTATAATCAGTTCATGCGTTAGAAATTAAATTTGTTTTGAACAAGTTGTAAAAAAACAACAGTTTGACAAGGCATAAACAAGATAGTATAATTTGTTTTGTAGTAAGTAACAAGGAATTAATTTTCAATGAAACTAAAGTATCATTCGATGACAAGTTGTAGTAAGATAGGCAAAGGCCTTGTGCCCGCCTATTGGTCTGCGATCAAGTCATTTAATGATCGTCAAGAGATTATGGGGTCCCGGAGGACCGTAGCGTAAAGCTAGCAATACTCCACAAGGGACCCCAGGATCGAAAGACCTGGGGTTTTTTGTTTTAAGTGTGAGGGAACGCGACCCTGCCCGCACTATAAACATGGGCTTAATGAGGGCGTACCAGGGGATGGGAAGACTGTGGCGATAACACAGTTGGTAAAAACCTAGAGTAATAAAACATTCTTCCCTATGGTTTTACTTGCCGTCGCAGGGCAAGTGAAGAATGTTTTACTACACACATTCTAAAGAGTGTGTTCGAAGTTATGGAGGTGTAGGAAAATTGGTAACCCCAGGTGACTG
>Ga0214917_10007344_pt1 | contig 11182 bp, 7 predicted proteins | sample LL_1208_BB_MetaG_FD_177983 | JGI IMG/M metagenome (GOLD analysis project Ga0214917, IMG submission 177983) | Freshwater microbial communities from Lake Lanier, Atlanta, Georgia, United States - LL_1208_BB | ecosystem: Environmental > Aquatic > Freshwater > Lake | place: USA: Georgia | collected...
AATTACGGCCGAATAACCGGCGCCGGTCGCCATCTCGATCGCCTCGAGCGTCTCGGTGAGCGTGCCGATCTGGTTGACCTTGATGAGGATCGAGTTGGCGATGCCCTTGCGGATGCCCTCGGCGAGGATTTTGGTGTTGGTGACGAACAGATCGTCGCCGACCAGTTGCGTGCGCTTGCCGAGGCGCTGCGTGAGCAACGCCCAACCCGCCCAATCGCCCTCGGCCATGCCGTCCTCGATGGTGACGATGGGATATTTGGCCACCAGCTTGCCGAGATAACCGACGAACGCCTCGGCCGAGAACGCGCGACCCTCGCCGTGCAACTCGTAGCGACCTTTGCGGAAAAACTCGGAACTCGCCACGTCGAGACCGAGCAGGATGTCGCGCCCGGGGCGGTAACCCGCTTTTTCGATCGCCTGCAGCAGCAGCTTGAGCGCGGCTTCGTTGGAGGCGAGATCGGGCGCGAAGCCGCCCTCGTCACCGACGGCGGTCGTGAGCTTTTTGCCCTTCAGGATGGCTTTGAGGGTGTGGAAGATCTCGGCGCCCTGCTGCAACGCCTGCGAAAAACTTTTGGCCCCGACCGGCAGGATCATGAATTCCTGGATGTCGAGACTGTTGTCGGCGTGCGCGCCGCCGTTGATGACGTTCATCATCGGCACCGGCATCACCGGCTTGCGGCCCTGCGCGAGATAACGCCAGAGCGCCATGTCGGCATCTTCGGCCGCCGCATGCGCCGTCGCGAGCGACACGGCGAGCAACGCGTTCGCCCCGAGTCGGCCCTTGTTCTCGGTGCCGTCGAGCGCGATGAGCCGCGCGTCGATCTCCCCTTGCGCACGTGCATCGCGACCGGTGAGCGCCTTGCGAATGACGGTATTCACGTTGCGCACGGCCTTCTGCACGCCCTTGCCGAGGTAACGCTTGGGGTCGCCATCGCGCAACTCGACCGCTTCGCGCGAACCGGTCGAGGCGCCCGAGGGCACGGCGGCACGACCGACGGCACCGCTCGCCAACACCACGTCCGCTTCGACGGTCGGATTGCCGCGCGAATCGATGATTTCGCGCGCGACGATATGTTTGATGCGGCTCATACGTGGTCTTCCTCGAAGGGTCTGGATTTGGTGCTGCGGTCGAGTTCGACCAAGGTGGCGAGCAACGAGGCCATGCGGCCGAGGGGCCAGGCGTTCGGGCCGTCCGACAGCGCTTTGGCCGGATCGGGATGCGTTTCCATGAAGAGCCCGGCGACGCCCGCGGCGACGGCCGCACGCGCGAGCACCGGCACGAACTCGCGCTGCCCGCCCGACGAGGCGCCCTGCCCGCCCGGCAACTGCACCGAATGCGTCGCATCGAACACGACCGGGCAACCGGTCTTGCGCATCACCGCGAGGCTGCGCATGTCGGAGACGAGATTGTTGTAACCGAAACTGAAGCCGCGCTCGCAGACCATGATGTCGGGGTTACCCGTCGAGCGCGCCTTGTCGACCACGTTCTGCATCTCCCAGGGCGAGAGGAACTGGCCTTTTTTGATGTTCACCGGTTTGCCTTGCGAAGCGGCGGCGACGATGAAGTTCGTCTGCCGACAAAGAAAGGCCGGCGTCTGCAAGACGTCGACCACGGCCGCGACTTCGGCGAGCGGCGTATCCTCGTGCACGTCGGTGAGCACCGGGACACCAAATTTTTTGCGTATGCCGGCGAGCACCGCGAGCCCCGCTTCGAGACCCGGGCCGCGAAAACTCGTCCGCGACGAGCGGTTGGCTTTGTCGAAGGACGCTTTGAACACGTACGGCACGCCGAGCGGCCGCGTGATCTCCAGCATGCGCCCCGCCACTTCCTCGCACAGCGTCGCGCTTTCGATCACGCAAGGACCCGCGATCAGAAACAGCGGCTGCGTCGCACCGACTTCGATTCCTGCCAGTTTCATTTCGAACCTCCCGCACGACGCGCTGCGGCGGCGCCGGCTGCGGCGATGAAGCCGGTGAACAACGGATGACCATCGCGCGGGTTCGAAGTGAACTCCGGATGGAACTGCGTCGCCACGAACCATGGATGATTCGGCAACTCGACGATTTCGACCAACTCGTCGGGCGACATGCCCGAGAACACCAGTCCCGCAGCGCGATAACGCTCGAGATAACCGTTGTTGAATTCGTAGCGATGCCGGTGCCGCTCGCGGATCGAATCGGCGCCGTAAATCGCGCGCGCCTTGCTGCCGGCGAGCAGACGCACGTCCTGGCCACCTAGACGCATCGTGCCGCCTTTGTCGGAGGCGGCATCGCGCGCCTGCGCGCCACGCGCCGCATCCTGCCACTCGGTGATCAACGCGATCACCGGATGCGGCGTCGCCGGATTGAATTCCGTGCTGGTCGCGCTGTCGAGACCGAGCACGTGACGGCCGTATTCGATCACGGCCAACTGCATGCCGAGGCAAATGCCGAGATACGGCACGCCCTGCTCGCGCGCATGGCGCACGGCGCGAATCTTGCCCTCGATGCCGCGCTCGCCGAAACCGCCGGGCACGAGGATGGCATCCATGCCCTCGAGCACCGCCGTGCCGCGCTCTTCGAGATCGGTGGATTCGATGAAGTGGATCTGCACGCGCGTCCGCGTCTTGACGCCCGCATGCGTGAGCGCTTCGTTGAGCGAGATGTAGGAGTCGCGGTTCTGCACGTACTTGCCGACCATCGCGATGCGCACTTCACGCTCGGGATGGGCTTTGGCATCGACCACCGCCTGCCACTCGGAAAGATCCGCCGGCTTGGCGAGCGACTCGAGACGCAACTTCTCGATCACGATCTCGTCGAGCGCCTGCTCGTGCAGCAGCATCGGGATCTTGTAGATGTCGTCGGCGTCGATGGCCGAAATGACCGCGCGCTCCTCGACGTTGGTGAACAACGCGATTTTGCGTCGATGTTCGGCCGGCAGCGGATGCTGCGCGCGACAGAGCAGGATGTCGGGCTGGATGCCGATGCCGCGCAATTCTTTGACCGAATGCTGCGTGGGCTTGGTTTTGATTTCGCTGCCGCCACCGACCACGGGCACCAGCGTCAAATGCATGAAGATCGCATGACTGCGACCGAGTTCGACGCCGATCTGGCGGATGGCCTAGAGGAACGGCAGCGACTCGATGTCGCCGACCGTACCGCCGACCTCGACCATGCAGACGTCTGCGCCGTCCGCGCCGAGCATGATGCGGCGTTTGATTTCGTCGGTGATGTGCGGAATCACCTGCACGGTGGCGCCGAGGTAATCGCCGCGGCGCTCTTTGGCGATCACGCTCTCGTAGATGCGGCCGGTCGTGAAGTTGCTGTGCCGACCGGTGACGGTGCGCACGAAGCGCTCGTAGTGACCGAGATCGAGGTCGGATTCGGTGCCGTCGTCGGTGACGAACACCTCGCCGTGCTGGAACGGGCTCATCGTGCCCGGATCGACGTTGATGTAAGGGTCGAGTTTGACCATCGCGATCTTGAGACCGCGGGCCTCGAGTATCGCCGCCAAAGACGCCGAGGCGATGCCCTTCCCCAACGAGGAAACGACACCGCCCGTGACAAATACGAAACGAGGCATGGTGGACCGCCGCTACTGATGCACCGCGTCGTCATCGAGACGAACGCAGCACGACGGGAAGTCAGATTAGCAAATCCGCCCCGCTCCCGTCCACTCTATCCGAACCCTGCCGCGCCGCTCGGCACCGGCGCGCAGCGACGCTGCGACCACCCAATCACCGAGTGCGAGCGGCGTATGCGCGGCGCACAACATCGGCACATCGTCGCGGCGCCACGGCAAGACGCCGCGCGCGCGCAGCAGCTCTTTGACGCTCTGCCGCCCCGCCCCGCGCTCCACTTCGATGCGCTCGCCACCATTTCGAAACCGTACCTGCAGACGCGCAGGCAAGTGCGCACGCAAAATCGGACCATGCGGGTCGGCGACGATGCGCAAGCGCCCGCGACCCTCGCCGAGCTCGAGCACGCGCTGACGTCGCCAATCCCAGACCATGCTCGCGGGCAAATTCCGCGGCGGCGCCTGCGGCACGTCGCAATGGAGCAAGCCGCGAAACCGCCGCACGCGCCCGCCCGGCCATTGCACGACGGGCAACGCATCGGCGCGCGCGGCCGGCAATTCGCGGCGCACGCGCTCGAGATGCGTCGCATCGGGCAGGCTCGCGCCGCAGGCGGCGATCCAGGCGCGCAAGGCGTTGCGCTGCCGCGCGAGACCGAGCTTCGCGAGCTTGTCGAGCGCCAAGGCCTCGCCCTCGACCAAAGACGACAGATCGATCGCGGCAAGCTCGCCGAGCAACTCGCGCGCTTCGGCCAAATGCGCGGTACTGCGCGCCGCCACCCGCGCCGCCGCCGGCCAGCGCGAGCGCAGCAAAGGCACGATGCGTCGCCGCACGTAGTTGCGATCGAAACGCTCATCGACGTTGCTGTCGTCTTCCACCCAATCGAGCTTCGCCTGCAGCGCGAAGTCGACGAGCTCGGCGCGCGAACTGCCGAGCAAAGGACGCAACGACCACCCGCGTCCGAACGGCGCGCACGCCGGCATCGCCGCGAGCCCGGCGACACCCGCGCCGCGCATCAGTTGCAACAACACGGTTTCGAGCTGATCGTCCTCGTGATGCGCCGTGAGCAGAACCTCACCGCGCCGCAAGACCTGCTCGAACGCGGCGCGGCGGACGCGGCGCGCCTCGGCTTCGAGCGAAGTGCCGCGGACGCGCGAGACGCTCACGTGCCGCACCGTCAGCGGCACGCTGAAACTTCGACACAGCATTCGACAATGGCGCGCCCAATCGTCCGCGGCGGCTTGCAGATGGTGATGCACATGCACCGCGCGCAACGGCAGCCGCGCCAGTGTCCGATCGGTTTTGCGCGCTGCGCCGAGCGCCGCCAGCAACGCCACCGAATCGACGCCGCCGCTCAAGGCGATGCACAGACCCGTGAAGTCACGCTCGGCGTGCGCCGCGCGAACGGCGGCCGTCACCGTGGCGACGAGTGCGCGTTTCACGCCTCGGCGTAGACGCCGAAGCCTGCGATGCGGGCGCTGCGCTCGGCGAGCAGCGTGTCGATCGATTTGGCTTTGAGCGCCGCGAGATGCCGCGCGATCGCCGCACCCACGCCCGCGGCGACCACCGCCGGCGCACGATGCGCTCCGCCGAGCGGCTCGAGCACCACTTCGTCGATGAGCCCGAGTTTCTGCAAGCGATCGGCGGTGAGGCCCATCGCGTCGGCGGCGACTTCTTTCTTGTCGGCGCTCTTCCAAAGAATCGAGGCGCAGCCTTCCGGCGAGATCACCGAATAGGTACCGAACTGCAACATCAAAAGTCGATCGCAAACGCCGATCGCGAGCGCACCGCCCGAGCCGCCTTCGCCGATCACGACCGTCACGATGGGCGAGCGCAACTTCGCCATCTCGAACAAGTTGCGCGCGATCGCTTCGCTCTGACCGCGCTCTTCCGAGCCGACGCCCGGATACGCGCCCGGCGTGTCGATGAAGGTCACGAGCGGCAACCCGAAACGCTCGGCGGTATGCATCAAGCGCAATGCCTTGCGATACCCCTCGGGGCGCGGCATGCCGTAGTTGCGGCGCACGCGCTCTTTGGTGTCACGGCCTTTTTGGTGACCGATCACCATCACGGGCTCGCCTTCGAGCCGCGCGAGACCCCCGACGAGCGCCGGATCGTCGGCGTACATCCGGTCACCGTGCAGTTCCTGGAAATCGGTGAAGGTGTTGGCGATGTAATCGAGCGTGTAGGGACGTTGCGGATGACGCGCAAGCTGCGTGATTTGCCACGGACTAAGGTTCGAGAAAATGCTGCGCGTCAACTGCCGCGCCTTGCCCTCGAGGCGCACGATCTCCGCCTGGATGTTGGCGCTGTCGTCAGACTTCACGTGACGCAGCTCTTCGATCTTCGCCTCGAGTTCGGCGATGGGTTGTTCGAAATCCAGGAAGCTGATGGCCATGGCGCGAGGTTACGGGGCGAACCCCGCCCTTTCAACCCGAAGAACCGTACGCACCGTTGGCGAGGCCGGGCGGCGGGCCATACACCACCCGCAGGCCTTCGGGGCCGACGAGACGCTCGAGCGCTTCGAGCAGCTCGCGACTTGCGCGCACGCGCCAGTCAGCGCCGAGTTCGAGCGCGGCACTCGCCTGCTCGCCCGCATAGCGTATGCCGACCGCACAAGGCCCGCCGCGATGCGGCGCGAGCACGCTCGCCAAGCGTTCGAGCTTCGCCGCCTGATCGGCCGCACTCGCCTGCGGCCAGATGAGCACGATGCGCACGGCCTGCTGCTCGCGCGCCTGATCGAGCGGCGTGACGCGCTTTGCGGCCAAGCGCCACGCGTCGCTGAATTCGTCGAACCGCAACTGCCCCTCGACAAGCACCAGCGCGTCCTTGCCGATGAGCTCGCGATAGGTCTGGAAGACTTCTTCGAAGAACGTCACTTCCATGCGCCCGGTGCGATCATCGAGCACGATCGAATTGCGATTGCCGCGCTTGCGCACTTCGTGCACGTAACCGGCCACGGCCGCGCTGCGCCCACCGAAGAAACCGCGCTCGGGCGAACCGCCCGCGGGCCGATCGCTGATCAGATCGGCGATGCGGCCGGTGACGAAACGCGCGAGATCTTTTTCATAGGCGACGATCGGATGTCCGGTGAGATACAAGCCGAGCGTCTCGCGCTCGCCGGCGAGGCGCTGCGACTCGCTCCACTCCGACACCTCGCGCCCCACTTGCGCAACGTCCGCACTCGCGGTGTCGCCGCCCGCCAATCCGAACAGATCCACCTGCCCGGTCTCCACCGCGCGCGTCGCCTGCTCGCCGAGCTTCATGGCCGCTTCGAGCCGCAGCGTCAACGTCGCACGATTGACGCCGAACGAATCACAGCTGCCCGCACGGATCAGCGCTTCGACCACGCGACGATTGATCCGATTGAGATCGAGACGCCGACAAAAGTCCTCGAGATTCGCATACCGACCGTTCGTCGCCCGCTCTTGCGTGATCGCCTGCACGACGCCCTCGCCGACGCCCTTGATCGCACCCAGGCCGTAGCGCACGAGACCGGCACCGGCTACCACGAACTCGAATTCGGACGCGTTCACGTCCGGCGCCAAGACGGTCAGACCCATCTGATCGCACTCGTCTTTCAGCGTCACCACCTTGTCGGTGTGGTTCATGTCGGCCGACAACACCGCGGCCATGAAGGCTTCGGGGTGGTGCGCTTTGAGGTAGGCGGTCTGGTACGACAGCAACGCATAGGCCGCCGAGTGCGATTTGTTGAATCAGTAGCCCGCGAATTTTTCGATCAGATCGAAGATGTAGCTCGATTGCTGCTCCGGGACGCCTTGCGCCTTCGCGCCATCGACGAACACGCTGCGCTGCTTGGCCATCTCCTCGGGTTTTTTCTTGCCCATGGCGCGGCGCAGCAGATCGGCGCCGCCCAGGGTATAGCCCGACAACACCTGCGCGATCTGCATCACCTGCTCTTGGTAGAGGATCACGCCGTAGGTCGGCTTGAGCACCGGCTCGAGACTGGGGTGCAGATAATCGATCGGCCCTTCGATGCGTCCGTGCTTGCGATTGATGAAGTCGTCGACCATCCCCGATTGCAGCGGGCCCGGCCGAAACAGCGCGACCAGCGCGATGATGTCTTCGAAGGTATCGGGCTGCAGGCGTCGCACCAGATCCTTCATGCCGCGCGATTCGAGCTGGAACACGGCGGTGGTACGACACGACTTCAACAACGCGAACGTCGCCGCGTCGTCCATCGGCAAGGTCGCGATGTCGAGCAACGGCTCACCGGCGGCCTCGCGCGCGCGGTTGACCGTGCGCACCGCGTGCTCGATCACCGTCAAGGTCCGCAAGCCCAGGAAGTCGAACTTCACGAGCCCGGCGGCCTCGACGTCGTCTTTGTCGAATTGCGTGACGACGTTGCTGCCACCCTCTTCGCAATAAAGCGGCGCGAAATCCTCGATCACCGATGGCGCGATCACCACGCCGCCGGCGTGCTTGCCGGCGTTGCGCGTCAGGCCTTCGAGCGATTTGGCGAGGTTGATGAGGTTGCGCACTTCTTCGTCGCTCTTGTAGAGCTTGCGCAACTCGGGCTCTTTTTCCAGCGCCGCATCGAGCGTGATGTCGAGCTCGAAGGGAATGAGCTTGGCGATCCGGTCGACGTAGCTGTAGCCGAGACCGAGCACGCGCCCCGCGTCGCGCACCACCGCCTTTGCCGCCATCGTGCCGTAGGTGATGATCTGCGAGACGCGTCGACGGCCGTATTTTTCAGCGACGTATTCGATCACGCGATCGCGCCCGTCCATGCAGAAGTCGACGTCGAAGTCGGGCATGGAGACGCGCTCGGGATTCAAAAAGCGCTCGAACAGCAAATCGTATTGCAAAGGATCGATGTCGGTGATGCCGAGCGCGTAAGCGACGAGCGAGCCGGCACCCGAGCCGCGCCCCGGTCCGACCGGCACGCCGTTCTCGCGCGCCCAACGGATGAAATCCGCGACGATCAGAAAGTAGCCGGCAAAGCCCATCGTGCAAATCGTGTCGCTTTCGCTCGCGAGTCGCGCCAGATACTGCTCGCGATCGAGCGCCGGGGCTTTGGCGAACCGCAACTCTAGACCACGCCCGGCTTCTGCGCGCAAGAACGCTTCGGTGCTCGTGCCTTCGGGCACCGGATAGGCGGGCAACCGGCTCTCGCCGAGTTTCAGCACCAGGCTGCAACGCCGCGCGATCTGCACCGTGTTGGCGATCGCTTCGGGCAGATCGGCGAACAACTCGCTCATCTCGCGCGCGCTGCGCAAGTATTGCTGCGCGGTGTAACGCCGCGGGCGTTGTGCATCGCCGAGTTGCACGCTGTCGTGGATGCACACGCGCGCCTCGTGCGCCTCGAAGTCTTCGGGCGCGAGGAACCGCACGTCGTTGGTGGCGACCACCGCCACGCCCGCTTGCGCCGCGAGCGCGAGCGTCGCCTCGATCAAGCGCTCCTCGCCTTCGCGACCGAGCCGCTGCAACTCGAGGTAATACCGATCGCCGAACAGCGTGCGCCAAAAATCGAGATGCCGCGCAGCATCGGCTGCTTTGCCCTCGACTAAGGCCCGCCCGACATCGCCCGCCGCGGCACACGAGAGCGCGATCAAGCCGGCCGTACTCTCGACCGTGAACCACTCGCGGTGGACGCGCGGTTCGCCACGCTGCTGACCCTCGAGATAGGCGCGACTGACGAGCGCGGTCAGATTGCGATAGCCCGCATCGTTCATGCACAACAGCGCGATGCGCGTCGGCTCGACTTTTTCTCCGGCTTCGGCGACGAGCAGATCGACGCCGATGATGGGCTTCACGCCGCACCCGAGCGCAGCGCGATAGAACTTCACCATCGCGAACAGATTGCTCTGATCGGTGATCGCGACCGCCGGCATCCCGCGCTCGGCCACTTGCTCGACGAGCGCAGGGATGCGCACCACGCTGTCGACCAGCGAATATTCGGTGTGCAGGCGCAGGTGGACGAAGGAAGTCACACCAGAGATTTTACCGGCCCGAAGCTCAGGCGGTGCGCCGATGAGATGCCGTTTGCGCGCAGCGCGGCGAGGTGCGCTGCGGTCGGATAGCCCTTGTGGATCGCGAAACCGTATGCAGGAAAGCGCGTATCCAGTTGTTCCATCACGTGATCTCGCAAGGTCTTGGCAAGGATGCTGGCGGCGCTGATCGCCGCCCGCGTGGCATCCCCCTTCACCACCGCCTCGGCATGCACGAGCCCCTCGATGCCGTCGAGGCGCGGCAGACGGTTGCCGTCGACCTCGAGATGCGTGGGCGCCACGGCGAGCCCGATCACCGCCCGGCGCATGGCCAGCAGAGTTGCCTGCAGGATGTTGATGGCGTCGATCTCGCGGGCGCTCGCGATCCCGTAGGCGTAGGCCAGCGCCCGCTCGCGGATGAGCGGCGCGAGGCGATCGCGCTCGGTGGCCGCGAGTTTTTTGGAATCGGCGAGCCCCGCGATCGGACGCGCCGGATCGAGGATGACCGCCGCGGCAACCACCGGCCCGGCAAGTGGCCCACGCCCCGCCTCATCGACCCCCGCGACACGCAGGCGGGTCAACGAGGCTCCTCGAGCAACTCGGCCACCGCGCTCGCGGCCAGGGCGGCGCCATCGCGACGCAAATCGAGGTGCACCGCTTCGAACTCCGTGCGCACGCGCGCGAGTTCACGCGCGAGCGGCGCGTCGTCCGGTGCACGCGCCGCCTCGAGCCAGCGCAACAAGGCCGCGCCCAAGGCCTCGGGTGTCGCCTGCTCCTGGAAAAATTCCGGCACCGCGCGGCGCCCGACCAACAAATTCGCTTGCGCGAAGTGCTCGACTTTGACGAGACCCAGACGCCGCAACACGAAGGCCGTGAGCGGCGCAAGTCGGTACGCCACCACCATCGGGCGCTGCGTGAGCAAAGTTTCGAGCGTGGCCGTACCCGAGGCCACGAGCACCACGTCGGCGGCGGCGAGCACGGCGCGTGAGCCACCCTCGCGAACCTGCACGGCAATCCCCGGTGCACTCTCCGCCCAGGCTGCCTCGAACATCGCGCGCGTCGCGGCCGTCGTGAGCGGCGCGACGAACTGCACGCCGGGCCTACGCGCCGCGAGCCAGCGGGCGGCTGCGGCAAACGGCTGCGCCAGCCTCGACACCTCGCCCGCGCGACTGCCCGGCAGGATGGCCACCACCTCGGCATCCGCGTCGATGTCCAAGGCCTGCCGCGCCGCGGCACGATCGGCGCGCAACGGGAATTGATCGGCGAGCGGGTGCCCCACGAAACGCGCTTCGATGCCGTAGCGCGCGTAGAACGCCGGCTCGAAGGGCAGCAGACAAAGAATTCGGTCGCAGGCGCGCGCGATGTCGTGCACGCGCCCTTGCCGCCACGCCCACACTTGCGGACTGACGTACTGCACCGTGCGCAGACCCGCCGCCTTCAAGCGGCGCGCGAGTCCTAGATTGAATTCCGGCGCGTCGATGCCGATGAATACGTCGGGCCGGCGTGCGAGCAACTCGCGCGTGACGCGTCGTCGCAAGACGAGCAGGCGCCCAAGATGCCGCAAGATCTCCGCGAGCCCCATGACGGCGAGCTCTTCACTCGCGGCGATCACCTCGCAACCTGCGGCCCGCATGCGCGGACCGGCGACGGCTACGAATTCGGCGGTCGGATAACGGA
>Ga0214917_10007345_pt1 | contig 11179 bp, 30 predicted proteins | sample LL_1208_BB_MetaG_FD_177983 | JGI IMG/M metagenome (GOLD analysis project Ga0214917, IMG submission 177983) | Freshwater microbial communities from Lake Lanier, Atlanta, Georgia, United States - LL_1208_BB | ecosystem: Environmental > Aquatic > Freshwater > Lake | place: USA: Georgia | collected...
TAACAACAAACAATTCTCTATCGATTGTGCAGCTATATAAAGCACCAATTTTAATGTTGTCAATCATTCTACAACTTTAAATATAATATCTGAATAACAGAAAATATACCTTATTTCACCTTGGTTCGTTAATATCTTGATATCCAAATAATCGCCACGTTTTGACTTGTTAGCGTTTCTAAATTTATTGTTTTTTATTGATTCAATGATCACAAAAGGAGTGTTGGCTTTCATAACACCAACTACTTTCCAAGACTTTCTTGATGTAGGAATATGAACCCGTAATTCCCTATCAAATGAACAAAAATATAAACCGCCAAGCTTTAGTTTCATCTAGCTTCTTTTAAATATCTTGGAGAACAAAGCACATAACTTGTGTCTCCATCTGGAGATAAAATCTTTAGCCAAAGATAATTCTCTGCTGAATGAGACAATTCTAACGCAACAAAAGGCGTATAAGCTTTCATAAGCCTTTTAATGTTGAAGTCTACATCTGGTGACTTTCTCAAGTTAACACTAAAAGGATATTGATATAACTTGCCAACTTTTATCTGAGAATTGATATTCATTTTGTCGAAGCCTTTATTAAGTGTTTACCATATTGAACGTAACCAATCATACCTGTTGAAGATAATACCTTTAACCAAGTAACACAGTGAGTCTTGTCTACTCCCAACATAACAAAAGGTGTGTGTTCTTCAACAATAGAAAAATCTGAAATAGGAGTAATCTGATTGTATATCCTTACAGGATATGGATATTCATATAATCCACCAATTTTTACAACATTATCCATGCTAAATTACCTTTTGTAGAAGGTTTGGAACATGACCAACATATCCAATTTCACCTTTTGCGGTTAACACTTTCAATACTGGACCTGTGAACATTATGGGTTGTGTAAATTCCAAAACAACAAATGGTGTTGCTTTTGGAATGGTAGGTAACAGTGTTGGCTTTTCATCAGCGGGCCATAGACTTACATCCATAGTAGGATAACAATACAAACTTCCAAACTTGATATTGCTTTTTTCTTGCATGGCTTAATGCTAGCAATCTATAAAAAGAAAGTAAATGTACTAATTAACAATTAATTTCACTATAAGGAGATTATAAATGCGTATTACAGTAAAACAACTAAAAAGATTAATCAAAGAATCAGTAGAAGAAACACTTAACTGGGATGATCATTTTAGCAATGACCGTGAATCTGGTCGTGAAGGTCGTGAAGAATTATTGCAAATAGCCAAAGAAAAATTTGCCAAGGGTGAAGAACTATCAGAAGAAGAACTTCAAGCAGTATTTGACGAGCTTGAGCTTAAACAAAAAAGATGATTTTGATCCAGAACTGCCTCTACTAATCCTACAAGTCACCGCAATTATGGCACAACAACCTTTTGTGTGCAAGGTGTTTTATCTTCAATTGGATTCGGTCCTCTTAAATCGCTCCAATAACAAAAATGATCGTTGTTTGAAATGGTAACGCATTCTTGACCATCAGAAAAACTAATATCACCATTCATATGGAGAGTTCGTTGCCAGCATCCAAAAGGTTTCGTGGCAAGAAACTTTTCAAACTGATCGGCAACCGTTCTATGGTTCTGTGCTGTGAGAACAAGAGCTAGATCACCATCTCCACCTTCACAAAGTACAGATTCGTAGATAAACTCAAAAAGCTTTGTGTTGTTTTGACTTGAAAAAATCATTCGTCATCATCCTCTTTCGGATAAGCTTCCTTTTCATATTGACGAAGTGTATCCTTGATAAAAGATAGAGCGTATAGCAACTCTTCTTTTGACATAGAGCGTGTCTTGACTTCCTCAATCAAGTCAGTCAAATCAGCCTGAATATCTGCCAACAGATAGAGCTTGCAATCTTTGCGAATCTCTTCGTCTGGTCTATCAATCCCAGATAGACGCAAAGCTTCTCGCATATCAAAGTAGTCTGGTCGTTGCTTTTCTTGGTATCCCATGTTACAAGCATACCAAAAGATATTGATGAAGTCAATCTTTTTCTTTTAAATTAATCCTCGTTGGTGGAATTATCCCAAACACAACATATTCGCCGCTAATATGTTTATTTAGCCCCTCTGGATAACACGTTGTCATATGAGGGACCACATCTAAATCAGATGTATCAACTTCCAAAACAACCCAACTTTTCTCATCCCAAAGATTACCAAGTTGAACTTTTGGAATATCAATATTATCTGTCAACCAAACTCTAGGTTGTTGTATGTATGATTTTGGAATATTACAGGTTATTCCTTTCCTGTGATATGGAATAAGACCTTTTTCTAAAATGTTGGATAAATACTCACGCTTTGTTACATGGTAAAGTTTCATTTTATATTTACTTTTTTCTGATGATTAAACTAAAAACATTCCCAGATTTTTTCACCAACGGGATTAATCCAGATAAAAGGCTTTTTATTTTCTACAAGTTGTTGGAAGACATTATGCGTTCCACCTTTATTCCCATCAAAAACTACAATAGCCGAATCGCACTTCACAACCATTTGGCTATTCCTTATCTTCCAAGTTTCTGCGGCCTTTTCAAAACACCATTCTCTTAGTGGCTTTTCTGTCTCTGGTATGGTTTCTATCTGCTCTTCAAATGGAGGGCAAGCTATGAACGGAATACAAAACTTATAACAAGCTTGGCAAAACCACAAATCAACTCCGCTGGCCATGCCTGACAGGCCAATAGAAATATTAGGCATAGAGTTGATAGCAACTTCTATTGCTTCTTTGATCCAGTTCTGATTATAACCGTTTAGTTTGTGCAGCCTATGACCAGTTATCAGAGTTTTCATTTGTCTGCTTTCCAACTTGGACCATCTGGATAATCCCAATCAATAAACATTGGACCGATTCCACATTCATCACAAGCTTGACGATTCACATAATCTCCAGCCTCAACCTCTGAACGGTGAACCTCAAATCCATTCCCGCATTGGCTACATTGAATCCAACCTAAATCTTCATTCATTTGTCTTCTTCTTTCTTGAACAGGTTAGAAACTTGAAGTGGCACATAAAACCAATTGCACTTAGAACAAGTTATTACTTCTGGTAAAATCAATACAATATCAGCTTCACACTTGGGACACTTTGTTGATTGATTAAGAATTTCTTTGAAATCTTCTTCATTCATAGCTTTTTCATTGCTTCTTCTAATGCTTTGAAATGAGGATGAAGTATTGATTCATCTCTTACTTCTTTTGAACGTTCATGTGCAACTTCAACAAGTGATTTCCAATCTGTATGATGCTTTAACTCTTCTTCTAATTCAGCAACATTTCCAACCCTTGTTTTGGTTTCAAATGTAATTGAATCATTGCTGTAATCAATTGTGATTCTATATCGTTCACTCATTGTTAATCACCTTTTATGGGAACCTATATCCAAGCTTTGCAAGCTTATCCCATTCTTCTTCAATCAAATGAATTCTAAAACCTTTTAGGTTTTCATCGCTGGATGTTGAACGAAGCACACGAATGTTGTTTATAACTTGTTTAATCTCTTGAAGTTTGGCTTTACATTCTTCTTTAACTTCTTTTACCACACACAATTCACAAATTGTTGGACCGCCAAACACCCACTTTTTGCAGGTTTGGCAACGTCTTGTGGTTTTTCCATCAATGATATATGTGTCGGTAGTTAATGGTTGCGTTGTTTCATATGATGAAATCAAATCAACTTCAGCTTGCGTTGGTTCACGCAAACGTCTTGCTTCCAACAAACTATGAAGCTTTTTATTCTCTGCAATCAAATGATCCAACATTTCTCGTTCTGTCATGGCTTATTTCCTTTAAGGCTAGCTAAAATCATGATTTCGTCTTCTCTTAAGTTAATCCAACAAACTTTTCCTTCTTCGGTAAGAACCAAAGCTCGTTTGGATATCTTTGGACGAATTGGGTTGTTTATATCTATTATTTCGAGCAATACAAAGATATCTTTTGGAAACAAGTAACCAACAAGTTCACTTGAAAAGCTATCGTTTTTTGGATCATCATAACGAACCAAAACCTTAACTTCCAATGTTTTGTATAGCTTGCCGATAATCATTTGTAAAAGTTAACTTCAAACAAGTATATGCCAACTTCACCATGATTTTGCAAACCAAAAATCGACATTTCTCGTATTAATCCATCTGACCCAAGGAAAAACAATAAAACATCTTTACTTCCAAGATACATCAAAAGCTCTTCCAGCGGAGACATTTTAAAATCTAACCAATAAACATTCATGTTTTCTGGTGGAAGTGGCTGTCCAACCATTTTAAATGCATATAAGCTTCCGATTTGTAATTGTTCGTAGGAGGTTACCATGTTGTTAGCCCAACCCCGAGAGCGTATGCATAAAGCATTACCCAGATCCACAAAACCACAACTAGTTCATTGCGGAACACCATACTATATAAGTATGGTATTTTACTCAGAAAATATGATTTGAGTGTCTTCGGAAACTACAACTTCTGGAAGAGGAATAAGCACAACTGATTCTTTTAAGTTATCCAACGGACCACTACGGGTTATTGAAACTCTACATACTTTGTTTTTGAATTTGATTAACTCACCTTCAACAAAGCTAGAGTGTAGGAAATCCGATTGCTTATGATAGCTACGCATTGTTAACCTCCCTACCATAACCCTAGCGCATAAAAACGTCGTTTATAAAGCTTATTCTTTTGGTGTATCACCAGTGTTATATTGAACCATTGGGCAAGTAAAAATCCATATAACCCAAAAAGATGCTAGTACACAAGCATAAAATGCGTTTTCAAAACTCATGCAGCTAACTAGGTTGGTTATAACAAATCCTCTCCGAACTCACGAAAACCTATACCAGACGCTTCTAAATCATCATCGTGTATATTCAACCATAAAACCTCACCTTTTGTTGTAAGGATTTTGTAGTCATAAAGTTTATCATAATCATCTTGGCGGTAATCGCTTGCAAGCCTTTCCAAGAAAACAAAAGGTTCCAAGGGCCAAAGGTTTGCAACAACGGAATAATGAGTTGAGCGTGTTGGTCTTTTTGAAAACAAAGGCCACACTTCACGATTGTTCTTGCCAAAAAAAGTATAAAGCTTGCCCGCTATCAACTTGCTGCCTTTAAGCTTTTCCATCCAAAAGCTTAAATATCGTTAACTTCCTTAAAGGAATCTAAACTCATATGTTTCGATAGCAGCAAATAACTGATCCTACCAGACTCAGTTAGCACCTTAATCATCAACGAAGTTTTCACATCTGATGCTTCCAAAGCAACAAACGTTTCGTCACTTTGCAGATATGTGTAAAATTCCATCACACCATCTGGTTGTATCTCGAACAAAGGATAAAGCATGGGATGTCCCGTACTCCCACTTACGTTTCGATATATCTTTCCCGGTTGGAAATCGATCATAGGTTCGAAGTCGCCCATAACATTTTAATCCCAACAAATTCTTTTAGAGTTGCCAAAGCAATTCAACAAAAGATACAATCTTCTTTTTAGATCACGCTGATCTAGCAATTGTTGGTCTAACCAAAACGAAAGGTTTGCCAAACCTATGAAAACACGCTTGCGAAATGCTTCTCCATCCATCTCTCCACACAATTGACTAGCTTCTGCCTCCGCTATACCCATCAATCTTAGTATAAAATAAGCGTTTGAATTTGCAAAGTTAACTTCTGGGACTCCTCCAGTATGGTTGTAATCCTCATCATAAATCGCTTTATGGTCGGGATCGTAAAACGTTACAGACATACTTCAACCTCTTCCCATTCATTAGTGTTCCAAGAAACCCAACCAACTTTACCCTCTTGTGTTAATACCTTGATTAACAAAAATGAGTATTTTGCTTTTTCATCTTTGACCAAATGCTTGTCGAGATAAACTACCAACTCGTTGTGTGTGATTTCATCGATATCATTATTATAGCATCGATCTTCTAAAAACAAAAAGTAATCGGTGGCTCCCTTAACATCACCTATGACCAAAGTTCTACCAACCTTGAGATACTTGTATAAGTGACCTTCTTTCATCGGGGAATAACCCCATGATGCTAACCCGCCCATCAATCTTCAACTTCCTTCCAATCATAAAACAATGGGTGACACATCACCCAACCAATAGTGCCATCTTGTTTTAGGATTTTTAGCAAAGGATCACCAAACACATCTTTTGATATTTCTACAACCACAGCTAAATCACCGTGATGAACTTCATCAATCACATTGGCGTTGTCGAGATATGGTCTTTCATCATATATCAACATATAGTCGTGTATGTCGAGGCGATTAAACGTATAAAGCTTGCCAATCTTCATCATTTGTTAGTATAACTACTATTATTCTTTGTGGAAAAAGAATACATAGAAAGTTATATGTTATTTTTAGACTACTCGCTTTCGTTAACCGGCTCCCATTCTGAAGCCCATAGCCAAATGCTTATAATCTCACCTTTGCTTGTTAATACTCTGCTAAGATGCTTTTGCTTGCCAAGCATTACAATTGTATCACCATAACACCAACGTCCAAAAATGGGACTGTCTTCGGTTGCATTCTTGAATCGATACATCTTACCGATTTGCAACCTTCTCGTTTTTTTTACAATCATCGCCGCACTCGTTCCTTCTGTTCAAGAACAACGTTGTCAATGTTGTTTTGCATCAAGTTAATTTCAGCCTCGTTGACTTGCTTGCCAGCTTCCATATGCCGAGTCTTGAGGTGATACGAACGGTGACAACTGGAGTGACAAAGAACCATACCCGCAACGTATTCTAGATTGTCCCAATCGTCAACCTCACGGGAACCTTCGCTATGATGCAGGGTAATATTTTTACCGGGGTAACGAGGGTTGAAATCCTCTGCCAAGCTACCTCCACAGATAGCGCAGGGATGCATCCTAATTACCCATTGCATGATCCATGTATTCTGCCTATGTGCAGCAGACATTGAACCCTTACGCCGAACAACTGCCTTTTTCTTCGTTTCCATGATGGTAGTTTTCAGATAGGAAGGTTACGAACGGTAAATCCAGAAAGCTCTTCGATACGTTCGATGTAGTAAGCCTTGAGTCCCTTGTCGATCCCCCGCCAAACAGTATCCTCCACAACTGGCTTGCTGGTAGCAGCATTACGCCGAGTGACAGGAGCCTTCAACCGAGGAGATGCATTCGGGTTAGTAATCGTGTACATGGGATTCTCTGCACCACGCTCACCAGCGACCTTCTTAATCAGAATGCCGTGATCGGTCTTAAGCTTGGAAATGGCAACCTTGACCGAACTCAAAGCAAGACCAGAACGGTTAGCGATGGTTGCAAGGTAAAGCGTACCACCACCGTTACGATAAGAAGCCATGAAAGCATCATAAACCTTCTTGCAACCAGAAGGCATACCGTTGCCTGCACGCTTGTTGGTGCTAACTCGCTTACGCACCGTAGGAACCTTCTTAGAAGCTTCCACAAACGAGGTAATAAAGCTAACCCAATTCATGATGGTGTCAGCATTAATCGAACCGGAATGCTGACGAAACTCAATCGTGCCATGACGCTGGAGAGCACAAAGGTTAACCTTGTAGTAACGATCACCCTGCACACGCATCAAAGCCTCAGTGGTCTGACAATCCTCTACAGCGTCAACAATGTTGTCGCCACACTTAGAGTAGTAAATGCTACCACGACGATTAGAAGGAACCATGAGATCGATCACACCCTCAAACTTGGTGTAACGATGAAAAACCGTCTTGATCTGTTCAGCAGTAAGATCGCTAGCGTTAACGTGAACGTGCAAACCACAATACCCGTTAACGAAGCAACCCATCGATTGCAGAACGGCACAAACCTTGCGAAGCATACGCACACTCGCAGCCTTGTCCGTATCAAGAATCGGGCTCACCAATTCCATCGCATGAAAATTCTCAAGCTCAAACAGCGAGCCGTCTCGCACGATCCTCCAGTTTTTCCAAATGCTAGAATCGCTGAATACACCACGAACCTTCTTTCGCAGAACGTCAGCGGTGCCGTTCATATCCTTGGGACTATAGAACTCGATTTCGACTCCGAACTTCATGACCATAGAATACCATACAATTTTGATATTCTAAAGATTATTTTTTTGCTGGGTTTTAAGGGGTTTTGACAGGTTTAAGGATCAAGTCTGAAACGTATGCAACGTAGACTACCAATCCGGTTGGTAGAAGTAATCTGAGAAAGTTGCTTTCAAATCCAAGAAACACAACAATATCGCCTACCGTGATTGATCCGATTGCAGAATCAAAAATACTTTTTCTATATTGCGGCCAATAAAACCATTTCGTTTTGAAATTGTTTTGAGCATCGCAAACCTCATATAGCTTTCCTGCTTGATAGCCCATCTCTTCTGAAATGGACTTGCGCTTGGAAAGCGTATGTGTCTCATTCATCGGTCGCCCTTAATGCTGTTCTTGTAGTCAAACTGTGCAAATTGTGGAGTGTTAAGACCAGTATATCCATTAAACTGGATTGTTACTTCCTTACCAATCCATTGCTCCTTAACGGTCAAGAAGTAAGCTGCATCCTCCATAGTTCCCTTGAACGTAGCATCAAACTCTTTGCCGCTGCTATCCCGCAACGAAATGATTTTAGCCTTACCGCTCCAGTTTCCCGAACCTTCTTGAACGTTGGTAATGGTAAATTCAGCATCTTCAAGAGGCTTTACCTTGAGCAGATTCTTGGAACGCTTGTGTTCATAAGGCATTGCAGCAAGACGAAGAATTGCACCTTCATGCCCTTCTGCAACAATGTTGTTGTATAGCTCCATCATATGAGCTTCATCGTTGATAGTCGATTGTGGAACCTTTACAACAAACTCATACTTTCCAGTTACGTTGTGATCGATCCAAGCCTTACGCTTGTAATACGCAGCTTCTTCGTTGAGCCTGTCAGTAAACCCATATCCGTCATACACATAAAACCTAATAAGGTCTTTGCTGCGCTGCAAATCGTTTACTGTTACCTTTTTCGTCTTTCTTGCAAGCTTTACAATTTCGTTGAGTTCTTGACGGTATTGTTCGTTAAAACATTCACCATCCAAAACCGCATCTGGATGTTCATTAAAGAATGGCTTGAGAGCTTGTTCGATGTGGGGAACAGAAACATATCGTTCACCTTTGCGGGTGAACAATCCATCCTTTGTTGCAATCATACGCAAGCCATTATACTTGATGTTAAGCATCCATTTACCAGCGGTAAAATCAAGCTTGCCACGATAATCTTCATAACTTTTGGCAAGCATAGGCTCAACGTATTGAGCAACATCAACGTTGCCAGCATCTTCAAAATAGCCTGTTTTGAGCTGTTTGGTATAGCGGCTTTCAACTTCCTTCAATGCTTGCTGATTGGCCGTTGTAGCGTTCGCACGACCAATGTTCTTGCCTTTGCAAGTAGTCCATTCAGAGGTTACTAGTTCACCTTCCTTGATGCCGGAAATAGTACGATATTTGTCTTCAAGGGACTGCATATACCATACCCTAACATTGTTTCGGGCATCACGAGTGTAAAGAGTACGATGAGTTACAATTGTGTTTACCATAACACTATAATATCAGTTTTTAAGTTGATTCTAAAGATATTTTATTCATCATCTAGCGCACGGTCAATATCCCTCCAAAACTTATGCCAATACTCTACTTGAGTTCGATGTTGGTCCCATTTATCCATAACATCTTGAGGAACATCAGCAATTTTAAAGCCTAGTTCCTCATAATCCAGTTGTTCCCTTTCTGAAAGAACTCTAGGGTAATAGTAACCGTCAACATATGTTGTACTAACTTTTGGCATATCAATCAACCTTTGATTACTTGTGTAATGTTCCACACCGGAGGAAAACCAAAGGCCAATGTTTCTTGCATTTCTTGATACATTCGTTGCACAGTTTCCTGTGGTACTCCATGCACATTTCGTGCAGCAGCCACCATAGGGTCGGCATCAATCGCAACAATTGTCACAGGAAACCCAAGTTTGTTTGCTTCAACGATATAATTCTTGAGATATTGATGTTTGGTATTTGTGTTGTCAACAACAATGTTTGTTGTGTTTTTATCATTCAACGCACGCATATACTTACGAAAGCAAACGGAATGAGCCACCGGCAGCAAGTCTGCACGCCAGTTATAGTTTCCATTGGCATCTTCAAAGAAATGATCTGCTGAACAAATTACAGCATTTGAAGGTACGTTGTTACGAATCCAAGTGCTCTTACCACCACCGGGAATGCCCATCATCATATAAATGTTCTTAATTGCTGTGTTCATGCATATATGATATCATTTTTGTTATGATATCTAAATGTTTTAAAACAGTTTTCGATATATGCTATAGTATAAACATGAAAACAGAAGATATTGACGATTTGGCTATGGGGCTATACCTTTGTATGGTTATTCCATTTACCATTGTTATTTTCTATAGTGCTCTTTTTGGTTGAAAGGAAACAAGTATATGAACAACGAATTGTTTATCGTTATGGCTGGTCCAAAGATTGCTGGCATTTATCGTTGGCGAGAAGATGCCGAAGCTCACGCACAAGTTTGTGCTGGAAGGTTGGTGATTCAATCTATTCGTGAATCGCTACCTTCGTGGGTTCAAGTAATGGTGGATGAAGCTAAAAACAAGGCTAAAATGCAAAGCGCAGGTCGCTGAATGAGCACACTTAAACCGTCCCAACAAGCTTTAAACATGTTGGCCGATCTTGACCATATGGAAGAAAACGACATTGAATGGTTGCAAGATATGTCGTTTGGGATTGCAGCAATCATGCACGATATACGAGCAAAGATTGAAAATCCACCGCCTCGCAAGAAAACCAAAGAATGCGAAGTTATCCATCTTGGCTCGGAATTGTTTCTGCCAATCAGAGAATTAAAGCGTAAACTTGAGCTTGGTTCAAGATTGGATGATTATATTCGTGGCTTGGACGATATCATTTGCAAACTTGAAACCGTAATTGATAAAAACCATGAATTCATGTATAACGAAAAAGTACGTTCCCATATGAAGGGAATCACAAACGCTATTGTGCTTCATTTAGAAGCTGGTGCTGTTGTTAACTTCTTGCTGCAAAACTTCGCAAACCAAGAACAGTGAGGAGGGAATGTTTTGTTCGACTACCCGACACCATCGTAGACTATTACGTTAGCGAAGGCATTAGAACCG
>Ga0214917_10007347_pt1 | contig 11174 bp, 12 predicted proteins | sample LL_1208_BB_MetaG_FD_177983 | JGI IMG/M metagenome (GOLD analysis project Ga0214917, IMG submission 177983) | Freshwater microbial communities from Lake Lanier, Atlanta, Georgia, United States - LL_1208_BB | ecosystem: Environmental > Aquatic > Freshwater > Lake | place: USA: Georgia | collected...
GATGTTGTTATCTGCAACATTTCAGCTGTGCGTTTTGCGGGTCTTTTATTGCCGCTTTCCGATTGTTCGGAATAAACCTTGGCAATTAGAATTGAGTCTTCGCTGTTAGCTCTTAACTCACGGATATCAGTACTAGTTGCTTCGACCATGTCAGCGCCAGTTGTTTTCTCAATTGATAAAGATTTCTGGCCCTTCCTATTAGTGCGAATTACCAGGGACTTGTTCTGCCAATCAGTGTCGAACACCTTTGATTTAGTTCTCGGCTTCACATCTGTCAGCGTAGCTTTCATTGCGGCCTTAAATAGTGATTCGTATTCACTAGATAACTTCGACTTCGCTAGCAACGTTGAGTGAAACTCAAGAATCTGACCAAGTGGCATCCCACGAAGAGATGAAGCTTGGAGGAATGCGTCAGAAATCTTCCCCTTTGCCTGTGCAGCGAGTTGAAGTCTTAACTCAGACTCTTCCTCACTAGGTCTAGGGCTTCCTGGTGCCACGGATTCGATAGACAGCCCAATGGGGCGGTGACCATCTTTAATTTTCCTGGAGTGCACCCAGACTCGAAAGTTGTGGAAGTCATGCCACGTAAGCACATCCACTGGGACACCAACTGCCCCATGCGACTGAACCATGCCTGACTGTGAAGACTTGCTCATCATTCCTCCTTGGTCGAGGTTCCGCCTCGACTTGACGCAACCATACTACCTTGCCTAGGATGAGAGCAAACCTCGACAAAGGAGATTAAATGGTTCCAAAGGACCTTCTAAACAGCCAGAAGGCAGCTCAATACCTAGGCCTCAAGCAGTACTGGGTTCAGACCCGAAGGGTGAGCGAAGCCATTCCTCACTATGAAATAAACGGGCGGTACTACTACTCACCTACCGAGTTGGATGCCTGGCTGAAGGCACATCACAAGCAAGGAGAGACAGCTAGCAAGAAAAAGTATGGGATTACCAATAAGCGTGAACTCGGCACCAAGTTCCGCTTCAAGGATGCAAGTTAATGTCAGGTTTCGAAGTCATTGAACCAGCCTAAACACCTTTTTGAGGGAATCTCTGCAAAAACTATTGGGTTGATGTTTTTTATAATCTCAACAGATGCAAACATCTCTGCGGAGGCGCTCGCTATTACTTTGCAGGAAGGCGAGGCTGCTATTGCGACTGGTTTAAAGGAGCTGAGGAATCTTGGTTTTTTGGAACTGGAAAATAAGCGCACGAAAGAGGGCACATTCACTAAGCAAACAAAAGTGACACCTAAAGGATATGAATTTTTTGCCCAAGCGATTGCGCAAATCGGCCCATATAACTCCCACTTTGCTCAACTTTTTTATAACCCCGCAATTCCCGCGGGCCCATCCGTTGGTAAATTCTTTCCCCGCCCAAACGAAGAACATCGAAATATCCTCACTCCTGAGGGTCATCTAGCTCCCACTCGAGCAGAGACTGATTTACGAAAGCAAGAAGAAACCGAAGAAGAACAACGCTCCGCACTATTGAAGTTAGAAAAAGACCGCGAGGAGTGGTTGGCAAGGCAGAAGAAAGGCCAACGTGCCCAATTCAAACAGCGCTCTGAGAAACCTAATAAGATAACCTGGACTCCAACAGATGTTTCATTTGAGTTTGCCGACAGGATACAAAATTTCTGGAACATCGAACCTTGGAGGGTGACTAAAACCCGTTTCCGCATGATTTTGGCTGATATGAGAAGGCGTCACAACACCAATGGACTAATCGAATGCGCGATGATGGACGTATTCTTCGAGCAAGAAGACATTTCAAAGTTCCAAGATGCCAATTTCGTCATGATGCGCTTTTTCTATCGTTTTGGTCAGCTTTGCCAGTATGTAATTTCTAGGGATTTGGCCCTTACCGACACTGAGTTAGCTGAAAAGTTGGAGCGAGAGCGCAAAGTTGCAGAACTTTCTCGGGAGAAACGGAAGAAACTATTAGCCGACTCTGAAGTTGAAGACCCAGTTGTGGTTAACAACCGAAAAAATTACGCTTACTACAAGCAGCAGCGAGAGCTAGACTTCAGCGTTGAAATAATAACGGCCGAAGAACTGGCATCTGCGCTAGCGGAACTAGATTTGAAGTACCAGCCTCGTTAATTTCTTTCTATTTTTTCTCTTCCCTGCACCCCAGGTGCATTAGGTAGTGAAAATAGATAAAGAAAAGATACAACGGAGTTCTAGTTACTTTTCAGTTATATAACTATGTCTGTTGTACAGATACCGCGATAATCGAGGTTCGGTTTAGGCTTACAGGACTTGTAAATTCAGGCAATATATTGAGATGAGAATGACGGACAAGAGATACACCCCTGATGAGGTGGCAGAAATACTTGGAGTAAGAGTGGGTACTGTCTATGCGATGCTCTCCAGGGGTGAAATCCAGGCGTACCACCTAGGTAGAAGACGAGTTTTCACTGAAGCCCAAGTCAAGCAATGTCTCGCACGTAGAGCCACTGTAGAAATTGATATGACTTATGCCTGCGGACCTGCGCTTCAATTATCATGATAACAAGGCTTGCAAGGTGAGTTAAATGGGGTTGCACCCGTATCAACGTGAACGACATTAAGGTAGTAGCCGAAAATGTCCTATGAAGTATAGATAGGAGGCCCCCAGGGTTAATCTCCCTGGTAAATAGATTCTAATCGAGGCTTAGACATAGTCTCAGTTGAGAAATCTTGGCAGTAGCCTAAAAATCAAACGCAGGCATGATGCAGCAAATGCAGTATTCACATGCCGGTGGGAATTGATGCCCTGTTGGAAATGATTTCCCAGCTTCAACAATCTTCCCATCATTCTTATCGCACTTTTCGCAGCATCCTGCGCTATCCCATTGGACCTTTACACCGTCAACATTTCGATAATCTCCTAGCGCTCGCTGTGACATGGCTAGCGCCATTCCAAAGTGTGCAAGGCTGGTAGCAAGCGGCTTTAGGAGCCCCAGTTCGTTAGCAATATTCTTTATGACTGTGGCTTCTGCTGAACCATCTCCTAAACCTACGGCGATGATGCTTGCGACTGAATCTAAGTCAACATTTTCAGAACCTGGAAAGCTAATTCTTTGATTTCTTAATCCCTCAGCTAACCACCCGGGAGCGCTCGCAATGAGCTGAGAATCTTTATCTCCAGGTTTCCATGCTGACCAATCAACTGTTATCACTTTGACTCTTCATCCTGGCTCATTTTTACAAACCACGCCGCCACTGAAGCAGTAATCACTCCAACTAGGGATATCCCCATAAACATTAACATCACGGCTAGGAGGCGTCCTTCGGTAGTTGTTGGAAAACGGTCCCCATAGCCAACAGTCGTAACTGTGGTTACTGCCCACCATAGACCGTCTGCGAAAGTCTTTATATTTGAACCCTCTACCGCCCGCTCAGTGATAGTTATTTGAACGGCTGCGATATATGCAATAAAAATAGTAGTGATTGCAACTTTCACCATTATTGCGAATTGTCGCCCAACAGCGATTTTTTGAAGAGCCAATCCACCAAATGAAATAACTCGCATTAAACGAAGCGGTCTTAAGAACGGCAGCAAGACCGAGGCAATTTCGAGGGGATGGCGCTTCAGGTAAGCGACCTTACTATCTGAAGTGATAATTCCAATTAGTAGGTCAGCCGCAAATGCCAGCCAACAAACCCATTGGATTGTACTGAGAATCTGATTTGTAGATTCGGAAATTGAATCTGTAAAAGCGGGGTATGAAAATGCGACTAAAAAAGTCAAAGCTAGGAAAGTTAAAAACTCATTCCACACTCTTCTCATTACTGCCTCCAGCGATTGCGGGTATCGGTTGGTGAAGTCTTGCACGTGTATGTAACGCCTGCGGCTGACTTGCTTGTCGCTCCTGCAGGGCTACAAAAAGCACCCGGAGTAATTGTCGCAGTTTGAGTTGCGGTCGGTGAGGCGCTCGCTGTCACTGTTGGCGTAGGTGTTGGTGAAGCAGAAGCTGAGGGGCTAGGTGTTGGAGTAACTGTTGGAGTAACTGTCGGAGTAACTGTCGGAGTAACTGTCGGTGATGCGGAAGGAGTTGGAGTAGGAGTTGGGGACGGTGTCACGGAAAGGGTTGGACTAGGAGTCAAGCTTGGAACCGGCGTAGGGCTCTGAGTTGGCGCTGAAGCGACCTTATTTCCGATGGTTTCATACCCGTTAAGTACATCAGCGGAGATATTTGTGATTGGGCACGATGTGAAATAACTCTGAATTACAGAAAGTTCCCCGCTATCAAATGTGAGTGTATATCTAACTTTTACTGCTACCCACGCTTCAATATAAGAACATTTGTTCTTTGCCGGAAGCCAAGTTTTTACATCCTGGTCTCCTTTGGAGCGATTAGCCCCCGCAGTTACTGCAATTAATACTCTTGAATCTGTTAGGTCGTTTGCAAAATCTTGTCTTTGTTGAGCCGACCAAGCCCATGCACCTGAACGCCAAGCCTCTGCAAGTGGCACAACGTGGTCGATGTCTAGCCCTGAATCTTTCGTGTAGGACTTTCCATCGTATGGACTAACCCATTTACCGCCCGAGAGGGCGCACTTAGCTCCTATCTTTGGCTTCACTACTGCTTCCGCAATTAAGACTTCTTTGCGGGTATCGCAACCATTCTTATCCACATCAATCCAGTGCTTGAAAAGTGTTCGGTCATATCCGCCTACATGTTCTGGCGCTGTACGCAGGAGAATTTCACTTTCCCCAAATGCGATATTGGTGGGTGCTAAAAGCCCGAAAATGAGACATAAGCTAATGACTAGACGTTTCATTTCTTTACCTTACTCAACTGTTGGACCTTTGCCCAAACGGTCACTGATTTGATTGCGGATGCATCGATAGTTTCTGTATGTCCACCTTGGGGCATCTCTTCCAGAGAGAGGAAAACTCGAAGTCTTTTCTTGTTACGTAACCAATTCAACGTTTCTTGTTCAACTTTAAATGCCTGGTCGGCCGTTTCGAATGACATTTTCCTATAAAGCTTCCAGCCATATTTTTCGTGTTGCTTGACTCTATCTCTTCCTCGCGAACGTCGCTCTCCACCAATTCCTATCTTAATGGCGTTCAATTCATCGTTAACCATCAGGTAAATGAAACCTGGAGCTGTGTAGTCAATTCCCCAATCTGCACAGAATTTACATCCCCCTTGACCTTCACGTATCGACGAATACATCGGAGTTACTTCTCTTTTACACTTCATGCAAATACAGCGCCAAGGTTTAGTTGCAGACTCATAGGGTTCAAGGGGTTTCAAGTCGTTAGCCTTCATCATCTTGAGGGCGTCTTTTTCATCAACTTTGTGTCCAGTGCAATAACTGCAACCGCTCCCACGATTCTTAACTGAAGAGAGCTGTGGAGAAACTTTTCTGTTACAAGTTAAACATTTTGAGGGCCAAGGTTGTCTGGCTCCGGGATACCTAGTGAGTGGTTTGAAGCCAGCCAGACTCATTATCTGAAGAGCCTCGTCCTTATCAATAAACAAGCCAGCGCAATATCTACAGTTGTGCCCCGCTCTTATTGAGTCATAGGTAATACGAATAGTTCGACCGCACTCATTGTGAATGACTTTCCATTGGGTGGATGCATTCTTGTACTTCTCTGTTGGTGTGTAACCAGCCTGCTTTACCGTCTTCATTATTACTGGAAGGTTCACATAATTCGGAGCACAATATTTACAGCCCCCAGCAGCAGTCGATACTTGCTTATAGCTTGGAGATGCAGTCTTTAGACATCTCAGGCATTTGCATTTCCATTTTGTGGAAGCTGAGACAAAAGGTTCAAGCGGCTGCAGTCCTTTTTCTTTCATTACCCTGATTGCAACAACAGGGTCGACTCGCTTTCCTGCACACCAGATACAACCACCTTGGCCAGCAACAATGCCGTTATAACTTGGTGAGACCTCTCTATGGCATTTCAGGCACTCTGAAAGCCAAGGCTCACCGCTATTTCCCGGGTAGGGCACCAACGGCTTCAATTTTGAAGCTTTCATTTTCTTAACAGCATCGGATTCTTTGACAATTTTTCCGGCACAATAGCCGCAACCATAGACACTTATTCTTAACGTGTTTAATCGAGGACTTACAATTTGACCACATCGCTGACATTTACACTTCCAGTTAGCAGCACTCCCTTTATATGGCTCTAGCGGTGTAAGTTTTTTAGATAGCGCAATTTTCCGAGCTTCATCTTCTGAAAGCATGCGAGATTTAGCGCTTCGGATTTTTCCGCAATTCCTACATCCACCTTGACCCGCCAGGATTCCACTTAAGCGAGGGGAACAAGTTGAACCACATTTTAGACATTCAGACTTCCAAGGTTCATGTGCTCCTGGATATTTAATCAGCGGTTTCAAGGACGCAGCTCGCATTGTCGAGAGGGCTTTTGAAGTAGAAAGTTCTTTACGAATTTGGCCGGCTCGCTTGTGTCCGCAATTTCCGCATGACCACTTACCCTGCTGAAGGGAATTGTATTGAGGAAAAATTATCGAACCGCATCCTCCGCACTTCATCTTCCAAGGAGTTGTCGCACCTTTGTAGGGCTCTAATGGCTTATGGCCAATTTTCTTAACAGTCTCCAGAACCTGTTTATCAGTTAATCGAGTACCAGCACAGTATCCGCACTGATGGCCTCTAATTCTTACTTTGTTGTATTTTGGACTTACGATGTTCCCACAGCGCAGACATTTGCATTTCCATGCGGTCATGGTGTTAACAAAGGGCTCTAATGGCTTCAAATCATTTTTTATGAAGAGCTCGCGAGCCTGCTTTTCGTCTACCTTGGCGCTCAAGAATGACTCCAGAATACTTCTTCTAATATCCAGATAGCTTGGAAGAATTAGTTCTCATATATTCCAAAATTTCTTTGAATTGCGGGTGCTCTTCCGAAACTTTGTACGCTGCTACTCCCAGCGTAGTAATGGCTTCCAATAACTGAGGGTGTGACTGATACTTCTTTCGAAGCGTCAATGAATGTGCTGAGACATCAAATATCACTTGTGCCATCACATCTACGGGGGCAATATCTGTTTTTGCAGATTCCATCGATACACACGCTTTCGATGTCCATTGAAGTAAGTGCTCATCATTGGCAGCAATGGATGCTTTGACGATGTAGGCCACAAGGTCTCTCAATTCAGCTGGGGACACTTTCTTCCCGTTTATCTCTGTTTCAATATAGGAGATGGTCCATCCCTGGAACTTTTCAATCACTAACTTAATCTGGTCGTCAGGAACTGACGTCTCCTTTTTGGGCTTGCTAAATATTCCCATATTCAAACCTTTCTAAATTAGAGACTTGAAAATTATTTAGGCATATTTTTTAATAAATCTAATTCCAAGTTCAGCTATTCCAACTGCGATTAGGGCGTAAGTGACCAAAAATGCTAAAAATGGTACTTTGAACGGTATTGAGTTGTAGAAATCGGCTTTACTCCAAAAATTCTCATACACCCAATTAGGTTGATAGAAAATAGCTGAAATGAAAATGGCCACTAGGAGTGAGATTCTGGTCTTGTTCATTATGCTCCTAACCGGATGTTAATTAATGCTATCTGGGTCTTGTTGCTTCTTTATTGCTTCCAAGATTTTGTCATTCTCAGCTTCTAGAGGAGTTCCAGTCGTATTCACTTGATGAGGCTGCGGTGGAACAATTACCTGTTGCGGTGGTGTAGGTGCCGGAAAATAAGATTGTTGCGGTTGAGATGGAATTTGTTGAGGATAGGTATTTGGGATGCTCTGCTGGTTTCTGGTGAATCGACGCTTCCCATTCTCATCGAAGTAACGAAAAAATCTAAACCCTAAAATATTAAAGTAGCCCCACCATCGACCGTCAGGGCTCTGACCAACTCTAAAAAGTGGTCCTCCCCAGCTAACTCCCCATCTAGGCATGGATTCTCCTCTCCCTAACTTAATTCTATTTGCCTAAAAGGCTTATCAGAAGAGCTATTCCCCACCAGGCACCTAAACCTATGGCAATCCAAGTGCCGCAACCCCACTCGCTAGTGGTTGATTTTGGTCGCGCCGGAGGTGAGGGTGTGTACGAATAACTATTTGAATACGAACTTCGGGTTGGAGCTTTAGGTTTTGCTGGCGCCTTCTTATAGGTGCTTGAAGAAGGTGAACTCTTTGACGCCGCAGCTTTCGCTTGGGCAGCAATTTGAGCATTTCTTGCAGCCGAGTTCAATGCAGTTGTCTGGGCTGGAGTACTTGGCGTAAAGCTAGTGACTGAAGTGGCGGTCTTGGAGGTTAGACGTCGCTTGGCTTCAGCCTCCGAAATGAAGTTAATCTGTGAGGCGTCCACGACCGTAATGCCTGTGCGTGACCAAGACCCAGTTGAAAAGTCAGCATCCATCATTCCAGTAACACTTATCCATTGACCTTTACTCTGTGCGCCAACAGATTTTCCAGCTGCATTCAGATTTGCGATTCCCTCAGCCCAGATAGGAATATAAACGGAATTGCCCGAAACCGTGCCAAATATTAAGAACACTTTTGGAGAGCCATACTTTGTGGGCCTGGTGTCGACATTCTTGATAAATCCAACTATCTCCACAAAACGTCCGCCAGCGCCTTTGGCGGCAAGAAAATTATCGCCGGAAATTACTTGGCTTGTATTCGTTTGGTAGGTGGACCCAACGGAAGCTGAGTTGTTTTTGGTTGATGTATTTGAAGTAATTGTAGAAATCGGTCTCAAAGTTAAAGCAGCAGGTCCTTTCCCAGCGAGGAAATCGCTGAGAAGAGGGACATCCGCATACTTTCCTTCGCAGACCGCAGCGAGACGTTTGTAGACAGTTCCTACATTTGGGTCCAGAGCTAACGTGTGGAAAGAAACAGATGTGTGCGGAGAAGCAAAATCTGAGGCTCTTACAAGTAGTCCCTGTGGGTCCGCACTTGCTTTGTCCCATAAATCTGGATTTGAGATTAAGGCATTCAACGCAGAATCAATTACAAGGTATGAAAACCTATCCATCTTGTTATCAAAAGGTTTTAATTTGCCACGTTCTGGATGTTGGAAGTTTGGATAACCAACCTCAATCGCACCTAACCCTGCAATCTCTGGTACAAAAAAAGCATCATAATCGACAAATTTCAAACCTCCAGAAGCAGATACTAAGAGGTTGTCTGTCTGAAAATCGCCATGTGCGAAACCAACCCGCTCCATATCCGCTGCCATCTTTTGAATATTTTGACGAAGTTGAAGTAACGCAGCCTTATTTCTCTTATTTTTCTCAATATAGGTACCAAGAACGGTTCCTTCGGCCCAACCCATTTTTACGCATGAATAAGTCTGAGTTTGAATTGAGATACCCGCAGGAAGAAATGAGAATTCAACGAAATAAGGTAGGCCACAAGATTTTATGCCACGAGATATTGCGCCGTAACGCTCACCTAGCTTGTCTCCAACTCTGTCTTTCTGAAATAGTCTCAAGGCCCATGATTTACCAGGCCCGATGAGTTTAAAGGTAAGTGCAAATCCGCCACTTCGTGCGAATGGGAGACCCATACCAGTGGACTCCACCTTTGCGTTCGCCAACTCAACATCCTTTAAATGCTTGCTAGGAAATTGCAAGGCTTCCATGTATTGCTCGGTCGTTGGGTATGGCATTAGCTACACCTCAGCAATACGACTGTGCTGTCGTCTACGTGCATATTTTTGCTCGCGCGTTCTGTTAGAACTAGCTTCTTGAATTCACCAGGGGTTCTACAGTTGAGTAATTGACCAAGTCTGATAGCTCGAATTTCTTTGTCGTCCGCTAACAACCAACATGAAACTGCATCAGTAGCCAAGAGGACTTGTTTTGTCCCAACCGCACGAAAGCGAATTCTGTCCATCCCCATATGAAGATTATCTTTATTCATTTTCATATTATCAATTCTTGATGAAAGAGCCATGGGGGCGCTGGTGAACTGAGTTTCCGATACATATGGGTATGAAAAGATAATTTCTTCCCCATCAATCAAAAATAGGCAAGAGTCTCCTACCGCACAAAAATTTAACCAGTCACCTTCTATATCCACATAACAAACGGTTGCGAAACTTCCTCTATCGCTTGCTACTTCTTGAGCCCAAGAAAGACCTGATTTATTTGAACTTCTTTCGTAACGCGCCTGGGCTCGGTCAATCCATCCCCAATCTTTATCATGGCTTCTGCCCCACTCTTCAGCAACAAGATTTGACCATTTCCTTGCAGCATAAGATTCGGAGGCACCGTCAAATACGGCCGCTCTTGGTATTGAGGCGTTCAAACGAAGGCAAGACGAGTCCTCGTTTGAGCCTTCTATTGCAACATCCTTAGAGATTGTTGCCTTCAGGACCTTACTGACTTGCATTTAACTAGCGCATTGCTGCTGGACGTGAACCGATGTCCAAAAACTTCACTAACTCTTCAGCTTCTGCGTTGAACACCATTGCCTTACTTTCAGCTTGAAGATTGATGCCATGCGCATCTAAGGCATATTTGCGGATGTGCTCTGGGAATCCGCTTGACATTCTGAATAGTAATTTTGCATGGTCGTTTGGCAATACGGATTCTGAAGACGGGAATCTAATTGGCTCTCCACCAGTACTGCTTACGTGAATGTTATAGAGGAGTACTCCACCGTTACTTGTAGAAATTTGTTGCAGCAAAGCAGCAACGCTCTCCGGGTCTCCATCAGTTGATTCACCATCAGTAATGTGAAGGACTGTTGGTGGGAACGAATTTGGGTTTAGATTGCACCAATCTGCCAAAACTTCGGATGCTTTAGCCAAAGCTTCGCACATTGGTGTTCCGCCTCCGGCGGTTGCATCAAACCAAACAGGAAACTTGATTGATTGTGGTGCCAATCCACCAGCGCCATCGTCAACCATTTTTTGGCGTTCTTCTACTCGAAGAGTTCCTTCAGATACAGCGCTAATTGGATTTATCCAATTAGAACTAAGTGAGCCGGCAAGTCCATTAACCACACCTGAAGCACCATAACCTAAAACTCCAACACTGAAATAGTCTCTAACGCCTTCATCTCGCGTACAGCGAACAACCAAATCTCTAAGGGTTTTGTTCAATACGTCAGCGACAAATTGAGCTTTTGAACGTTGGGAGCTTCCCATCTGGTCCGACATGCTCCCAGATTGGTCTACCAAAAATAGGTAAGTAGTTGGTTGGGAGCGACTAATTTCTGCGTCATACATTGG
>Ga0214917_10007348_pt1 | contig 11174 bp, 14 predicted proteins | sample LL_1208_BB_MetaG_FD_177983 | JGI IMG/M metagenome (GOLD analysis project Ga0214917, IMG submission 177983) | Freshwater microbial communities from Lake Lanier, Atlanta, Georgia, United States - LL_1208_BB | ecosystem: Environmental > Aquatic > Freshwater > Lake | place: USA: Georgia | collected...
GAGGTGCGCCCCGGGCTTCGCGACGCGGTACGCCTCGCGCCATACCTCCACGCCCGGCACCTCGCGATCCCAGGCGCGGTTCATAAACGCGAGGCCGTAGGGCGGATCGGTCACGATAGCATCTACCGTCTCGTCGGCTATCTCGCGCATAACCTCGAGACAATCGCCCTCGCGGATCGTGTAGTCGGAGCTCATACGGGCGGTATCCTGCGCCATCGCGCGACGCAGTAGGCGCGGGCCATATTGAGCTGCACCTCGCAGCGGGCGACGGCCTCGCAGGCGGTGAAGTAGAGATAATCGAGATCGACGACGACGCGCGCGGCGGAACCGTCGGAGGCGGTGACGACGATCGACGCATCGGCCGCCGCCCGGGCGAGGGCCTCCGGAGTACCGGCCCGCGTGAGGGCCTCGTCGTTAGCTGCGACGGTGAATTGCTCACGGCGGATCCGCGTCGTCGCCGCGTGGGCGGCGTGCGTCGCCTCATACACCGCCTGCATCGCCTCGAGGCTGCGGGCCCACGTCGTCGCGTGTTTGGCATCGACGCGCCGCCGCTGCGCCCGTCGCGCCGCCGCCTGAGCGATGGCGACATCCAGGCGCGCCCGTTCAATAATCGCCTCAATCGTAACTACCGTCGTCGTCGTCATCGTGTACCTCACTCGTCGTCAGGCAGGCCGAGCACTCGGCTTACCGCCTCGATAACCTCGCGGAGCTCCGCGTAGTCGCTGCGGCGGCCCGCCGTCTCAGCCGCAGCGCGGTACGCATCCCGCGCCCGTCGCGCCTTATCCGTCGCAGCCGTGTAGACATCCGTGTAGGCGGCGAGGGCCGCCTCCGCGCGGTGCAGCATCGTGCGGGCGTGGTGCATCGCGTCGATCGCCTTCGATAGCCGCTCGTCTACCGCCCCGAGGTCGTCATCGTGCAGGACGACGTACGTAGCGTCGCTGCGCACCTTCGCCGCCTGCACGATGAGGCCCGCGATGTCATCGCAGGCGAGGGCGTAGGCGTCGCGCCACGTCGCGCGGGTATGCGCGAGGCCGTCGGCTACGGCCCTCGTCATCCGCGCTACCGCGGTAGCTGTGACGGCCTGGCGGAACGTCTGACTCCTCACTCGTCATCCTCGTATCATGCGCCGAATAGCTGGGATCGGATCGCCGCGACCTCGCTAGCTAGCCACTCGATAGCGGTCACGTGCCTACGCGCGATAAACCACTGCTCCTCAGTCGTCGAGCTAGGATCTAATAGCCGCCGTACCTCATTGAAACGCAGGAGCGCCTCGCTGGTATAGTGGCTTGCTTTGATCCAGAGCTCCGACGAGTTCGCATACTGCACCGCGTGGAGATGCTGTTCCTCAAGCCACTGCATCGCAGTAACGACAATGCGATCGTCGTCGATACCCGCGGGCGATGGGCGCCGGTGACGTGCCCAGCCGCGCTCAGCCCTGCGGTATTCCTCGCGCCATATCGCCTCGCGCGCACCGACTGCGGCCTGATAGTGTAGCAGCGCAACTTCCAACAATGCGGCGGCTGCGTCGTTTACTGGAACGCTCACGGTTTACCTCCTCACTCGTCATCCTCGGTGAGCATCCGTGTTTCGTAGTACGTCTCGAGGCGGCGCATGAGGTATATAATCTGCCCCTCATAGCTAGCGATGACGGAGGCGATGTCAGTACCCGCCCCGGGGTACGCTGCGGCCTCCTCGCGCTCCGTCACATCGACGCCCACGGCGGCGAGGGCGTCGCGGGCCTGCGACGCGAGGAGCTGCGCCCGCGCGAGGCGGGCGAGATACTCCGGGGGCGCACCGCCTGGGCGCCTCAGCTCTTCGACAATGCGCAGCTGCACGTCAAGGATCAGCGAGGCCGCGTAGAGCATCCGGCCCAGCCGGGCGGCGTCGCTGAGCTCCTCGTCATCGTCAAAGGGCGAATCCGTCTCGTCGGGCGTCATCGTGTGCCTCCTGTGTAGGCCGGGCGCGCGGTGCGCCCGGCTTCGGCCTTCGGCGTTACCCAGCGTAGACATCCGCGTAGGCGGCGATCATGTCGGCGACGATCTCGCGGTACGGTGAGCGGGCCACAGCGTCGCGTACGCGCTTATCCGCCGCCGTCGCGTACCGCTCCGCCCGGGCGGCGAGAAGGGCGATGGTTTCGCCCGCGGCGGCCTCGAGGCCCGGGGCGGGCGACGAGGCGTCGCGGCGGTGCGCGTAGCCGCGAAGGTGGATCACCGCATCCTGGGCCAGCTCCGCGTACGTGTATGCCGCGTTCGCCTCGGCCTCGATATAGTCGCGCAGGCGCACCAGCTCCGCCCCGACGGTGCGCCCATAGCCGCCCGCGACAATCGCATCGTCAAGGGCTTCAAATACCGCCTGCGCCCGCGCCGCTGCGTCGCAGGCCCGATCGCAGGCCGCCTGAGCGGCGGTGATGCTATCCGTCGTCACAGCTCCACCTCCCGCACTACGTATCCGCGCCCGTCGCGGGCGCACCGCTCATACCAGCGGGCGATGATCCATCGCCTCCGAAGCCCGTCAAGGGCGGCCCAGCGGGCGTCGTCAATGCCCAGCCGTCGTCGTCGCATCGGTCCCTCTCTATTCTATCGCACCCCGCCGGTGCGATGGCCTCAGTATAGCCTAGGATATAGAGATCGTCAATAGGGTATACGATGGCAAAAAAATGCGGCGCCGCTTCGCGGCGCAGTCTTCGAGGCCCGCGGCGGGCGGCTGGGCGGAGCTGCGCCGACGGCCTCGAGGCCCTGCGCGGGCCGCTGCGGCGCAGGGGTAGTGATACCCGCGCGGTGCGCCGATCGGGCCGTAGCGGGGCGCGCAGGCGGCCTACGGGCGAAGCCTGCGGGCGCACCGCGAAGGCGACGGGCGGAGCTGCGGCGGAGGCCTCGAGGCCCTGCGCGGGCCACAGCGCGGGCGGCGGGGCGATACTTGCGCTCCGCGGCGGGCCGACCACAGCGGGGCGGGCGGAGCTCCGCCGACGGCCTACGGGCCCAGCGGGGCGGGCGCACCGCGAAGGCGCGGGGCCGGGCGCCGCCGCCTCTCGTCGCCCTGCGACGGCGAAGGCCTGCGCCTCGCTGCGCCTGCGCCCGGCCCCGCTGTGGCTTCGGCCTCGAGGCCGTCGGCCGTCGGCGGGGCGGAGCTGCGACGGAGGCCTCGAGGCCCTGCGCGGGCCACAGCGCGGGCGGCGGTGCGATACTCGCGCTCCGCGACGGGCGGGCCGCAGCGGGGCGCTCAGGCGGCCTACGGGCGAAGCTAGGCGGGCGGCGGGGCGGGCGGGGCGAACGGGGCGGGCGGAGCTCCGCCGACGGCCTACGGGCGCACCGCGAAGGTGGGCGGGGCGGAGCTGCGGCGGAGGCCTCGAGGCCCTACGCGGGCCACAGCGCGGGCGGCCGTGCGATACTCGCGCTCCGCGACGGGCGGGCCGCAGCGGGGCGCGCAGGCGGCCTACGGGCGAAGCCTGCGGGCGCAGCCGTCGGGCGCACCGCGAAGGTGGGCGGGCGGAGCTCCGGCCCCGAGGCCCTGCGCGGGCCGCTGCGACGCAGGGGTAGTGATACTCGGGCGGTGCGCCGATCGGCCCGCAGCGGGGCGCGCAGGCGGCCTACGGGCGAAGGCGACGGGCGCACCGCGAAGGCGACGGGCGGAGCTCCGCCGACGGCCTACGGGCGAAGGCGACGGGCGATGTTCGCGCTATGGTTCCGCGCGAGTTGACGGATGAGCGGCCCGTAGGCCTCCGCGTCGCTCAGCTCCGATAGCCGCTCCTCGTCCCACTCCTCGGCCCACCAGCTCAGGGCCTTCTCTACTGCGACTGGCAGAGAGTCGATCTCGCTATCGGTGAGGCTTGCATCCTCGAGGAGGTACAGGAGGGCGGCGAGGAGTCGGCTTACTACCGGCTGCGCCCGTCGGGCGGTATGCGGCGGGGCGTCGCGCACCGCCCGGGCGGTGGAGATGGCCTCGGCTGCGCCGAACCTCTCGAGATAGTATCGGCACAGCGTATCGAAGCCCGCGGCGTCGACTGAGCGCACGTCAAGCGCGGCGATCAGCGTCGTGATCATATGCAGGCGCCGCTCGTCGCTAGGGGCGATCGTCATCGGTTCCTCCTCGCGGCTGGGCGGTGTATAGCATATCGCACCGCCCGCCGTCGGCCTCTCGCGTCAATGCGTCACTAGTGAAACTTATGATGTTTTGCCTGGCGGAACAGCTGCGGTGGGCGTGACCTGATAATGCTTTACACTCGGCGCAGCCGAGGCCGCATAGGCCGCCTGTCGCGCCTCCGCCGCGCGGGCCTCCGCCTCCTCCGTCGCGCGTGTACCAGGCCGCGTCGCCCACAGCGCGCCCGCCGCGCGCGAGGCCGCGATCGCCTTCGCGCGCGCGGCGTCGGCGGTACGCTGCGCCGCCCGATCGGCGGGCTCAATAACCGTGACGGTGAACGGAACCAGCGGGCCCTCGAGGGCGACGCGCACGGGGTAGCCGGTCGAGGCGGCCTCCTCGTAGGCGTCCATCGCGTCAGCGTAGCCGACCTGGGCGAGGCCGGGCGCAACGTCGCCGGTATGCGTTACGACAAAGTAGGCGGCCGCCTCGGCGTCGCGCACGATATACGCGATGCTCTCGCGGCGGTGCGCATAGCCCTTCGTGGGCAGGCGGTGACGGGCGACGGCCTCGCGGGCGGCGGTGGTATTGTGGTGCGGCATCGGTTCCTCCTCAGTCGTCAATAATCGGCGCGCCCTCGAGGCCGCGCAGCCATTGCGGGCGCTTCGCCTTCGTCTCGTCTACCTCGGCCTGAAGCTGTACCCGGCCTGCGGCGAGAAGCTTTACCTGGGTTATCGATTCCGACTTCCCGTACTTCGACGTCTTGACGGCCACTAGCCTTTTGCTTAGATAACGCTTCGCGATGTCGCGTACCGTACGCTCTGAAACGCTCGTCTTAGCCGCGATGGCCTTTACCGTGAGGTAGGATGCGTGGCTCGAGCGCATGAGCACGAAGGCGACGCGCGCCTCGGCCTCGCCATTCTCGAAGGCGCGCTGCGGATCGTCCTCGCGGTGCGAGGCGGGCACGGCTACCGGGGCGGTGCGGCTATCCTCCGGGCCGAGGCCCACGCACCAGGCGTCGCGGAGCGCGACGGAGCGGATGAGCCACTCCTCTTGATCCTTCGGCGTCTCATGATCGCGGAACCGCACGACCCGTAGCTTCGTCGTCGTCTCGCCTTCCTCCGGCTTCGTGATCTCAATCTCCACATCCATTGACGCGGGTAGCGAGGTGCTCCGCGCGCGCCCTTCGAGGGATCCTTCCCGGTATGATGGACGACGAGTACCGCAGGCTGAGCAGGTAGCTCCCGCATCGCGGTGATCGCCCGGGTTATCTCAGCGTACTTGCCGGGCGTCTCGTCGCCGACGAAGGCGTTGCGCAGCGTATCGATCACGATGAGGCCCAGCTCCGGTATTGTCGCTGCGACTTGTAGGAGCGTCGCGAGGGATCCGCGCTCCGTTATATCAAGCTTGCCGCCGCGCCACCAGCGGTAGTATCGCTGGTGATACATCCGCGCCTCGAGGTTCGGGTACTGCGTCAGATAGCCGAGGAGGCGGCTGCGGGCGCTCCGGGCGTTCTCAGTCGGCACGTACAATACCCGCTTACCGGCCGCGACGACATCGCCCATCACGGTGAAGGCGATCTGAGTTTTCCCGGTACCGTAGTCGCCATAGATGAGCGACGCCCCGTTGACGTATACCCGATTCTCTACCAGCCACTGCGCAGGCGCGAGGGCGATGGCGTCGCCGACATCGCCCAGGTAGTGATCGACGAGTATCTCCACGGCCCGGCCGGAGCCTTCGGCGTCGCCCGGATGCGGCGGCTCCTCCGCCTCCGAAGCTGGGGCCGTCGGGGCCTTCGCCGGGGCCTTCGCCGGGGCCTTCGCCGGGGCCTTCGCGCGCGGCGGATCGGGCGGGAGCGGTACGCCCTCGTCAAGCGCCTGCACCTCGCGAAAGCTCACGCGGTAGTCGATGTGAGCCCGAAGGTGCGACAGATCGACGGGCTCACGCATCCCGTGGTCGAGGGCGCGTTCCATCGTCGCGAGGCTATGTTTGACGTTCGGCCACTGTTCGATAATCCGCGTGAGGCTTTCGCGCACCTCTGCAAGCGGCAGGTACGTCTCGTGTACCAGTCGGCCGAGGCGGTAGGCGATGGCGTTGATCGTGGTATTCCGGCTAGACTCCGGCGCCGCGTGCAAGTTGGCCAGCTCGCCCTCGAAGCCGCGCCGCAGCCATTGTTCCGCGGCCTGCGCGTCGATGTCGCGCGGGAGCGTCCCGTGGAGGGTTCGCTGCTCCGCCCGCTGCGCCGCCTCGGCGCGGTGAGCCTGCGCGGCCTCGCGACGCTGCGCCGTATCCGCCCAGCCGCGGAACATCGCCATCAGGCGGCGTATCGTCTCGTCGTCGGCCTCGGCGAGGGCGTCGTGCGCGCGCGGTACGGTAAAGGCCGTGACGTTTAGCGGCATCGACGGCTGGGCTTTCCACTCAGCCGCCCAGCCGTGGTCGGCGTCGCGGTGGATGTAGGCGCAGCGGTGCGCGTCGGAGCCCGTGTACTCGAGGTAGATGTGCAGGCCCGTGCCGGAATTACTGTACTCGGTGTAGCTGGGCCCGGTGATGTCGCGCACCGCCCCGACGACATCGTGTGCCTGCGCATAGTCGAAGGGCGCGCGTAGCACCTTGTCCAGATCAATCATCACCACGTAGGGCGTATCGTCGGGCCGCGGCACAAGCGCGATCGGCGCGGGTACGGCCTCGCGGCCCTGCACCTCAGCGATGACATCCTCGAGGCTGCGCGCATACTCGCGCGTGTCGTGATAGGCGGCCACGGGATGGATCCGCTTACCGCAGGCGGAGCGTATCGTGGGGTACACGTCCAGGAGTATGTTTCGGAATACGCGCCGCAGCGTCGCGTAGTTATGCGGCGGGCTAGTTACCGGCTTCGCCGGTAGCTTCGTCGTCGTCATCATCGTGTCCCTTCGGCCCCGCTTGCGCCGCGCGTCATCGCGTGGTACACTCAGGGCGTCGTCAGTCGGTGGTTCCCGCAGCCGTGGAGTTCGTCGCCCACGGCTGCGCTGTGTTTGTCGCCTATGCGCGCCCCTCGGCCGCCGCCTCCGCCTGCGCCTCCTGCCATCGCGCCCAGTCGTTGTAGACGGTCTGACGCGATACCCCGCAGTCGGCCGCGATCGCCGCGACGCTCCGCCCCGCGATCATCGCCTGCGCGATGCGCGCCCGCCGCGCCTGGAGGGCGTCGAACCCGAGGGCGTCTTTCTCGCGGATCGTGGCGATAACGCTACGCGCGATCGCCTTGCGCCACTCCACGCGCCGCCGCTCAGGCGGCTCCGTCACCTCGTCGTAGTAGGCCCTGCGCCGCCGCGCGATCGCCTCGTCGCGCAGGCGCTGTAGCTGCGCGGCCACATCCTCAGCGGGCTCGTCGTCGTTTCGTTGCGGGCGATGCTTGCTCACGTGGAACCTCCGGCTTATTGTAGTCGATACCGCTTACGCCTGAATCATAGTCGGAATGCCGCTCCAGGCCCATCACTACCGCGCCCCAGTTGGCGACGCTCAGGTACAGGCCCGAGGGCTTCGCCGCGCTCGTCGCGATGAGGAGCGGAGCCTGCGACGGTACGTTCGATAGCATATCGTGAATGAGCTTCGGGTTTATTGCGACGCGCACCGCGTCGCCCTCGCGGTACCGCAGCTCGCCCCGCTCCGGATCGCCCGAGTCAATGCGACTACGGGCCGGATCCTGGTTGAAGGCGACGATGGCCCGGCTGTAGCGGCCATAGCCCGTCGGCTTACGCCCGCGCCTGCGCGCCTTCTCGATCGCGTCGGGCGGGATGTGCACGTACTCGCAGTATGCTAGCAGGGCCTCGGGCGTCGTCGTGAACCACTGCTCAGCGTCGCCCAGCATCCCTATGCGTTGATCCCAAATATGTTCCTCCGTCGCGGGCGGATGCCAGGCGGAGGTGAAGCCGCCCATCCGGAGCGGCGCCGCGACGATCGCCTCGCCGCTGCGCGCGATGAGGTACCGCTGCGTCGTCCCGTCGCTGAGGTGCGGGAGCGGTGCGGTTACGCCCCACGCGGGAGCTCCGCCCGCGACCTCGAACAGGTACGCTACCTGCGGTATTGCGGCGATTATCTCTTCGTCAAGCGGCAGGGCGATACCGTCGATCTGATATGCGACGTAACTGCTCGCCGCGCGTATCCGATCGGGCCGGAGCTGCATCAGGCTTGACTTCGCGTAGCCGTCGCGCAGTAGGCTACGCGCGCAGGCCCGCAGCTGGCGCGTCGTCTTGCCCGGTACCGGCCGCAGTACGGCTAGCCCGCCCGCGGCATCGGTGAGGTAGTCGCACATCGCGGTAAGGGCGGCCTGTATCTTCTCGCCGTACCATACCGTACTCGCGCGGTGCAGTAAGTTTGTATCGTTGTGGAAGTGTTCCCGCGGGGCGACGAGATCGTAGGCGATACACCGCGGGCCCTCGGCGAGGTTCACCGTCTCGAGACGATGCCATACCCCGACGGCCTGCGCGCTGTGATCGCTCTCGTACTCGCCGTCGCGGTACGTCTCGATTGTTACCGCGCAGGCATGATGTTCGCCGTTGCCCCACACAGCGACGAGATCTTTGCGGTGTATCGCTAATACCGTCATCGTACCGTCGGCGCTCCGCCTCGCGTACACGTCGCCCTGCGGTAGCTTCACCGCGCCCAGCCACTGAAACTTCACCTCGCCCCGCGTCGCTAGCGACGCGGCCGCCGTCACTACCAGGCTCATCGTCCGTCCCCTGCACAGCTCATAAGGCCCGCGACGCCCAGCGCGCCCCGGTGCCACTATGCTACACGCTACCCGGTAGGATGTCAAGCGGGTAAAGGCCGGGAAATAACGTGAGCGATAACGTTTCGGGCGAGAGGGCGTTTATGGCTTTGTAGTGCGGTAAACGGCCTCTCACTCACGCTATGTTCAAAATAGGCCCTCAGGTCACGTTATTATGGCGTGAGCGATAACGTCAAAATAGCGTTTATGGCGTATGGCGTTTATGGCTTTGCGGTGCGGTAAACGGCCCCTCGCTCACGCTATGGTTACTGTCATCGTCCACCGCTCACAGCGTGACGTGGACCGCCTAAGAGTAACGAAGGCGGGACGCGGTGCGGCGCACGAAATACCCGTACCAGGCGCACCGCGATCGGGTATAATGCCCCTACCGGTGAGGGAGGTGAGCGATGACGTTATACGAGCCTGAGCGCGTCAAGATCATTCTGCACGCCCTGCGCCACGGGGCGACGCATAAGCTTGCGGCCCACGCTGCGGGTATCGGCGAACGCACGATGCGCGACTGGAGGAACCGGCACGAGCTGTTTGACACGGCGGTACGCGAGGCCGAGGCCCACGCTGCGGTGAAGGCGCTTGAACGCATAGAAAGCGCAGCGCAAAGCGGAATATGGCAGGCCTCGGCGTGGCTCCTCGAACGGCGGTACCCGTCAATGTACGGGCGGTTCCCTGAGAATGCACGGGCGGAAAGCGCGGAGGATCGGGCGGGCGATGTGCATCTCGTCATCGATATTGGCGAGGAGCCCACGCCCGCGGAGGTCGAAGCGCAGCCCGAGGCAAAGGTGCTAACGGGCGACGCGGTGCGCATTGACATCGACGTGCCCGCGCAGGCCCTGCCCGTCGGGCGAAGCCTGGTGCGGTGAGGGCGCCGCGCCCCCGACCCCCACGCCCGCAGTAAAACCGCCCGCCCGTCGCCCGGGCCGAGGCCCCCTTAGGCGGGCCCCGACGGGCGGCCCGTCGCCCAGGCCGAGGCCCTCGCCTTCGCGGTGCGCCCGCAGGTTTCGCCCGTAGCCCGCGGAGCTCCTCGAGGCCTCCGCCGCCCGTCCCGACGGCCCCGACGGGCGGCCCGTCGCCCAGGCCGAGGCCGTCGCTGTGGCTTCGGCGGAGCTGCGCCCGACGCTCCGCCCGCGCCGACCACCGCAGCCCGCGCAGGGCCTCGAGGCCGTCGCCCGGCCGTCGGCTGGGCCGGGCCGTCGGGCGCCCCGCCCAGCCGGAGCCACAGCTCCGCCCGCCCCGACGGCCCCGACGGCCTCGACGGCCCCGACGGCCCCGACGGGCGGCCCGCCGAGGCCCTCGCCTTCGCGGTGCGCCCAGCTGGGCCGCGTCGCCGCCCGCGGAGCTCCTCGAGGCCGCCTCGCCGCCCGCCCCGACGGCCCCGACGGGCGGCCCGACGCGCGGCCCGTCGCCTTCGCGGTGCGGCCGAGGGCTTCGCCCGTAGGCCGCCTGAGCGCCCCGCTGCGGGCCGATCGGCGCACCGCCCGGGTATCGCTACCCCGTCGCCCACCGCAGCCCGCGCAGGGCCTCGAGGCCGTCGGCGCCCGGCTGGGCCCGCCGCCTGCGCCGCCGCCCAGCCGGAGCCACAGCTTCGCCCGCGCCTCGCCGCCCGCCCCGACGGCCCCAACGGCCCCGACGGGCGGCCCGTCGCTGTGGCTTCGGCGGCGGTGCGCCCGCCGCGGAGCGCGAGTATCGCCCAGCCGCCCGCGCTGTGGCCTCGAGGCCGTCGGCGTCGCCCGGGCCCGCGCCTTCGGCTTCGGCGGAGCTGCGCCGCCGCCTCGCCGCCCGCCCCGACGGCCGCCGCGCCCGGCCTCGAGGTCGTCGCCTTCGCGGTGCGCCCGCAGGCCGCCTGCGCGCCCCGCTACGGCCCGATCGGCGCACCGCGCGGGTATCACTACCCCTGCGCCGCAGCGGCCCGCGCAGGGCCTCGAGGCCGTCGGCGCCCGGCTGGGCCCGCCGCCTGCGCCGCCGCCCGCCCCGACGGCCCCGACGGCCCCGACGGCCTCGAGGCCCGGCCCTTCGGCGGAGCTGCGCCCGTCGGCTGCGGAGCGCGAGTATCGCCCAGCCGGAGCCACAGCTCCGCCCGGGCCCGGCCGTCGCCTTCGCGGTGCGCCCGTAGGCTTCGCCCGTAGGCCGCCTGCGCGCCCACCTCGAGGCGTCGCCCAGCCGTCGACGCCGCCGCCCGCGCCCTCGGCTTCGGCGGAGCTACGCCCGCAGGCTTCGCCCGTAGGCCGCCTGAGCGCCCCGCTGCGGGCCGATCGGCGCACCGCCCGGGTATCGCTTCGCCGCCCGCGCCGCAGCCCGCGCAGGGCCTCGAGGCCTTCGGCGCCGCCCGGCTTCGGCGGAG
>Ga0214917_10007349_pt1 | contig 11173 bp, 11 predicted proteins | sample LL_1208_BB_MetaG_FD_177983 | JGI IMG/M metagenome (GOLD analysis project Ga0214917, IMG submission 177983) | Freshwater microbial communities from Lake Lanier, Atlanta, Georgia, United States - LL_1208_BB | ecosystem: Environmental > Aquatic > Freshwater > Lake | place: USA: Georgia | collected...
CTTTGTCCGACCCGCTGCCCCGTGGCGCGGTACGCAGCAACCCGTCGCGGATCGAAACACCGGACGACGTGGACCATTTGTTCGCGACCCTGAACGCCCGTCATGCCAGAGAGGCTTTGCACGTCACCACAGACCGAGAGGCAGCCCTGCAGTTGGAGATCTGGTGCATCACCGTCAGCGCCCAGACCGATGGAGCCGCTCACCCCTTGCTGCGCATCGAGGTCGGTGCGGGCGGGCAACTTGATCTCGTCGAACGTCACGCGAGCGCACCGGACACGCCGACGCTCACCAATCTCGCGTTGTACTTGACGCTCGCGCGTGACGCGCAGGCACGCATCGTGCGCACGCAAGCCTGCGATCTGCGCGCCCAACACCAGGAAACGCTGCAGATCGATTTGCAGTCGGGCACCCGCTGCGAGCTCGTGCAGATCACCGACGGCGCGGCCCACGCGCGAACCACCGCATTCGTGCGCCACAGCGGCCGCGAGTCGCGCCTGCGCTGGGCGTCGGCGGCACTCGGCCGCGGCACGCAGGTTCAGGATGCCTACGTGCACGTGGATCACGCCGCGCCCGGTGCACGCACCGAGCAATTCTTCCGCGGCATCGCGAACGATCGCGCCCGGGTCGCCTTCAACGGCCACATGAAAGTCGCCCGCGGCGCAACGGATTGCAACTCCGACCAATCGCTCAAATGTTTGCTCGCCGGCAACGACGCCGAGGCCGACGTACGCCCGCAACTCGAAATCCACACCGACGCGGTGCAGGCGAGTCATGGCGCGACGGTGGGCAAGCTCGATGACACCATGAAGTTCTATCTGCTCTCGCGCGGCCTCGACCCGGAGGTCGCCGAAAATCTTTTGAAGTGGGCGTTCATCGCCGACGTCATCGCCCGTATCCCGCTGCCGCAAATCCGCACGCAGCTCGCGCGCGAAGTCGCAAGCCGCATGCCGGGTGCGCCACCGTTCGGAGTCGAATCGTGAGCGGCGCGCCGTACGACGTCGCACGGGTACGTGCCGACTTTCCGATCCTTGCCACGCAGGTACGCGGCAAGCGGCTCGCATTTCTCGATACGGCCGCCTCGTCGCAACGTCCGCTCGCCGTGCTCGAAGCGGTCGATCATTACGAGCGCACGAGCCATGCCAACGTGCACCGCGGCGTCTACCAGCTGAGCCAAAAAGCGACCGATGCGTTCGAGGGCGCACGCGAACGCGTGCGCCGCTTCCTCAACGCCTCGAGCACGCGCGAGATCATCTTCACGCGCGGCACGACCGAGTCGATCAACCTCGTCGCCCAGTCCTGGGGCCGCAGGCTCGGACCCGGCGACGAAATTTTGATCACGTGGATGGAGCATCACGCGAACATCGTGCCCTGGCAGATGCTCTGCGAGCGCAGCGGCGCGACGCTCAAAGTCGCGCCCATCACGCTGCGCGGCGAACTCGATCTCGAGGCCTTCGAGGCCCTCATCTCGCCGCGCACCAAACTCGTCGCCTGCACGCAGATCGCGAATGCACTCGGCACGGTGCTGCCGCTCGAGCGCATGATCGCCGCCGCCAAACGCGTCGGCGCGCTCACGCTCGTCGACGGTGCACAGGCGGTCTCGCATCAGCGCGTCGACCTGCGTGCGCTCGACTGCGACTTCTACGCCTTCTCGAGCCACAAGCTCTACGGACCCACGGGACTCGGCGTGCTGTATGCGCGCGAGTCGGTGTTGCGCGAGATGCCGCCGTGGCAAGGCGGCGGCGACATGATCCTCACCGTGTCGTTCGCGCGTACCACCTACGCTGAGCTGCCCTATCGCTTCGAAGCGGGGACGCCGCATATCGCCGGAGCCGTGGGGCTCGCCGCCGCCATGGACTACCTCGACGGACTCGGACTCGAGCGCGTGCAGCAGCACGAGCAAGCCCTGCTCGCTCGTGCGACGCGCGCGCTGCGCGCCATCCCGGGCCTGCGCATCATCGGCGAGGCGGCGCACAAAGCCGGCGTGATCTCGTTCGTGCTCGAAAACGTGCACCCGCACGACCTCGGAACGATCCTCGATGACGAGGGTGTCGCGATCCGCACCGGCCATCACTGCGCGATGCCGGTGATGGAATTCTTCGATGTCCCGGCGACCGCCCGCGCGTCTTTCGGATGTTATTCGGACGACGCCGACGTCGACCAACTGGTCGCCGCACTCGGCCGCGCCCGCGAGGTATTCGGCTGATGGATCTCAAAGATTTGTATCGCGACGTGATCCTCGATCACAACAAGCAGCCGCGCAATTTCGGCCGCCTCGACCCCTGCGACACCTCGGCCGACGGCAACAATCCCTTGTGCGGCGATCGGCTCACCGTCACGCTGCGCATCGCCGGCGGACGCGTCAGCGACATCCGCTTCGAGGGCAAGGGCTGCGCGATCTCCACGGCATCGGCCTCGCTCATGACCGAAGCGGTCAAAGGACTCGACGCCGCACAGATCCACGCGCTGCATGCGCGCGTGCACGGCATGCTCACCGAGCACGGCGATGCCCTGCCGCCGACCGATCTCGGCAAGCTCGCGGCGCTCGCGGGCGTGCGCGAATATCCGGCGCGCGTGAAGTGTGCGAGTCTCTGCTGGCACACGCTGGACGCCGCACTCGCCCACGCGGCCGATGCACCGGGCGCGGCCACCGTTTCCACCGAATGACACCGCGGAATACGCCATGCGCAGTCACGAAAACGAAGCCTTCCTGATCAACCGCGACGTCAAGGCGGTGATGGTCCCCTCGGGCGACGAGATCGAGTTGAAAGCGGGCTTGTCGGGTTTCATCACCCAGGCGCTCGGCGGCAGTTTCACGTTGTACATCGAAGGCAATCTCTACCGACTCGCCGGGGAACACGCCGACGCGATCGGCAAGGAAGCGAGCAAGGCACCGGAGTTGCCGCCCAATGCGAGCGAAGAGGACGTGCGACAGCTCGCCTGGCAGCAAATGCGCGGCTGCTACGATCCCGAGATCCCGATCAATATCGTCGAGCTCGGTCTCATCTACACCTGCGATGTCACGCACACCGACGGCGCGCGCCAGATCGACGTCAAAATGACGCTCACCGCCCCCGGTTGCGGCATGGGTGACGTGCTGGTGCAGGACGTGCGCGAGAAACTCGAGCTGATCCCGACCGTGAACAAGGTCAATGTCGAACTGGTGTTCGACCCGCCGTGGTCGCAATCGATGATGTCCGAAGCCGCGCGTTTGCAGACGGGCATGATGTGATGAGCGAGCGCTGGATCGACCTCGGCGCGGCAGCGGAGCTGATCGACCGCGGCCGCATCACCGGCGACGTGGACGGCTGGTTCGTGATGGTGGTCGAGCGCGACGGCGAGTTGCACGCGTTCGAAGATCGCTGCAGTCACGATGGCGAAGCCTTCGCCGACGCCGAACTCGATTCCGATCCGACGACGCCCTGCGGCGTGGTGATTTGCCCGCGACACGGGGCGCGATTCTGCCTGAGCACGGGGGCGGCACTGACTCCGCCCGCCTACGAACCCATCCGCATCTTCGAGGTGCGACGCATCGACGATCGCATCGTGGTGCGCGCGCCGTGATCCGGCGCCTGACTCTGCTGCGTCACGGTCACGCCGAACCCGAAACCGACGCCGGCGACTTCGCGCGCAAACTTGACCCGCGCGGCCATGCCGAAGCGCACGCGAGTGGCGCGCGCTTGCACGCCCTGCACTTGCAGCCGCAGCTCGTGCTCGCGAGCCCCGCCCGGCGCACCGAACAGACGGCCAAAGAAATCATCGCAAGCCTCGAACTGCCGCCCGAGCGCCTGCACCTCGAAGCGCGCCTCTACCTCGCCGAATCGGACACCATCACCGAAATCGCGGCACGGACTGCCGACGCGGTCCATCACCTGTTGATCGTCGGTCACAACCCGGGACTTTCGGCTTGCGCCGCACAGTTCGGCGGCCATCGCGCGCATCCTCTGGTCACCGGCGCCTACTGCAGCCTCGCCTTCGAGCTGCCGCACTGGCGCGACCTGCCTTCGGCCGCGGCCGAGAGTCTGCGTCAGGAAGCGCCGAGCGCACGCGCGACGTAATCGCGCGGCACCCGCGTGCGCGACACGCGAGTTTCGAGTACATCGACGAACCACTCGTGCACCGGCCGATCGAGTGCGACGCCGTGCATGTAGTTGTACGCGGCGGCCGACAAGGCACGACCGAGCGCCGCGTGATCCACGCCCAAGCCGTCGTCGAAGCCGATGTCGTTGCGCGCAAACCCCTGATGCGACGCCGGCAACAGCGTGACGCCGTAGTCCTGCGGCGCGCGACCGACGGGTGAATGCACCGTGCAGGTGTAGCGATGGAAATAACCGGACTGGATGCAACCTTCGGCGAAGAGTTGCCGCACGTATTCGAGCGAATCGACGGTCTCGGCGAGACTCTGGGTCGGAAATCCGTACATCAGATACGCATGCACCAGCACGCCCGCCTCGCTGAAGGCGCGCGTGACGCGCGCCACTTGCGCCACGGTCACGCCCTTTTTCATCAGCGCCAGGAGGCGATCGGAGGCGACCTCGAGGCCGCCCGACACCGCGATGCAGCCGCTGTCGGCGAGCAGCCGGCAGAGCTCCGGCGTATACGTTTTCTCGAAGCGCAGATTGCCCCACCAGGAAATGCGCGTCTCGCGCCGCAGCAGCTCTTGCGCGAGCGCCTTGAGCGCCTTCGGCGGCGCCGCTTCGTCGACGAAATGAAACCCCGTCTGACCGGTTTCGGCGACCACCTGCTCGATGCGATCGACCAGCAACTCGGCCGAGGCCGCTTCATAGCGCGAGATGTAATCGAGCGTGACGTCGCAGAAGCTGCATTTTTTCCAATAGCAGCCGTGCGCGACGGTGAGCTTGTTCCAGTGCCCGTCCGACCAGAGACGATGCATCGGATTCAAAAGATCGAGCAATGAAAGATAGCGCCCGAGCGGCAACCCGTCCCACGTGGGCGTGCCGGTTTCCGAAAACGGGACGTCGGGCTCGGCGTGGTTCGCATACACGACCGCATCGCCCTGACGATGGAAGGTACGCACGAGACGCTCGCGCGTACGCCCGCCATCGAGATGTTCGAACAGCGCCAACAGCGGTCGCTCGCCGTCGTCGAGCGTCACGTAGTCGAAGAAATCGAACACCCTCGGCTCGGCGAGCTCGCGCAATTCCGTGTTCACGTACCCGCCACCCAGGACGATGACGGTCTTTGGCGCAATTTTTTTGATGGTCTGCGCAATGCGAAATGCCGCGTAGACCGTGCCCGGAAACGGCACCGACAGCAGCACGACGTTCGGTCGATGGCGCGCGAGCGCAGCCGTCGTCGCCGCGCGCAGCGTCGCATCGACCAGCGTCTCGGGCGCCGCGAGTGCCGCGGCGAGCGGCTCGAAGGAGGACTGACTCGCCGCCAAAGATTCCGCATAGCGCACGAATTCGAAGCGCGGATCGGCGACATCGCGGATCACGTCGGCCAGATCGTTCAGGTAGAGCGTGGCGAGGTGACGGGCGCGATCCTGCACGCCGAGCGCGCCGAACGCCCAGGCGAGCGGATCACCGCCACTGTCACTGCCGTCGAATCGTTCGAGCGCCGCGAAGCGCGGCCCTTCGGGCAGAAATGTGCGGGCGGCGATGCGATGCGCGAGTGTCGGATCATCGCCCTGCAAAAACCGCAGCACCGGCGCCACGACCGCCAGATGCTTGGGCAAGGCATCGAGAAACGCCGCGACCGATTCGCTGCGCCGACGCTTCGGCAGCGCGCGGGCCTGCTCGGCGATCGTCGCCAGATGCGGTGCAGTCAGCAAATCGAGCACCAGCGTGAGCGCGAGGTCTTCCTGCAGAGCGGCGATACCGCGCGAGCGCAAAAACCCGGTCAGATACGCCGTCGATGGGTACGGCGTATTGAGTTGGGTCATCGGCGGTATGAGCGCGAGCACCCGGCGCTCTGCGCGGGGAGCGCTCGCGCCACTGGCCGTCGCGCGCTTCACTCCGCGGCGTGCGCCTTCAGGCGCGCGGTTTCGTCGGCGCCGAGATACAGTTTGATGAAGTGCCGCGCGACGTAGAGCAAAGGAATCATCGCGATGGCCGCCGCCATCTTGTAGATGTAGTTGACCGTGCCGACGGCGAGAAACTGCGACACGGGCCACTGCTGCGGGCCGAGCACGAAGGCGATGTAGAGCACCACGAAGCTGTCGAGGATTTGCGACACCGCCGTCGAGGCCGTCGCACGCAACCACACGTGATCGTCACCGGTCACGCGACGGATGCGATGAAAGACGACCACATCCACCAACTGACCGATCAAAAACGCGACCAGCGAACCGGCGATGGTCCACAAGCCCTGCCCGAAAATCTGCGCGTAGGCGTTCTGGATGTCGGGCACGCCGAGTCCGCGGTTCGCTTCGACCCAAAACCCCGCCGGCGCGAGGGCGATCGACGCATAGGCCGCCGCGAACGCATAAGTGATGAAAACCACCGCGACCCAGGAGATCAACCGAACGCCGCGCAAGCCGAAGTATTCGTTGATGACGTCGGTCATCACGAACACGAACGGCCACAGCAGCACGCCGGCGGTGAAGTTCAAATTTCCGGAGACGCCGAGCAGCGACCACTCGTAGGGCGCAATGCCGAGTGTCGCCTCGAGCGAGAAGATCTTCACGCCGACGAACTCGGCGATCAGCGCGTTGGTGAGGAAAAAACCCGCCAGCACGATGAACAGGCGATTCGCTTTGGAGTCGGTGGTACGCATGACGAGGACCCGGCCTGCTCAGTGCGCACTGCAGAAGCAGTGCGCGTAGAGCCGTCCCGGCAGCGCATGCCGATCGAAACGCATCACCTCGCGTTCGACCGGACCGAGCTGCCGCTGCGTGAACTGCAACGCCTGCAGCAACTGCGGATCGCCGATGCCGCCGTAGCGCAGCGCCGTGGCGATCGTGCTCGCCTTGATCGACTGCGCGAACTCCTGCGCCCAGGACAAATCAGGTTCGCGATAACGCACGGTGTATTTTCCCTCGACGAGCTTCGCGCGTTTGGCGGCAGCGGCGACGGCCTGATCGAGCGAGCCCAGTTGATCGACGAGCCCGATCCGCAGCGCATCGCGACCCGACCAGACGCGACCCTGCGCGATCGCGTGCACCTGGTCGCGGGTCTTGTTGCGACCCTTGCTCACATGCGCGAGAAACTCCTCATAGCCGCGCTCGACCGTTGCCTGTATCAGCGTCGAGATGGCCGGACTCAAAGGCCGGTCGAGACGCGTCCCAGACAGCGGCGTCGTGCCGACGCCGTCGGTGCCGACGCCGATCTTGTCGAGACCGCGATTGATGGTCGGGATGAGACCGAAGATGCCGATGGAGCCGGTGATGGTCGCCGGACTCGCCCAGATCTCGTCCGCCGGCATCGCGATGTAGTAACCGCCCGAGGCCGCCAAATCGCCCATCGATACGACGATCGGACGCTTGGTTTCCTTGAACGCGAGCAACTCGCGATAGATTTCTTCGGAGGCGAGCACGCTGCCACCCGGGCTGTCGATGCGCAACACGAGCGCCTTCACGTCGTCGTCGAGACGCGCCTCGCGGATCATCTTGACCATCGACTTGCCGCCGATGCTGCCCGCCGCACCGTCGCCATCCACGATCTCGCCCGAGGCGACGATGATGCCGACCTGCGGGCCTTTGGCCTTCTTCAGGCGATCTTCGGCGTGCGCGACGCGCAGATAATCTTTGATCGTCACGCCGGCATAGGAATCGCCCTCCTCGTCTTCGCCGACCAGCGCGATCATGCGGCGTTCGACGTCGGACGAGGAACTGAGTGCGGTGACGAGCTTGGCGTCGAGCGCGACTTTGGCCGCGTCACCCTTCGCCGCCTGCACCGCAGGCGACAACGTCGCCACGTAACTGGCCAACGCCTCGGGCGTGAGCTTGCGCGCCGCAGCCACGGATTTGACGTAGGAATCCCACAGCGAATTGATGAACACCTGGCTCGCTTCGCGGTCCTCGGGCGACATGTCCTTGCGGATGTAGGGTTCGACCGCGCTCTTGAACACGCCGACGCGAAACACGTTGATGTCGACGCCGAGCTTGTCGAGCGCGTCTTTGAAATAGTTGCGGTAGCGATCGTAGCCCTCGAGGGCGACGAGCCCGAGCGGCTCGAGGTGGATTTCGTCCGCGTGCGCCGCGACGAAATACGTGTCGCGACTGTACGCGGTCGCAAACGCGACGACCTTCTTGCCCGACTTGCGGAAGTCGTCGATCGCACGGGCGAACTCGTCGAGCGTCGGCTGGCCCGCACCGCTCATGCTATCGAGATCGAGCATCACCGCCGCGATGCGCGCGTCGGCCTTGGCCACATGCAAGGCCTCGACGAGATCTCGCAGCAGCGTTTCGTTCTGCCCTTCGCCACGCGCCTCGGCGACGGCGAGATCGATGGGGTCGTCCGAGCGCTGCTCGACGATTTCACCCGCGGGCGCGACGACCAAGGCCGCCTTCTTCGGGATTTTCGGAATCGAGCCGCTCAGGCCACCGACGATGAAGCCGAAGATCAGCAGCAGCAGCAACAGATGCAACACGCGTCGCAGCCCGTCGAGCCCGGTCCAGATGTAGCCGAAAAACTTTCGCACGAGTCGCTCCTTGGCCTCAGCGGCCACCGTCGTATGAAATGCGATAGATCACGCCGGACAGATCGTCCGACACCAGGATCGAACCATCGGGCCACTGCAAAACGTCGACCGGACGCCCCACCACTTTGCCGTCGGGACGCAACCAGCCGGTGACGAAATCTTCGTAACCGACGACGCGCGCACCATCGAACTTCAATTGCGCCAGACGATAACCGACCTTGCTGCTGCGGTTCCACGAGCCGTGCTCGGCGAACAGCAATCGCCCGCGCCACGCGCGCGGAAACTGCGCACCGGAGTAGAACTGCAAACCGAGCGGCGCGACGTGCGCACCGAGGCGCTGCACGGGCGCGACCGTGTCTTCGCAACGCCCGAGTTTGCCGAACTCCGGATCGACGACGTCGCCGGCGTGACAGAAAGGAAACCCGTAATGCGCACCGATTTTTTTGACGCGATTGATTTCGCAGGGCGGCAGGTCGTCGCCCAACATGTCGCGACCGTTGTCGGTGAACCACAGCTCGCGGGTCTGCGGATGCCAGGTGAGGCCCACCGAATTGCGCACGCCGTGCGCCACGACTTCGCGACCACTGCCGTCGGCGTTCATGCGGACGATCTGCGAGTAACCTTCGGCATCCTTGTCACAGACGTTGCAAGGCGCACCGAGCGTCACGTAGAGCTTGCGATCCGGGCCGAAGGCGATGTATCGCCAACCATGCCAACGATCGGCCGAGAGCTTCGTCACGAGCGCCGGTGCCGACGGCGCATCGAGCTTCGACTCGATGTCGTCATAACGGGAAATTTTGTCGTTCTCGGCGACGTAGAGTGCGCCACCTTGCAGCGCGACTCCGTTCGGTACGTTGAGTCCTTGTGCGATCACGCGCACCTCGCGACGTCCCTCGCGTTCGCGGATGGCGTAGACCTTGCCGGCCGTGCGCGTGCCGACGAATACGGTGCCCGAGTCGCTGCGGACCATCGAGCGCGCGTTGTCGACGCCATCGGCCCACACTTCGATCCGGAATCCGGATGGCAATTTCAACAGCGAGAGATCGGGAGCCGCAGCCATGGCCGTGGCGCACAGCGCGGACGCAGCGGCCAACGCAAGAGCCGCGAGGGATGAACGCATTGGAATACCCGTACGAAACGTGAGCAGGCGGGAAAGCCTGCAGTCTAGCAACGGGGCAACACGCGCGCCACGCAACCCGAAGACCGGGCGGCGTGGCGCGTGGTCAAGGTCAGACTTTCTCTTCGATGCGGGCAGCCTTGCCCGACAGATCGCGCAGGTAGTAGAGCTTGGCGCGACGCACGCTGCCGCGACGCTTGACGGTCACGTCGGCGATGCTCGGGCTGTGGCTCTGGAAAGTGCGCTCGACGCCCTCGCCGTGCGAAATCTTGCGCACGGTGAACGAGGAGTTGTAGCCGCGGTTGCTCTTGGCGATGACCACGCCTTCGTAGGCCTGCACGCGCTCGCGGTCGCCTTCGACCACCTTCACGTTGACGATCACGGTGTCACCCGGCGAAAAGTCGGGCAACTGCCGCGTCATGCGGCTCTTTTCCATTTCGGCGATTATGTTAGCCATTTTTTTGCACCTCTCGCTCGGCGAGATATTCCGTCAACAGCCGACTCTCCTCGTCGGAGAGCCCGCATCCTGAAATCAAATCGGGGCGACGCTCGTAGGTGCGTCCCACCGACTCCCGCAGCCGCCACCGCGCGATCGCCGCGTGGTTTCCACCCTGCAGCACCTGCGGCACTTCTCTGCCTTCCCACTCCACCGGACGCGTGTAATGCGGCCAGTCGAGTCGCGCGGCGGAAAACGACTCTTCCACATTCGAGCGCTCGTCGCCAAGCGCCCCGGGCAAAAGCCTCACCACCGCGTCGATGACCGCAAGCGCCGCGAACTCGCCGCCCGAGAGGATGAAATCCCCCAGCGACAACTCGCGATCGATGCGGGCATCGATCACCCGCTGGTCGAGCCCCTCGTAGCGGCTCGCCACCAGCACGAAACCCGACATGGCCGCCAATTCACGCGCCACGCCCTGATCGAATCGCTCGCCCTGCGCAGACAGGTGGATCCGCGGAACACCGGCGGGCGACTGTGCCACTGCCGCGTCGATCGCCGCGGCCCAAGGCGCCGGCGTACCGACCATTCCGGGACCCCCACCGTAAGGGCGGTCGTCCACCGTGCGATGCGCATCCGAGGCGTACTGCCGCGGATCGACGCATTCGATCCCTGCCAAGCCACGCGCGAGCGCACGACCCAACACTCCGTGTTCGCTCGCTCCCCGAACCAGTTCGGGAAACAAGGTCACCACTGCAACTTGCAGCGCCACGTCAGAAGTCCGCGGGCCAATCGACCTGGATGCGACGCGCATCCGTATCGATCGAGAGCACATGCTGCTTCGTCACCGGCAGCCAACGCTCCCTCTCGCCCCGCACGACCATGACGGCATTACCCGGCAAGTCGACGAAACTGTCGAGGACACCGAAATCGACGCCCTCCCCATTGCACACCTGGAAGCCGATCAGGTCCTCCCGGTAGTGCTCCCCGGCCTCGACCGGGGGCAATTCTGTGCGCGG
>Ga0214917_10007350_pt1 | contig 11172 bp, 21 predicted proteins | sample LL_1208_BB_MetaG_FD_177983 | JGI IMG/M metagenome (GOLD analysis project Ga0214917, IMG submission 177983) | Freshwater microbial communities from Lake Lanier, Atlanta, Georgia, United States - LL_1208_BB | ecosystem: Environmental > Aquatic > Freshwater > Lake | place: USA: Georgia | collected...
GCGGCAATGTATAATTTTTACAATGGCACTATGTCATTAACTGTAAATAATCGCACTATTGTAACAAGTTGGGATTTGTTCCGCCATCTTGAAGTGCCGCAAACACAAAAAAATAACGCAGCAGGAAACGGAGTTAACAGCGACCAGCTTACAGGCGGTTACAGCACTTCTTTTGTTTGTGAGCCAAATTGGGTTCTTATTGGTAGCAAAAACAATCAGCTTTCAATACAACTTCCGGCGGCAGTAGGTACATTACAAGCAGGTGTAACAACTGTTTTTACCGTACTTATGCGCGGCGTACTTGCACAGAATTGCACAGTTGTCAGCTAAAATAGCCTGTTAAAAAGGCAATTATCAAATCTGCGGAACAGGGTTAAAATCCTGTTCCGCTACTTTAAAAAATTACACAATGATAAAAGTTTTTAAAAGCCAGCTTGTTGAACTTGTTTTGTCCGGAATTGCAGGCGGCGGCAACCAAAGTACCAAATTGCAATTTTTAGACCAGCCATATTTGAGAAACAAGCAAATTTTTGGAATTGAGTTAATTACCAAATCCGATATGGCAGGCCTAACTTCGCCAACAGCAAGACAAATTTTTGACATTTCAGCAGCCGGAACAACAGGCGGTTCCGCTTATTTAACGCTTTATTTGAACGATGCGCAAAATCCTAACAATGTAGGCGAATGGATACAAAATGTGCCTTTCCCTATTTTGCACAGGGTACAAAATGCAGGCACTCCGGCAGATAGCTTTGTTCGCAAAGGTTACGAAATGGCAGGGCAAGTAATTTATTGGGAAAAATGTTACGTTACCTTTCCTGTTGCTATTCAAAACACAGTTGATTTGTCTATTCTTTTGAATGTTTATTTTCAAGGGTAATTTATGAGTTTATTCGCGCAGGCAAAAGGTTACGAAAAAACGGCCAAAATTTGGGAAAATAGGCGCGTTTCGCCTTGTTTTGCTATTTTCTATAAAAATAGTTGTACGCTTCAATATAACGGAAAGGATATTGAAGAAGCCGAAGAAAAATTACAAAATTTTTTTAACGAAAGCGAGGGGAGCGATTACGGCGACCAAATTTTTGAGTTTCGTATGTATTCGGAGCCAAAAAAACAATACGATAAAAAAGACGCAGCACATAGCACGTTTTTTTTTACAGTAAACGAAAGGCCTGCAACTATGTCCGGAGTGCAAAACGGAGCGCCTGCAAATGATTATCTTTTGCACAATATTGTAGGCAAATTATCAGCAATAGAAAGCGAATTAAACGCGCTTAAAGCTGAAAAAATCAACGAAGAAAACGAAGAAGAAGAAGAAGAACCGGAAAATGAAATAGGCGAAATAAACCAGCTTTTAAGTAATCCAGTTATTGCTGGACTAATTGGAGCAGTAACCGAAAAATTTTTTAACGTGAAAGCGGAGCCAAAAATTATTACAAATTTGGCAGGCGTTCCGGAAGATAACGAAAGGGCGGCCTGTTACCAATATGTAGAAATTTTATTACAAAAGGGCGTAAAGCCGGAGCATTTAAAAAAACTTGCTGAAATGCCAACGGCAAAAATTAAGACGCTTTTAATGATGCTTTAATGAATAAACAACAGGAAAGCCTTTATTTAAAAATTGCTATTTACGGCGGAGTTTATTTGTTTATTGTTCGGCCATTGCTTCAAAAAATTGGTATTGTGAAAAGCGCGGAGGAAAAGCTGGTAGAACGACAAAACGAATTGCCAAATAATATTAACCCTTTTTCGCCTGTATTTTACAAAACAGGAGGAGCCGGAACAATTATTTTAAGGCAATCGGCGGCGGCAAATTATGCGCAAATTATTTACAATGCAATGGGATTTGTTACAGACGATGAAGCGGCAATTTTAGGCGTTTTTAGGCAATTACGCACACAATCGCAAGTTTCCTATTTATCGGAATTTTTTACAACTAAATACGGCGCCAGCTTATTAGATTTTTTACAACGCGGAAAAAATCAATATAACCCTGCAAGCGGTTTAAATGCCGACGAAATGAATACTATTTTTAATATAGTTAACAAACTTCCAAAATACAAATAACAGTTTATTTCACCTTTACTATGAAGCAAAACAATCTTTTAATTTTAGCGGCATTGGGCGCAGCAGCTTATTTTTTAACGCGCAAGCCAAAACGGCGCGGAAGTGTTATTGTGGATGAACCTATAACAATAACAAAAGAACAATTTGAGGGAAGCGCGTCAACTGTTCCGGCAGACGTAACAATAAACGCAGACCAACAGGGATTAAATTTGCCTGCAGCTATTGAAGTGGCAAAAAACGTTGCCGATAAACTCAAAGACGTCAAAATAGACATATTTAAGGGCGGACAAAAAAGAACATTGCGCGCTGGCCGTAAAAAAGTAAAATTAACCGCTGAAAACAAGCGTTTTTTTGCCAATTTAGGCAAAAAAACAAATCGTAAATTTTCGGTTAAACAGCAAAAGCAAATTAAAAGTGCAGTTGCAAATATTACAAGCGGCGTATTTAAGTTTAAATAATGCGTCAAGAATTTTACAACAGCATTGAATTATATACTAATCGGGCTTATTCAAGCTATGATATAGATTTAAGCGATTGCAATTCAGTACAAATAATCAACCAAAGCACAAACGGAGCAATGATTATTAATAATTTTATTCCTTTATCACCAAATCAAAGCATTGTTATTGATGGCAATAAAAACGAAATTTTGAAAACTAAAATTTCGGTTTTTCCGGTAGGCGTTACAAATCCACGACTTGTTGTCGTTAAAAAAACCTATATATGAAACAACAATACAAAGTTGATTTTTTAACAGTAGTACAAGATGGCGGCGTAAAATCGGATTGCGGCGATATTACTTTCATTAATTACGGAATTTCAGTAGTAACAATAAACGCAACTGTAAATTTATTGCAAAATCAATCAATCACATTTTCCGCAAATGAAAACGAAATAGATAAAACAATTTACTACGTTAAGTTTTCGGGAATATTTAATAAGCTGGCAGTACTTCGTAAAATTTACACATAATGGGTATAGTATTTAATGGAGGGGTAATTAATAGCGGCGGCACGCCGCAAGCAATTACCGGAATTATTGCCGACAGGCCAGCAGCGACAAACGTAGCGGAAGGAACAATTTATATATCTACCGATACACAGGAAATATTTTCAGCACAAGCCGGAAGTTGGGTAAAAGTAAGCGGAACCGGTGGCGGCGGAAGCCAAAACATAGACCAAGTATTAGCCGTAGGAAATACGGCAACTTCAAAAGTTTTAAATTTTATTTCTACAAATTTTGCTGGACAATACGACCAAACAAACAGCGCGTTAAATTATACAAGTGGACAATCTGCGCACAATGCTGTTACAAGGGTTAACCAAAATTTTTCAAAAATATTTAGAACTACATTTGTTAATTCCCTTAATGTTTTTAATGAATTTGATACAGAAGCCGATACAGCAGGTAAAAATTATTTTTTTTTACAATCATCTGACAATAACAATGTCAATATTTTGCGAAGATTTTATGTTGAGTCAGCATTAAACACAAGTAACTATTTTGAATTATTGGAAGCAAGTTTTAACGGTTATATTTCAAAAATTGTTGGAACAGCAATAGCAGGAAATGGAAGTGGAACTTATTTAGATATAGTTGATGATGACAATAATAATAATTTTTGTGCAACAGTAAGAGTAAGAGCAAATTCGGACGGTCAAGCAGGACAGGGCTATTTAGAATTTATCAACAATAACACAGGTTGGATACAGCAAATTTTTGCAGGTATAGGATTCTTCAATCAAAATTTATTTAATCAATTTCCAACATGGAGTGGTGATATTGCAAACGTAAATGAAAAAATTGTACAAACCGGTATAACTTTATCGGGGGGAGATTTTAACTGTCAATTTTATGGAGCATATCACGTTAAAACCGGAAGCAATACAAACAATTTCGATTTAACAAATTTTGCCAATAACGGATTGGATGGCCAATTTGTTACTATTATGGCTGAAGATACGCCGATAATTTGCATTAATAATGTCGGACAAATTTTTGGAACAGCAAACATAAACAACAAAGGTCTTTACAAGTTAATGCTATTCCAAAACAATATATATTCTAGCAACATATAAGATATGCAATACACGAGCGCAAAATTTAACGACTACTTTAAAAATGTAGTTTTAAGGTGGGAAGGAAAGACCAGCAATAAAACTTCAGATAAAGGCGCTTTGCATTGTGCGCCTTTTGCTGGCGCATATCATACCAATAAGGGCGTTACCTTTTGCACGTTTAAAGCAAACGCCAAAAGGTTAAAAATTGAGCCTGTTACCTACCAAAAATTTATTACATTAACAGACGAAGAAGTAAAGCGTTTTGTTTGGGATTTTATGCGTTCTGTTAATGCGGAACAATTTAAAGACAGCGTATCTTTAGCCTTAACAGAAGCCGCTTGGATGAGCAGTCCGGAAAGAGCAATAAGGCAATTATATCAAGCCTTAAATAAACTAAATTACAGATTGCCGGTAAAAAATACACTTTCGCAAAATGTCATAAACATTGTCAATAACATAAATGAAAAATTGATTTTTGATGAGTATATAAAAATAAGAGAAAATTTTTTATATAACATTTTAGGAAAAAATCCAAAATATTCGGCCAATGTGCGTGGATGGCGAAACCGTATGGAGGATTTTAAAAAAAAATTTGCTCCGAAACGTAGTTTTTTTAATTTTTTTTTTTTTAGGTAGCGCCTTGTTTTTTTTGGCAATTCCAAAAAAGTAGTATATTAGCCGAAACTTTGCAAAATGCCCCATTATTTCAACGGCCAATTTCGGCCAAAATTCAGCCAATTTATATTTTATAGGAAACAAAATTTTTGTTTCTTATGCCGCAGCTAAATTTACCCGAATTATTAAGCGCGGTTAAATTTAATCCGGATGCACACATAGAGCCGGACAAGATTTATTTTTCCATAGGTGAAGCAATAATTGGAACAGCAGGCAATTTTGTAACGCTGTCCGGATTGCCGAAAGCTGGTAAATCTACTTTCATTTCAGCCATAGTGGCCAGCTTTGTTGCAAATAAAGAAGTATTTTCATTTCGTTCCTTCAATTATGAATATAGCCGCAGGATTGCTTTATTTGATACGGAGCAAACAAATTTTGATTTTTCGCGCACTATAACGCGAATAAAAAAACTTGCCAAAAAAGCCGATATTTTTCAAAATTTAGATTGCTTTTTATTACGCGAACAAAATGCGTTTGAAATTTTGCATTTAATAAATTACTATTTGAAGCAAAACGAGGGAAAAATAGGCATTGTTGTAATTGATGGAATTTTGGATTGTTTAAACAGCTTCAACGATGAAACGGAAAGCAAAAAATTGATAAGAATTTTGAAACGCTGGGCGTCAAAATATGGTTGCCTTATTGTAACTGTTTTGCACACAGGAAAGCAAAGCGGCCAAACTTTAGGGCATTACGGAAGCATGAGCGACAGATACAGCCAAAGTACCCTAAACATTGAAAAATCAAAACAGGGTAGTTTTGTCTGCGCGCCTAAATTATTACGAAGTGCAGGCGATTTTATTCCTGTTGAAATTGTTTACAATGTTACATTAAACACATACGAAAGTATATGAAAAAAGTATTTTTTACAATATTTAAGGCCGTTTTTGTTTTTTTGGATGCAGAACCAATACGGCGCCCGATTATATCGCCGGCTACCTTCCAGCAGCTTATTGAAGATGGCATTTTTAATATTAATCCTAATTAATTTTTTTTTTAACAAATAAAAACCTAAACAATGCAAAGAACAAAAAAACAAATGCTTACGCAGCAAATTGGCCAAATTTTACTGAAAATGCTTGAGGAAAAAAAACTTGCTTTAAGTATGGAAGGAGAAAGCGAGTTGATTAATTTTTTAGAAATAATCCGCAGGCAAGAATATTGGGATTTAGACAATGCCTATTTTGCTGGACAAACAGAAGGAACCGACTATTGTACACATTTTAAAAGTTGGTTTAACGAAAATTACGAAGGAGTAAAAATTAAATTTTAATGCTGTAAAAAGGCGCGGCCAGCGTTCGCGTTAGCGTAGCTGGCCGATTGCCTAAACTTTGCAGTTTATTTCACCACAAAAATAGTAAAATTATGGAAAGCAAAAAAAAAATTACAGCGATTTGTTTTGGCAATAAAGTTTACAAATATCATTTGCGCAATGCGCCATCAGATTTGATAACTTTTGAAGCGTTTATACGCAAAAAAGGCGTCAAATACGTTAATTATTACGATGCCAGCAGCAAAGAATATTTATACAGAAAGTATGTTATTTAATTAATTAATCCGGCCAAAATACCGGATTTTTTTTATATTGAATATGGCATAAATGCCCTATTCCCTTGAAAAACCAGAGGCCGGCTATATTTATAGCTGGCTTTTATTTGGCGATATACTGCGCCTATTTGTAAGTTATACGCTACATTTCGACCAATGCGAAAGTTTATCAGTAACATATAGTTTTAGTTCGTCTATTTTTGACAATGGACAACGGAAACTAACGGTTTTTGTAGGTTCAGAAAATACCGACTTTCTCCCAGCATTATTTCTTTTTCCGCCCCTAAAATCTTGTTTCTTTTTTTGTTTTCCAATTAACATAATCGATAGCGTCTTGTTGGTTAAAAAATATTGCAACTACTTCGTCTGTAATTTCATCACAAACCTTAAATTCATTTCCCTGTAATGGTGTTCTAACGTAAAGCATAATGTTTTATTTTTGATTTCGTTTACAAATATACAATCTTATTTTGAAACTGCAAACTATTTAAAAGATATTTTTTAATTGAAATTGCTTTTTTTAAAGGTGAAATAAACTACTTGTGGATATATTTAATGATGTTTTTTTTGTTTTGTAAATTTTTACCCTTACCTTCGCGCGTCGCCTTATAGGGGCGCGCGCGAAGGTAAAAAGAATAATATGTTGCTTTTTGAATAATTTTTTACAAAATTTATTGAAATTTACAAATTTTTTATACCTTTCATAAATGAATAAAAACGTAAAGCTGCTTATTGGTGTAGGAATTGTTGGCGCCATTCTTTACTATTTTTCAAAAGCACGCGCAGGAAAAAATTTAAATGTTTCTTTTTTTGGTATTAAATTCGGAAAGCTGCGCGGCCTTAATTTACCTATTGAAGCAAAATTTCGGCTAATTAATGGAAGTAATACGCCGATAACTATTAATAGCATTGTGGGTACTTTGGAGATTACCGGAAAGCAGCTTGCAACAGTATCGCAAGTGCAGCCTTTTGACGTTCCGGCTAACAGCGACACAATTTATACCGTACTTGTACAAACATCTGCATTTGACGCAATAAACGTAATAAGGGATTTCATTAAAAATCGCCAAAAATTTATTGTTTCTTTTGATGGCATAGTAAACAGTACAGGAATATTAATACCCATAAAGCAAACAATTTTAACTCTTTAATGAATATCGGCGAAATTTTGAAAAGATTGCCTGCGTATAAGGGTAAAAAGGAAACGGCAAACGAAAGGCAGGGCACCAGCGACATAATCCGCGAAATTGAAAAAGCGCACAAACAATATGCTCCGGATTACGACAAAATTGCTTTATTGTTTTGGAAAGGAAACGCGGAAAAAACGGCAAAAGGTTTATATAGTTTTTTAAAAAACAATGTAAAATATAGCATTGAGCCGGAAAGCCGCCAAAGCGTAAAATCACCTTCCGCAATTTTAGCGACAGGACAATATAAAGGAGCCGGCAACGATTGCAAACATTATAGTTTATTTTGTGGCGGTGTTTTGGATGCGTTAAATAGGAAAGGTAAAAAAATAGATTACGTTTATAGGTTTGTTAATTATAGATTATGGGAAACGGAGCCACAGCACGTTTTTATTGTATTAAATCCAAAAAAGGGCAACGAAATATATATTGATGCAGTTTTATTTCCTTTCAACTACAAAAAACCTTTTGTAAACGGAATTGATAAAAAAATAAAAGCGGAATACAAAATGCCTGTTTATAGAATATCCGGAATAGAAAATGAATTTATACCAGACGCATACGGCCAAATATCTTTGGGAAGGGCAAGAATGGTAAGACCAGCAAAGGCAAAAGTGGCGGCAAAAAAAGCGGCAAGAGTTGAAAAAAGAAAAATAAAGAAAGCGGCCAAAATTGTAAAAAGAAAAGAAAAGGGAAGTTTACTAAGCCGTACTGTTTTGCGCGCTGGTTTAGTAATTCCGCGAAACGCTTTTTTAAAAGCAGTTGCATTAAATATTGCAAATTTTGCCTATCATTTAAACGAAAGTTTAAAAAATCCTGCCAAAAAAGAAAAATTGCTTCAAAAGTGGGTTAAATTAGGCGGAAAGCGCGAAGCGTTATTAAATAACGTAAAAAAAGGAATTGAAAAATATAAGCGCAAAAATCCTGCATATATAGGCGAACCGATTACGGCTATTTTAGCTTCTGCTGCACCTATTATTTTAGCATTAATACAATTTTTGGGTAAAGGCGCAAAAAAAGAAGTAGAACAGGCAACAAAAGAAGTTTCGCCGGAACAGCGAGCTGAAATTACAGCACAAACAAAAGAAGCCGAAAATATGGCAACGGCGCCAGCGCAGGCATCTTCCGGAGGACAGGCCGCAAGACCGGCGGCGCCGGAGCCAATAAAAACGGCACAGGAAACGCCGGAACAAGAAACGGAACAGGAGCCGGAAAAAATCCAAATAAACAAAAAATATATAATTTTTGGCGGCGTTGCATTGGCGGCCATATATTTAATGCGTAAATAATGACAGCAAAGCAAAAAGCAAATCGGGAAAGATTTAAAAAAGCGATTGCCGAAGCGGCAAAAATTCGCGCTAAAAATCCGAAGTTAACACAGGCGGAAGCAGTTAAAAAAGCGTGGGCAATTATTTATACAAATAAAAAAACAGTTTCCGGATATGTTAAAACTTTGCGCTCCGGAAACAAAACAGACGTATTATATACAAGGCAAATAAAATCAAAAAAAGAAAAACCAAAACAAGGCCTTTTGTTTGGTACGCATAAAGACACTAAAAGCCACAATGTAAATATTCGTGTAATTTCCGGCCTAAATGAAGAATTTTTTGATGTTTCCGTAATTAACGATATAGACGAATTGCGCAAACAATATTACAGGCTTGCAAAAAAGTATCATCCAGACGCAGGCGGCACAGACGAACAAATGAAGCGGTTAAATGCCGAACACGAAAGGTTGCATAAAAAACTATTAGCCGGAAGTAAACTAACCGAAGAACAAAAGCAAAACGAAATAAATCTTGATGAAGCAATAAAGGCAATAATTGACGCAATTATACAAATAGAAGGCATTGAAATTGAAATAATTGGCAAATGGCTATGGGTAGGTAGTAGTACCTTTCAATTTAAAACTCCAACTTATGATGCTTTAAAAAAATCCGGATTAACATATATCAAAAAAGCCGGAAGGCCGTATATGGTATATAAAGGAACAGAAACAAAAAGCAGGGGCACAATGACAAAAGCGGATATTGAAAAAAAATACGGAAAAACTACTGTACAGCCACAAAAAAGGGGTAGAATTACCGGAACAGAAAAAATAAATAAAATCAAATTAATAGCCGCAATCAAAAAAGCGCAAAAAGCCCTTGATAAAAGGCCTGTTATTTAATTTTTTTATCCTATGGAAGTTGAAAAAATAATAATGCTGGTACAAGCAATTATTAATTTAGGTACTATATACGGCATAATTAAAACAAGGGTTGAAGTAATTGAAAAGAAAATGCGAGGATTTAATGACTTATCCGAACGAGTTGCCCGTATAGAGGAAAAAATAAACTTTATTTATCAAAAATTAAAATTGCAATGAAAAACATTTTCAAAAATTGGAAAACTACTTTTTTCGGAATTTCCGCAGTATTAAGCGGCGCGGCATTAATTATACAGGGGCATTTAACGGAAGGAATTACAGCTGTTCTTGCTGGTTTAGGTTTAACTGTAAGTAAAGACCACGACCAACAATAAGCATATACACTAAATTTAAAAACTAAAATTTTAAAAAATGGCAAGGAAAAAAAGAAGCACTAAACGGCACAGCAAGCGTCGCCGTATGGGTGCAACAACAGGCGGCGGCCTTATGTCCGCAGCTTCAATCGTAGCCGGAGCAGTAATTGGCCGCGTAATTAGCAAAAAATTGGAAACAAAAGTAAAGCCTGCTATTTTGGGTGGCGGACAAATTGCGGTTGGCTATATTTTGCCGCGTTTTGTAAAAAATAAGTTTGTATCCGGAATTGGAACCGGAATGATGGTAAACGGCGCTGTTTCTTTGTTGCAATCTACCGGAGTAATTGGAGCCATTGGCGCCATTGGCGAAATGGATGAAGGCGATACTTACCAGCTTTCCGGAAGTGATACAATCCGCGAAATATCCGGAATGGATGATGAAGCCGACAGTTTCGGCGGCCTTTACGACGCTGGTATTATGTCCGGCGGCGGAAGCGCTGATATTGCAATTTTGTCGGGTGATTATGAAGAAGAATATTAAAACAATGCAGTTTATTTCACCTTTATATAATTAATAACAAAAAAAATTGTTTCAAAATGTCACAAATCAACGCACGTTTGGTTTACCGTAACGCGAAGCGCAGTATGGTAGCCGCAGGGGTTGACCCTTCAAAGGCAATCCTTTCACAAAGTTTTTTGCGCCTTGAAAGGGTTGCAAACACAAGTACAACAAATTATCAATTTGGCGTTCTACTTAATGACACGCCACAAGGGGCAGCTACAAGGCCAACGGAACAGCGCTTGCAGTTGCAAGATGCTTTCTTTTGCAGCAGCGTACAAGTTTTTTATTCGCTTGCAGCTTCGGCAACAGCAACTAACTACGCTCCAATAACTTGGCCAAATCCTTTTGATTTGACAACAGCAGGCGCGGCGGCGGCAATGTATAATTTTTACAATGGCACTATGTCATTAACTGTAAATAATCGCACTATTGTAACAAGTTGGGATTTGTTCCGCCATCTTGAAGTGCCGCAAACACAAAAAAATAACGCAGCAGGAGCCGGAGTTAACAGCGACCAGCTTACAGGCGGTTACAGCACTTCTTTTGTTTGTGAGCCAAATTGGGTTCTTAT
>Ga0214917_10007351_pt1 | contig 11171 bp, 9 predicted proteins | sample LL_1208_BB_MetaG_FD_177983 | JGI IMG/M metagenome (GOLD analysis project Ga0214917, IMG submission 177983) | Freshwater microbial communities from Lake Lanier, Atlanta, Georgia, United States - LL_1208_BB | ecosystem: Environmental > Aquatic > Freshwater > Lake | place: USA: Georgia | collected...
GTGCGGCGGGTGAGGTCGAGCACCTCAGCGGCATCGAACACACGACCCAGGGGGTAGAAGGCGTCGTAGTTGCCAATTTCCACCAGGGCGGCGCCGGCGGCCACGGCGGCAGGGAACAGCTCGGGATCCACGGCGCTCACGCAGATCGGCAGGCCAGACACGCGGGCCGCCAGCCGCACCAGCTCGGGATCGCAGGCCACGTCAATCAGATCGGCTCCCCCCAGGCCGGCGGCGCGGCTGATGCGCTCCACACTGGCGGCATCGAAGTTGGTGAGGCCGGCGATCACCTTGAGGGCGCGGCGCTCGGTCAGGGCCAGACGCAGGGCAGCGGGCAGCTGGGCGAGACGCGACATACCGAACCAGAAATGCAGTGGGGCGATTCTCCCACGCAGCTCCGGGGCCGGGCAGGCTGTGGGCATGGCCGCCCCATGGAGCCGCTTCCACCTGCGCCTGCACCGGCTGCTGCTGCGCCGGCCGCAGCTGCTGCCCCAGCACGCCACGCTGCTGCTGGCGGTGTCGGGCGGCCAGGATTCCATGGCCCTGGTGGGCCTGCTGCGGGACCTGCAGCGGCTGCACCACTGGCGGCTGCTGCTCTGGCACGGCGACCACGGCTGGCGGCCGGAGTCCGCCCAGCAGGCCAGCGCCCTGGCCGACTGGGCGGCGGCGGCGGGGCTGACCCTGGAGCGGCAGCGCTGGGACACGCCCCAGCCCGATGAGGCCGCCGCCCGGCAATGGCGCCTGGCCTGTTTGCAGCGGCGGGCCACCGAGCTGGGGGCCAGCCGTGTGGTCAGCGGCCACACCGCCAGCGACCGCGCCGAAACCCTGCTGCTGAACCTGGCCCGCGGCAGCCACCGCCGCGGCCTGGCCAGCCTCAGGCCGCTGCGCCCCCTCGGCGATGGGGTGCAACTGGCACGGCCGCTGCTGGTGTTCAGCCGCGGCGAAACCGCCCAGATCCAGCAGCAGCTGCAGCTGCCGATCTGGAGCGACCCGAGCAACGACAATCCGCGCTTCAGCCGCAACCGCATCCGCGCCGAGGTGCTGCCGGTGCTGGAGGCCCTGCACCCCGGGGCCAGCCGCCGGCTCTGCGGCCTCAGCTCCCGCCTGGCGGATGAACAGGACAGCCAGGAGCAACTGGAGCAGCTGGCCCTGCAGAGCCTGCTCTGCGACCCCAACGATCCCCGGGCCGGCCTGCGGCGCAGGCCCCTGATGGCCCTGCAGCCGGGCAACCGGCGCCGGCTGCTGCGGGCCTGGCTGCAGCACCAGGGCCACGCCGAGCTGGCGGCGGCGCCGCTGGAGCGATTGCTGGAGCGCCTGGAGCTGGAGCGGGGCCCGGGTGCATTGCAGCTGCCGCAGGGGGACCAGCTGCACTGGGATCGCGAGCGGCTGCAGGTGCGCGCCGGCGGCGGTAAACAGGGGCCGGTGTCGCCCCCCTGAAGCAGCCGCCTGAACCATGAGCAGCCTTGAGCAGGCCTACGCGGCGGTGGAGCAGGCCTACGCCGCCGCTGATTTCCACACCGCCCTGGAGCGGGCGGAGGCCCTGCTGCCCGACATCACGGCTGAGCGCGACGATCAATTGCTGCCGCGGCTGCAGCTGTTGATCGGCCACATCCATCTCTATGGGCTGCAGCAACCACCCCAGGCCGCCGCGGCCTACCGGGCGGTGCTGCAGCACTGCCAGGAGCCCAGCTACCGCGCCTCCGCCGAGGCGGGCCTGCGCGATGCGGCCACCGACCAGCCGGCCACCCCGTGGCTGGAGGCGCTGCAGCCGGAGCGCCCCGGCCCGGCCAGCACTCCGCTGACGCCGCACCCCGCCCCGGCCCAGCTGGCCGAAGCGCCCCAAACAAAAGCCCCCGATCCCTACGACCGGGGGCTGCTGGAGCTGCGGCTGTCGGGGCGCCCCAGCAACCTGGGCGCCCCCTAGCTCAGCCGGCGGCGGCGGAGCGGCGGCGGCGGGTGCGGCCCTCCACCTCGGGCTCCTCCGCCTTGGCCGCGGGGGCAGCAGCGGCACTGGCGGGGGCGGCGGCACCGACGGCCGCCAGCTCACGGCGGGGCTGCTGCTCGGCGCGGGCTTCAACCACCCGCGGAGCGCGGTCCGCGCGCTCGGGGCGTTCGCGGCGGTCGTCGCGCCCACCGCCGTGGCGGCCGCCGCGGGGGGCGGGACGGGTGTCGGGCTCCGCATCGGCACGGCCCTTGTAGGCCGGGGTGCCGCCGGGGGCCGGCTGCACCAGGCAGATGATCAGGGGTTCCACCTGCAGCTCGCGGCGCAGGCGCCGCTGCAGCCCGATCTCGATCTCGCGCTGCACGCCCATCCAATCCACATCGGGGGCCTTGCCGCCGCTGTTGCGCGACAGCTGCTGCCAGCGGTTCTCCAGCACCCAGGTGATCTCCCGCTCGGCCCAGAGGCTGAGCTTGCGGGCATCGGCGGTGGTCACCACGCCGCGCAGGTTCACCCGCGGCGGAGCGGCCATCACGCCATCGGTGCTGATCACCGCCAGCATCGTGATCACGCCGTCCTCCGCCAGTTGCTGGCGCTCCTTGAGCACCCGGGCATCGACGATGCCGTTGCGGGAGGCATCCAACAGCTCGATGCCGGCCTTCACCGGTTCACCCTTGCCGATTGAATCGGCGGTGAGTTCCACCACATCGCCGTTGTCGATGATCAGGATGTTCTCGCCGGGCACGCCCATCGACTGGGCGGTCTTGCTGTGGCACACGAGCATGCGGTGCTCACCGTGCACCGGCACGAAGAACTTCGGCTTGGTGAGGGCCAGCATCAACTTCTGGTCCTCCTGGAAGCCGTGGCCGGACACGTGGATGCCTTCGCCCTTGCCGTAAACCACCTTGGCGCCAAGCATCATCAGCCGGTCGATGGTGTTCACCACGGAGATGGTGTTGCCGGGGATCGGGCTGGCGGAGAAGATGATCGTGTCTGAGGTTTTCACCTGCACCTGGGGGTGTTCACCGCGGGAGATGCGGCTCAGGGCCGCCAGCGGTTCCCCTTGGCTGCCGGTCATCAGCAGCAGGGTTTCGCGGTCGGGCAGGTCGCGGATCTGCTTGATCGGCACAAACAGATCATCGGGGGCGCGCATGTAACCCAATTCGCGCGCCTTGGCGATCACGTTGAGCATGGAGCGGCCCAGCAGACCCACCTTGCGGCCATTCTTGAGGGCCAGCTCCAGGATCATCGCCACGCGGTGAATGGAGCTGGCGAAGGTGGTGATGATCACCCGCCCTTCCGCCTGGGAGATGTGGCGATCCAGGCAGGGGAACACCGAGCGCTCCGGCGGGCAGAAGCCCGGCACTTCGGAGTTGGTGGAGTCGCTGAACAGGCACAGCACCCCCTGCTCGCCGTAGTGGGCCAGGCGGGCCATGTCGAAGGTTTCACCGTCGACGGGGGTGTGGTCAAACTTGAAGTCTCCGGTGAAGATCACCGTGCCCACGGGGGTGGTGATGGCCAGCGAAAAGCTGTCGGCCATCGAGTGGGTGTTGCGGATGAATTCCACCGAGAAATGTTGCCCCACCTTCACCACATCGCGGGGGGCGACGGTTTGGAGGATGGTGCGATCCATCACACCGGCTTCTTCCATTTTGCCGGTGAGCATGGCCAGGGCCAGGCGCGGCCCATGGATCACGGGGATGTTGAAGTTCTTGAGGTGGTGCGCAATGCCACCGATGTGATCTTCATGACCGTGGGTCACGATCATGCCGCGGATGCGCTTTTGGTTTTCGCGCAAATAGCTGGTGTCCGGCATCACCACGTTGACGCCGTGCATGCCGTCGCTGGGGAAGGCCAGACCGGCATCCACCAGCATGATGTCGTCGCCGTACTCGAACACACAGGTGTTCTTGCCGATCTCGTGCAGGCCACCGAGGGGGATGACCTTCAGGCAGGGTTGTTTGGCTTGGTTCGTCATTCAGAAGGGGTGTTCCGGCGCAGCCGGGGTACAGGGAAACAAAGAAACGTCGTCGGAGCTGTCGTCAGAGCGCCGAACCCGGCGTTCCGAAGGGCCTTGGCGTCACGTGGGACGCAGGGCTGCCAGCACGGAATTGAGTCGATCGCGCACGTCGTTGGAGGCGGAGAGAAGGGGAAGTCTTGGGGCGCCCACCGGCCAGCCGGCCAGCTCGAGGGCCGCTTTCACCGGGATGGGATTGGTGGTGCAGAACAGGGCCTTGCACAGGGGCAGCAGCTGCTCGTGCAGGGCCAGGGCGGTGGCCTGATCGCCGGCCAGGAAGGCCTGCACCAGCCGCTGGATGCGGTCACCGGCGAGGTGGCTGGCCACGCTCACCACACCCACGGCGCCCACCGTCAGCATCGGCAGGGTGAGGGCGTCGTCACCGCTGTAGATGGCCAGGCGATCGCCGCAGGCGGCCCGTAGGGCGCTCACCTCTTCGGTGGTGCCGCTGGCGGCCTTGAAGCTCACCACATTGGGCTGGTCCATCAGCCGGGCGGTGGTCTCGGGGCTGAGGCTGCAGCCGGTACGGCCGGGAATGTTGTAAAGCATCAGCGGCAGCTGGGGGGCCGCCGCGGCCACCGCGCGGAAATGGGCCTCGAGACCCTCCTGGGGGGGCTTGTTGTAGTAGGGCACCACCACCAGGGCGCCATCGGCCCCCAGGGCGGCGGCCTCCTGCACCGCCTCCACCGCCTCAGCGGTGCAGTTGCTGCCGGTGCCCGCCAGCAGCTGGGCCCGGTGGCCCACGGCCGCCTTCACGGCGGAAAAGAGCTGGTGCTGCTCATCCCAGCTCAGGGTGGGGGATTCGCCGGTGGTGCCGCAGAGCACCAGGCCATCGGAACCGTGGTCCACCAGGTGCGCCGCCAGCCGTGCCGCCAGCTCCAGATCCACGGCGCCGCTGGGGCCAAAGGGCGTCACCATGGCCGTCAGCACCCGGCCGAAGGGGACGGGTGAGGCAGTTCCAGGGGTCAGGGGAGCAGGGGCCATGGTTCAGGCGGCACCGGCGGCGGCGCTGGGGGTGAGCAGCAGCTCCGCGATCTGAATCGCATTAAGGGCCGCCCCCTTGCGGATCTGATCGCCGCAGAGCCACAGCTCCAGGGCGTTGGGTTCGCTGAGGTCCTGGCGGATGCGCCCCACCGCCACCGGATCGCGCCCGGTGACATCCGTGGGCATCGGGAAGCGGTTGGCGGCGAAATCCTCGATCAACTCCACCCCGGGGGCCTTGGCCAACAGCTCGCGGGCTTCCTCCACGGGGAAGGGTTCCACAAATTCGATGTTGATCGCCTCGGAATGGGCCCGCAGCACCGGCACCCGCACACAGGTGGCCGACACCCGCAACTCCGGCAGGCCCATGATCTTGCGGGTTTCGTGGAGCATCTTCAACTCCTCCTCGCAGTAGGCGTTGGCCTGCAGGGGGGAGTTGTGCAGAAACAGATTGAAGGCCAGGGAATGGGGCAGCACGCTGCTCTGGGGCTGCCCCCCCTCCAGCACGGTGCGGCTGAGGTCGCGCAGCTCCTCCATGGCCCGGGCCCCGGCGCCGCTGGCCGATTGGTAGGTGCTCACCACCACCCGGCGCAGCGCCCGCCGGGCCGCCAGGGGGGCCAGCGCCAGGGTCATCAGGATCGTGGTGCAGTTGGGGTTGGCGATCACCCCGTTGTGGTGGAAGGCCGCCTGGGGATTCACCTCGGGCACCACCAAAGGCACATCGGCATCGAGGCGGAAGGCGCTGGAGTTGTCGATCACCACCGCGCCCGCCGCGGCCGCCACCGGCGCCCACTGCTTCGACACCGATCCACCGGCGGAGGCCAGCACCACATCCACCCCGTTGAAGGCCTCGGCGCTCACGGGCTCCACGGTGAGGGTCTGGCCGTTCCACGGCACGGTCTGGCCGGCGGAGCGCGGCGAGGCGAGCAGGGTCAGCCGGCCCACCGGGAAGTGGCGCTCCGCCAGCAGCGCCAGCAGCTCCTGGCCCACCGCTCCGGTGGCCCCCAGCACCGCCACATGCAGGGGACGCTGGGGCAGGGCGCGGCTGAACTCAGGGTTGGCGTCGGAACGGAGCGCGGAGCTGGTCAACGGACGAACTGAAAACGGACGGGCGGGGAAAAGACGAATTGGGAACGATGGAGCAAGCCGGGAGCGGTGATCGCTGTCGGGGCCGGGCTGAACGCCGTCGGCCGAAGCAACCTGTGGAACGCTGAGCGGGACCGGATTGGCATCGGCCAATCGGGTCGCGCTGCGGAGGTCTTCAGGTCACTGGTTCTTGTGGGCCACCTTACGTGGCGATGCCCGCCCTGACGACCCGCGGGATCACCGAACCTGCCGATCCATAGGATTGGGGGCTGCCCTGCCGAGTCGACGCTGAATCGGTTCGGCCCCTCGGTTTCCATCCGCAAGCCCCAGCCTCCATGAGCCCTGCCGCCAGCACCGCCGACAAACCCACCGCCAGCAAAGCGGCCGCCGGCAAGGCCGACCTGAAGGTCAGCACCAGCCCGCGCCCCGGCAGCCGCCTGGCGGTGGACATCGCCGTGCCGGCCGGCCGCACCCAAACCAGCCACGACCAGGCGCTGGAGAAGCTGAGCCGCAGCATCAAGCTGCCCGGCTTCCGCAAGGGCAAGGTGCCCCGGGCGGTGCTCGTGCAGCAGCTGGGCCCCCTGCGCATCCGCGCCACCGCCCTCGAAGACCTGGTGGACAGCGTCTTCCGCGATGCCCTGCAGCAGGCGGAGATCGCCGCCATCGGCCAACCCAGCGTGGATGGAGGCTTTGAGGCCCTGCTGGAGCGCTTCGAGCCCGGCAAAGAGCTCAGCCTCACCCTGGAGCTGGATGTGCAACCCACCCCCAGCCTCAAAAGCACCAAAGGGCTGAAGGCGGAGGCCGAGGCCGTGGCCTACGACGCCGGCCGCGTGGATGAACTGATCGAGCAATCGCGCCGCCAGCTGGCCACCCTCGTGCCCGTGGAGAAGCGCGCCGCCGCCAGCGGCGACGTGGCCGTGATCAGCTTCCAGGGCACCTACGCCGACAACGGCGAGGCCATCAGTGGCGGCAGCGCCGACGCCATGGAGGTGGAACTGGAGGACGGCCGCATGATCCCCGGATTTGTGGAGGGGATCCTCGGCATGAAGCCCGGCGAATCGAAGACCGTGGCCTGCCAGTTCCCCGACGACTACCCGCAGGAGGATGCGGCCGGGCGCAAGGCCAGCTTTGAGATCAGCCTCACCGAGCTGAAGGCCCGCGAACTGCCCGCCCTCGACGACGCCTTCGCCCAGCAGGCCAGCGACAAGCAAACCCTGGCGGAGCTGCGGGCCGATCTGGAGGAGCGCCTCAAGGAGGACGCCGAGCGCCGCAACCGCTCCAACCGCCACGACGCCCTGCTGGCCGCCCTGGTGGAGCAGCTGGAGGTGGAACTGCCCGAAACCCTGGTGCAGCAGGAAATCGTGTCGCTGCTGGAGCAGACCGCCGGCCAGCTCGCCCAACAGGGCATGGACGTGAAAAAGCTGTTCACGCCGCAGCTGATCCAGAGCCTGCGGGAGACCTCCCGGCCCGAGGCGGAGCAGCGCCTCAAGCGCAGCCTGGCCCTGCAGGCCCTGGCCAAGGCGGAGGCCATCGAGCTGGAGGCCGGCGAAATCGAGGCCAAGGTGAAGGAGCTCAGCCGCGGCATCAGCGACAGCGGCCGCATCGACCCCGCCCGCCTGCGTCAGGCGGTGCAGGAAGACCTGATGCGCGACAAGCTGCTGGGCTGGCTGGAGAGCCACAGCACCATCACCGAAAAAGCCCCCGAGGCCGCTGGCGAAGTCAAGGCCGCCGAGGGCGAAGCCAAGGCCGATGCCAAGCCCAAGGCCAAGAAAGCCAGCAGCAAGAAGGCTGCCACCAGCGAAGCCTGATCCCCATAGATTGGCCCGACTGAGCACCGTTCCGCCCGCGTGATCAACGCCAGCACCCCGCACCCGATCCACAACCGCTGGCAGGGGGCCCCGGTGGCCGCCCCGGGCGTCCTGCCCACGGTGGTGGAGCAATCGGGCCGCGGCGACCGGGCCTTCGACATCTATTCACGCCTGCTGCGCGAACGGATCATTTTTCTGGGCACCGGCATCGACGACCAAGTGGCCGACGCCCTGGTGGCCCAGCTGCTGTTCCTCGAGGCCGAAGACCCCGAGAAGGACATCCAGATCTACGTGAACTCCCCCGGCGGCTCGGTGACCGCTGGCCTGGCCATCTACGACACCATGCAGCAGGTGGCGCCGGATGTGGTGACCATCTGCTACGGCCTGGCCGCCTCCATGGGCGCCTTCCTGCTCTCCGGCGGCACCAAGGGCAAACGGCTGGCCCTGCCCAATGCCCGAATCATGATCCACCAGCCCCTGGGGGGCGCCCAGGGCCAGGCGGTGGACATCGAAATCCAGGCCAAGGAGATCCTGTTCCTCAAGGACACCCTCAACGGCCTGCTCGCGGAGCACACCGGCCAGCCCCTGGAGAAGATCGCGGAAGACACCGACCGCGACTACTTCCTTTCCCCGGCGGAAGCGGTTCAATACGGCCTGATCGACCGCGTCGTCACCGACGGCAGCCCGGTTTGATCCTTAAGGACGGCTGACGAAGCGAGGGATCGGGTCGATCCTGGAGTTTCGGGCCCCCAGCCCCACCTCCCCAGAGGCTCCCCCAACGGCTCCCCAGCCACCTCGTCGCCGACCCGCCCGATGGCCAAGTTCGATGCCCACCTGAAGTGCTCGTTCTGCGGCAAATCGCAGGACCAGGTGCGCAAGCTGATCGCCGGCCCCGGGGTCTACATCTGCGACGAGTGCATCGATCTCTGCAACGAGATCCTCGACGAAGAACTGGTGGAGGGCCAGGGCAGCTCCAGCGGCCGCCAAACCGCAGAAGCCAAGGGCAAAACGCCGGCCAAGAAGGCCAGCAAGCCCGCCCCCACCCTGGCCGAAATCCCCAAGCCCCGGGACATCAAGGCCCACCTCGACGCCCAGGTGGTGGGCCAGGAGGAGGCCAAGAAGGTGCTGTCGGTGGCGGTGTACAACCACTACAAGCGGCTGGCCTGGCAAGGGGACGGCAAGGGCGAAACCAGCCAGACCGCCACGCGGCTGCACAAGAGCAACATCCTGCTGATCGGCCCCACCGGCTGCGGCAAAACCCTGCTGGCCCAAACCCTCGCCGAACTGCTCGACGTGCCGTTCGCCGTGGCGGATGCCACCACCCTCACCGAAGCGGGCTACGTGGGGGAGGACGTGGAGAACATCCTGCTGCGCCTGCTGCAGAAGGCCGATCTGGATGTGGACCAGGCCCAGCGCGGCATCATCTACATCGACGAGATCGACAAGATCGCCCGCAAGAGCGAAAACCCCTCGATCACCCGCGATGTCTCCGGCGAGGGCGTGCAACAGGCCCTGCTCAAGCTGCTGGAGGGCACCGTGGCCAACGTGCCACCCCAGGGGGGCCGCAAGCACCCCTACCAGGACTGCATTCAGATCGACACCAGCCAGATCCTGTTCATCTGCGGCGGTGCCTTTGTGGGCCTCGAGGACGTGGTGCAACGGCGCCTGGGCCGCAACGCCATCGGCTTCATTCCCGAAGGGGGCCGCAGCCGCAGCCGCCACGGCAAAGACCAGCAGGCGGCCCATGTGCTGCGCAACCTGGAACCGGACGACCTGGTGAAGTACGGCCTGATCCCTGAATTCATCGGCCGCCTGCCGGTGAGCGCGGTGCTCGAACCCCTCGACACCCATGCCCTTGAGGCGATCCTCACCGAACCGCGGGATGCCCTGGTGAAGCAGTTCCAGACCCTGCTGAGCATGGACGACGTGCGCCTCGACTTCGAACCCGGCGCCGTGGAGGCGATCGCCGCCGAAGCCCACCGCCGCAAAACCGGTGCCCGGGCCCTGCGCGGCATCGTGGAGGAGCTGATGCTCGATCTGATGTACGACCTGCCCTCGGACAAGAGCACCAAGAGCTTCACCATCACCCGTGAGCTGGTGGAGGAGCGCACCAAGGCCAAGGTGCTGGCGCTGCCCGGCAGCGAAGCCGCCCAACAGGAATCCGCCTGATCCCACCGGGCCGGCATGGCCGCCGCCGACCACCTGCAGGTGCCCCGCCAGCACGGGCTGTTCCAGCACCACGGCATCGACCTGGGGGATGGCACGGTGGCCCACTACCTGGAGGGCCGGCAGATCCTGCGCAGCCCGCGCCACGACTTCAGCCGCGGCGAGCCGATCAGCGTGGTGCCCTACGACGCCGGCAGCTGCTCCCCGGCCGGCACCACCCTGCGGCGGGCCATGGGGCGGCTGGGGGAGCAGAACTACAACCTGCTGTTCAACAACTGCGAGCACTTCGCCCACTGGTGCAAAACCGGCCGCCACCGCAGTGCCCAGGTGGAGGGGCTGCTGCAGTCGGCGGTGCTGGGGGGCGCCCGCCTGCTGCTGCGGCAGGGGGTGCGGATCGACCCTGAGCTGGTGCGCCGCAGCCTGGGGCGGCTGGAGCGGCTGCGGCAGACCCTGCTGGAGCAACTGGAGACGGCCCTGACCCGCGTTGAAGCCCGCTGGGGCCAGCAGCAGCTGGAGGCGGTGAGGCTGGCGGCCCAGAAGCTGGCCGACCAGCTGAGCGAAGTGGAGGAACTCGAGGCCAGGCTGGAGCACCTGCTGGACCCCGGCAGCGGCCCCTAACCTCCAGCCATGCCGGCCGCCTACCAACCGCTCCACCACAAGTACCGCCCCCAGCGCTTCGACCAGCTGGTGGGGCAGGAGGCGATCGCGGCCACCCTGGGCAACGCCCTGCGCTCCGGCCGCATCGCCCCGGCCTACCTGTTCAGCGGGCCGCGGGGCACCGGCAAAACCTCCAGCGCCCGCATCCTGGCGCGATCGCTCAACTGCATCGGCAGCGACGGCCCCACCCCCGAGCCCTGCGGCGTCTGCGAGCTCTGCACCGCCATCGCCGCGGGCAACGCCCTGGATGTGATCGAGATCGACGCCGCCTCCAACACCGGCGTCGACAACATCCGCGAACTGATCGAGCGCTCCCGCTTCGCCCCCGTGCAGGCGCGCTGGAAGGTCTATGTGGTGGATGAGTGCCACATGCTCTCCACGGCGGCCTTCAACGCCCTGCTCAAAACCCTGGAGGAGCCGCCGCCGCGGGTGGTGTTCGTGCTGGCCACCACCGACCCGCAGCGGGTGCTGCCCACGATCCTCAGCCGCTGCCAGCGCTTTGATTTCCGCCGCATCCCCC
>Ga0214917_10007352_pt1 | contig 11169 bp, 11 predicted proteins | sample LL_1208_BB_MetaG_FD_177983 | JGI IMG/M metagenome (GOLD analysis project Ga0214917, IMG submission 177983) | Freshwater microbial communities from Lake Lanier, Atlanta, Georgia, United States - LL_1208_BB | ecosystem: Environmental > Aquatic > Freshwater > Lake | place: USA: Georgia | collected...
ACTTGCATCGTGAATTGAAGTATCAGAGCTTTCAAATTGTCCAGACCACTGAAGGTTATAAACTCCAGCGTTCCTAACATTGATTCTTGATGTATTTGATATATACACACCGTTTGTGTAATCAGTAATGCCAAGTTTCATCGCATACGCAGTCGTAGTCGATGCAATTGTCTGGTCTGTGTCATCTTGGAATGCGCCATAAGGTGCGCCATCATTGTAGGCAGCACTAGACATCGGCACGAACAATATCTTGCTGTCATAACCAATACGCTCATCATAGAGAGTAGTTGTCGTTGCATTGCCAGTTGCAAGAGTCAGAGTGCCGGTGTTATTAGTCTTGCCATCCATGATTCCACGGATAACTTCCTGCGTACTACGAATGTCTGTAGTTCCAGGTTGAACAGTACGAAATGTTGTCATCTTGTTCCTTGACCAGATAGGTCTACGTCTACTCCGACGGCAGTAACCCAGTTGCCAGATGGTTCCACCTTAATTCGATGATACTTTCCGGCAGAACGCAATGACACTCGATTCTCTGAATCTGCTGATACTGAAGTACCGAAAGAAATGTCTGCGTTAAGCAATACCCTGCTGGCGACAGATACGTTAGCACTACCGCCATCAATAATAGGTCTGGCAAGCGTTACAACACTATTTAGGCCATCTAGTTGCAGATCACCAGTAACCAGGCTTGCAGAGAGATTACTGCCGTCAATGCTTACGACATTTGATCCAAATGTACCTGCAATAAAGAACTTTCCACCAGACCATTGACGAGAATCAAAACTAACACCAATTGAATCTACAGTTCCGTAGTTATCCAACTGTTCAAGCGTAACGCCAGCCGTTAGTGCGCCACCAATACTGGTAATGTTGATGTTGCTATAACTCCACCTAGCTAATTCCCAATGGAACATTAGTTGGTAATAACCAGCAGATACGTTCTTAAAGTTCCAAATGACAACTTTTCTTTGAGGGTCAATTTGCGAACTCATTTCGTCAATTGATTGAATATCAACATTATTGAAAAACCATCTGTCTACCTTTTCAGCACCAATTGGCGTTACATTCTGACCGTCACACATATAAAAACCATTTTCGCCCAAAAAGAACGAAACTTGTTTATATTGTGCTATTGATCCATTGGCAAAACAGCCAACACCACGAGAAATATTATCAAATTGGAAGAAAAGTGGGCTTCCAACATAACTCATGCGGTGAATTGAGTTTTGTAGAAAAATCAATCCAAATTCACCACCAGTTAATCCAACAATATCTCCACCATCTGGAATATCTTGAAAGTCAGCCTGGCTTGTAGATGATGATGTCCAGCTGGTTTCATCGTTAATATCACTCCATTGGACGCGATTTGTATTTCCAGACTGATGCCCAGTTACTACAAAATCACGCACAACAGTAATATATTTTGCTACTGGCGCTGTAGCTGATACATCAGCCCAAGCAGTAGATGAACCAATAGTCCATGCTTGTATTTTTTCAGCATTATTCGATGTAAGCAAGACATTGCCAAATTGCACTACATCGTATGGTGCATTTGTATATCCACCAGTCTTTGATACATCTGAAAAATTCAGCGTTGAAGAATCAAATTTATAAATCTTTGACGCGCTGGCAGCAAATAGTGCGGATGTACCTAATGTTCTTCCAGCAAATACAGATGCAAGCGTTTCAGATGCTGCATTGCCAAAAGTAACCTTATTAGGAAATGGAGCATAACCAGATCCAACCGGATATACGTTCATTACATCCGTCATGTTTCCAGCAACACCAGGTTTATCTGGAGTCCATTCGTTAAATGTTAGCCTTGTAGTAGCCATGTGTTTTCACCTGATTGAACTTCAGTCCAAGTATTGCTTCCAGTTCCGACATCTGTCCAAGTGTTTGAACCTGGACTAACTGTAGACCATTCATCTCCAACAATTCTCCCGTTAGGAGTCAATGTTGCAAATCCAGAAAGCGCGGAGCCAGCAGAGAATGTTGTATTTCCTAGCGGTATTACAGTTGCAAAGCATTCAGCAGATGCAGCACCACCAATTAAATAAGATGCTGTGGCTGTTGCTGTTGCTACACCATTTATATTTGCATACCCAATCTTTTCTAACAATCCAGCAGATGTAAATACTGCACTACATGAAATAGATGAAGATGCAAACGTAGTGCTTGTAGCGGTAATTTGAGTTATTGCAGTGCAAGATATTCCAGCATTACCGATTAATGTTATTGCTCCAGATGCACTTGTTGTCGCATTGCAAAATACCGATGCAATTCCTTCAAATAACTTACTACCTATTACAGAAAGTACAGCAGAGCAAGAAATTGCAGAAGATGCGCTATATTCAACAGATCCGGAAGAAGTTAAAACAGCAGTTGCTGAGATATTTGATGCACCAGTAATAATTCCTGATTGTGGTGCATAAACAATAATAATTGCGCCCTGCGAACCCGCTACACCAGCCCGTGTAGCGCCTGTTGCCGAAGCATTCCCACCACCGCCGCCACCTGCGCCATACAAACCTGCTGTAGTTCCAGAGATTGTGCCGTACCCGCCGCCGCCAGTGCCACCACCACCGCCAATACCAAATATATCAATACCATTACCACCAGACCCAGCGGTATTTGTTCCTGACATACCACCGCCACCGCCACCCACTGCGCCGCCCGTATCGGTGGCTCCACCACCAACGCCCGATGAGTTATTGCCCCCGGTACCACCAGTCGCACTAGACCCATTGCCGCCAACGGTACCCCCACCGTTTCCGCCGCCCCCGCCGCCGCCTACGTTTGCTTGGGTTGCAGACCCAAAACCATTGCCACCGGCACCGCCAACACCATTAGGCCCACCCGCACCACCGCCACCGCCACCAGCATTGGCATTAGTCCCGCTAGTGCTTGTTGAGCCAACACCACCTGTACCACCATTGAATGTAGAGCCAGTACCAGCAGTGCCGCCAGTTGATGTAGGAGTTGTTGATGCTTGTCCACCACCGCCACCCCCCGCTGTAGAAGCCCCAGAGTTCCATGAGGTTGTGCTGCCAGCCACGCCATTACCACCAGCAGCACCAGCAGTACCGGCACTTCCGCATTGATATGTAATTGAACCCGACAGTGATTGGTTTGTTAGTTTTGTATATCCACCACCACCACCACCACCGCCACCAGCACGGTTAGCCCCGCTCACATAACTACCTGCTCCACCACCACCACCACCAATCAAATGAACGGTTGCTGAATACCCAGAAAACTCTGCTGGTACAGAATATGAAGTGCTAGAGGTGGAAGTAAGAACAATAACGGCATTGGTTGCACGTTGCGTGGTAAACAATGCATATCCGCTATTGGGTGCTGTTGTATTGATTACCGAGTTTGCGCCAATATACCAAGTGTCAGATATAGGGCTACCAATTGCATCTCTGACATTGAGGTAGTCAATGCCAGTCAGGTATCCGCCACCCGCTAGGGCAAGTGTGTAAGACGAACCGGCAGCACTACTATTAATAGTTACTACATTGCCAGCAGTGCCAGTAACAGACCATGTAGTAACAGTGGTTGTAGTACCAGCAGTAAATGTGATGGTATTTGCTACGGTCTTTGTGCTAGCTAGTTCACTGAATGTGTTTGATCCGGTAAACGTTAGAGTTGATATTCCGGTGGTTCCACCGATAGTCAGTTTGTTGTAAGTAAGCCCACCGCCTGCAAAAGTTCTTGCGGTTGTTGATGTATTGCTAAGAACGATATTTGCGGTATTCTTGTTGAAAGTAAGGCTGGTAGTTGTTGCGGTATTCCAAACAGTGCCCGTTCCACTTAACGTCCACGTACCAGAACCCATAGTGATAGTTCTGGTGTTGCTGTTGGATGAACTAAATGCAGAGCAAGTAATGTTTTGATTATTTGCAGTCAAAGTTCCTTGTGTCAGAGTCAATGTACCGCTAGACACAAAAGCATCACCAATAGTTACGGTAATAGCCGAACCACTAGCCGTAACTGAACCAAAAGTTTTTCCTGCGCTGGTAATTGTCCCTGTAGCGTTAACTGTCAAAGTTCCGCTGTAGGTAAAAGTCATACCGGAAACTAATGCCACGCTTCCTGAAACTGTAATTGCGGCTGTCCCTGCCAGAGTTCCCGTAAACCCTGTGCAAGTAATGCTCTTTGCGCCAGTATTGCCGGTAGAGATAGTTACAGTGTTTGCGCCTGAGTTTGCGTCAAAGAACACATCATCTGCAGACGTTGGAATAGCCTGACCACCAGCACCACCGGAGGTCAACGCCCACTTGGAGCCAGCTGTGCCGTCCCAAGCAGCAGTTCCACCAACCCAATAACGGTTAGCCATTACGTCCCCGGATTAGCCATGTGTTCACGCCACTTAGCGTATTGCTCTTGCTGGCGCTTTTCAATCTCTTCAGGCGTAATAGAATCCCATTCATCTTGAGTCATTTCCCAAGTATCCATATAGACGTACTCGTTATCGCGCACGGTCCAAGTAAACCGCACCAGAGGCTGTGGATCTGAGTTTATTAGTTCCATATTAGGCAAGCGTCACAGATAGGTTTCCAGAAGTAACCTTAAAAACATCGCCACTGCTAACAGTCTTGGAGGTCGTCAGAGCCGCGTGGTAGAGCAGATTGCCACTGGTCAGTGCATCGCGTACACCAACGTGCGTAACGGTTCCCCAGGTGCTTGTGCAGGTCGGAAAAGTAACGTCTGCATTACTGGTAGCCACACCATTGCTAGGCGCACCAAAAGTCACAGCAGTGCGTGCATAGGAACCACCAGATACTTCGGTTCCAGTATCTGCATCAGTCGGATCAGACGTATACAGAGCCAAATAACAAGTAGTAGGGCTTGTATATGAAGTACTGCGTAGAGTAGCGTTAATCAACGCATTCTCAAGATAGTTCGAAAAATTAGCCATGATTACCTCGTAGCAAGAGTGATTGCGATAGGCGAGGCAGAGTATTCTCCCGCATCGTCGCTAGTTGAAATTGCGCTAATTGCGCGGTCATACAAAGACGCCCAAGTCTGCAATCGAGCATCATTCATTAAATACGGTTCTGCCTCTGCTAGAGACGCATACAGCAACGCATCTACACAGTATGCAAGAAACGTATTACTTGAATTACTATCACTCAAATACGTCGGTGCAGCGTAATACAACATCCTGGCCGTATAAGTAGTGTCTGGAATAGGAGCAAACTGAAACTCACTTGCAAGAATCGTATAAAACACCGGAATGCCTGATTCTGATGTTCGTGCATTCCTAAAGAAAGCAGATGGGCTTTGATAGTTAATCGTCGAAGTTGGACTACCATCAAAGTGAATGTCCCTGAGTTGCAGGAAGTCAGATGGCAGTGCAATCGTTGAGTCACCAGAAGTAGTAGTAGTAGTTACTACCTTGAGCATCTGACGGATACGAAGTTCTCGACGTAGACGATCCTCAGCAAGACGAATGAAGTCTGGAATGGCAGAAGTGAGATCAGACCGTGCCAGATAGTTGGCAACGGTTGTTTTCAAATCACTGTAGTTAGTTAGGGCCATTATTAAATTCCTTCAGCGTTTCGTCTTTTACGTCTTCCCAACGATGCTCACGTGCTCCAACGTGACCAATGTGCATCGACAATTCGTGGTCAACATAAGTATCGTGTCCAGCATCAAAAGCCTTAATGCAAAAGTGAACATCCTCACCAATGATTCCGTTTGCTCCCCACGGAGCATCAAACCAGGGCTTAGGAATAGACTCAAAAACTTCCTTGCGGATCAACACAGCACCAAATCCAATCGCAGTAACTTTCTCAATTCCTTCTTTACCGCGACTATCAATCTTTTCCCACCAGTGAGATTTATTTCCGTCCTTCTCTTCGATATGCAGATTTAGTGCAGTAGGAAGAATCGGCGGGCGACGAGTAGTGGCATTAACTCCAACAATTCCTACTTCTCGGCTAAGAAGGATGTTAACCATATCCTTCGGAAATCTCATATCGCTATCAATGAACAGAACTGCATCGCAACCTTCGCTCAGAGCGACATCTACAAGTTTTTCACGCTGATCGAAAATCAGTGTTCCAGCCATCGTATACATCATCAAACCATTCCCTTCTTGAGAGCATCGAGTCTTTACGTCGTAGGCAACCATCTTTGCAAAATCAAACGCAAAACTGGTCATAACTTCATCGCGGCAGGGTACGCAAACTCCGACTTTCATAGGTTTCCTTTGTAGGTTTTACAAGCAATGCCAATTTCAGTAGTGTTCAGCCACTTTGCAAATGCAGTGTCATCCATAATCGCAAATCCACGCATCACTCCCATTTTATTCAATTCGTCAATGACAGTGTGCGGAATGCGAGCCACATGGTGCATATCCCTTACAAATCCAGTTCGTTGTTTGTCTACATCCAAATCAATCTTGTTTTGTTCAAGAATTTTTGAAATATCCTGAGAAGTCTCAATCACTATCTTGTCATCCAAGGCGTGAAACTTCTGGACCCTTGTCCCATCGTTAAAGATGATCTTTGACATTTAATCCTCACAAAAATGGGGAGAAGTTTCCTCCTCCCCACCTCTACATCATTACAGAGCCATATTCAAGTCAGCGATAAGTGCGTGAGCAGCTTCATTCTTGACCTCTAGCGTAGCTTCAACCAACAACTGGGTCTTGTCGCTATCGCCAGCCTTAGCCAGTTCGTTAGTCTGGAACGGACGCAGATACGCAACAGCAGCGTACTCAGGATCAAGCACAAAAGCATCACGAGCGCGCATAAAGCGGTTCGGCACAATAGACAGCATACCGAAGTCGCTCATATACACGTCAGCAGCACCAATAATGGTGGTCGGCATATCAGCAGGAGCAGCAAAACGCTGTGCAGCGATACCAGCGAACGACGAGACCTTTTGCTTACCAGTCGGGCCAACCATCAGCACCTTCGGGTTGCCACCAGAAGTGAACACGTTAGCAACAGCTGCTTGCAACAGTGCTTCGGTGAAAGTACGCTGAGTGCCATCGGTACGGGTCGAGACACCGATAGTGGTCGGGTTGTTGGAAGAGGTAACAACACTGGTGTTAGTAGTGAGCCACGACAGCAAACCTGCCATCTTACGAGCCGTCGAGTTCGACGAACCAGCCGAACGACCCTGGTTAGACAACAGGATGGTTTCCAGATCGCGCTTGATTTCAGCCGAAGCCTTGGCGAGTTGGTAAGCCTTTTCCGACTTGCGGCCAGCCTTGTTAACCGTATCCAGAGTGCCCGAAACCTTGATGGTCTTTTGCAGAATCTGGGTATAGTTGCCAAGACGAACGGTGGGCGACAGGGTAGCGTCCGAAGCGTCAGCACCTTCAACAGCAGCGTTGTTGGTGGTAGCAGCGGCCAGGCTGTCGGTCTGCCATTCGTGATAAACAGCGGTAGCCTTGGTCTTGCCAATCGACGATTGGAACGGAGTTTCCGTCGGGGAGATGTTAGCAATAACATCGCTAAGGTCTTCACGCTGACCAATAGCGTCTTGAGCATTAAAAATAGCCATGATTTTATCCTTTACAAAAATCGTTCAAAAATAGCGGCAGCGTCAGAAACCTTTCCAGATTGACGTAGACGAGCCTTATCTCTTTTAAGTCCATCTGCTTCGGAAGATTTGGCTTTAGTAACGCCAGGCTTCAGAATCTTTGGAGCCTCGGAAACCTTTTTAGTTACCTGTGGCTTAGATTGCATGAGCTTGTCGTACTGCATCGCCTTATAAAGCACTTGTACGTGTCGCGAGTCATACACTTGTGAGAGTTCTTCATCGGAATACCCAAGCCCATTCGCAAACTTACGCAAATCGGTTCGGATAGCTTGGCCGCGTTCTTGATCAGCGAACTCTGGTAGAGCCTGTGACAGCTTTGCCATCTCATTCTGGACAAACTGGCTTAGGTTTTGCTGATACTCCGCTTGTTGCTGTTGAGCAATGCGTTGTTGTTCAGCACGAACCGCATACAGTTGCTTTTCCTTCTGAGAGAGTTCTGCGACCTTTACGGCATAGCCAATAGGGTCAATGTCTTTAAGACTTTCCAAGTCATCCTCGGGCTGCTGTTGCGCTAGGAATTGTTCGATAGCTTGCAACCTTTGGGCGTACGCATCTCGCAGTTGTCGCGACTCCTCAATCGCACCACGTTCAGCCTCGATAGCCTTACGTTGTTCAGCGATTTCTTGAGTCTTCTTGGTGTAATCAGCACCTAGTTGATAAGACTTCACCAGATCATCAAGGGTCACATCCTTTTCTTCGCCTGCCGCTTTGATACGGTAGACAGGTTGTTCCTCTGCTTCATCGGAGTCTTCAACGTAGTCAGATTCATCATCAGAATCTTCTTGGGCCTCAATTTCCTCGGATTCATCCGGTTCGTTAACTTGCTCTTGCGAGGGTTCGCCACCGTCCATCAACGAGAGAAATCGGCTTGCAGCGTCATTTACCGTCAGTTCGCCACTTCCCGATTCGGGAGTCATGGAGTTTTCCATTTATCTTCCTTTTTCCAGATTCGTCTGGAGACGTTTACTAGCAATATGCTAGAAAATCTTTAATCGCTTGCGCTCAATTTCTTGTTGGTGTGCAAGTGATTCAATTTGTGCTTTGAATTCACGGATTGAACATAGTTTCGTGTATGCAGAATTGCGAGTATCGAAGTCGAATTCATTTGAATTTGCCCATCTATTCATTTCACGAGATTCCATATCATTAAAAATCTCTTGAAACATTGGGTCAAGCAACAGATTCTTAGCCCAATCGCATTTATTCATGGCTAACCCTTAATAAGTGAGTTAATTGTATCAATTGCCTTCAATACTGTATCAGATTGAGCCACATCAGCATTACCGTTAGCAACAGCGGCTTCCAATTCCAATTTAATCTGCTTCAACGCTAGTTCTGCTTCCTTAATTCGGATATTGGCAGCATCATTCTGTGCTTTCATCGTCATCTCAGCCGACTTGCGAGTAATCTCCAATTGCATCTGCTCGCGGTCTAGTTGCACCTTTGCAGCATCAGTCTGTGCGCGGAGTTGATTCTTTTCGCGTTCCACCTGTGCCAGCAGTTGTGCAGCTTGAGTATTCGGATCTGATTGCTGTTGAGAGGCTTGTTGCTCCAGCATCGCATCTGTCTCGGGCGTGACTGGCTTAAAGTAAGAGTCCACATCCTTGATACCAGCGGCCTCGACCATCTTCGACAGGGTATTGCGGTATTGAGAAACAGATACCAGCGGATTAGCGGGGCCGAATCCCTTGAGGATTTCCTCTTGCTTCGCCAGAACCATCTGCAACATGGCAAGTTGTTCGTTGCGATTGCCATTACCAAGCCCGACGTTGATAGTTACGTCATACGAATTCTTCCATGTGCGCGGGTCATAAGGCACATATTTGCCCCTGAGACGCAGAATACGGGGCTTATCGGAGTATTTGGCTGCTAGGCATAGGATGCCCTTGAATAGGCTCTTAACGCCCGTCTCAGCGAATGTGCGAGCGATTAGTTCTAGCTTGCCTTGCGCCTGTGTTGTCATCGCGGCTACAGCGGTAGCAGTGACGTTTTGCAGGATGTCAGGATTAAGCCCTTGCTGTGCGTCAGATACGCCAGTACGCTTTGCCTGTACTCCGTCGATGTACTCCATCATCGGGAATGTCTGGCTAGCAATAGACTGGACAGCCAGCGATTGCACAGCACCAGCACTCTTAACGCGTACAACACCACCAGGCGTAGTGGTCAGTAGGTCGTCCAGATTAACCTGCCCGTCGATAGCAACCATACGGTTGTTGTTCGTCAGATAGAGGTTGTCCAGCATCTGGCGAGTCAGTGTGGTCTTGATGAGTTGCAGGTCGGTAGCGCGATCAGCAAGCGACTGACCATAGAACTTGTGCGGAATCGGCAGCGGACAAATAGAGTGGAAGGGCACGAAGTCACACTCTTCCTTGCTCAGAATTTCGTTGCCAGCGTAGAAAATCTTGTAGCGGTGGGTAAGACCAATATCGGACTCTTCTTCCATCTGAGATTCGTCTTCTACGTCTTGCACGTAAAACTCTGGAGAGTCTTCCTCAGCATACTTCTCACCAGTAATCACATAGCACTCGAATACCTCGACTTCTTGCATATCGAAGTCAAGCGATTGCTGGTCGTGTGGTTGCTCACCTTGCGAGAATCGTGCTACACGCTCAGGCGTAAAAGAGAGAGAGTCATTGCTAGGTAGACCACTAACAACGTCTCTGTCGAAACCCATAGCCACAAGTTCGCCACGCGTAACCAGACGACGGTGAGCAACGAAAGGACTGTCCTGTACGTTCCTAGCACGCTTCGAGATAAGAAACTCCTCGGGCGGAACATTCTCAATCTTGACAGTACCGAATTCATTTTTACGCTCCACTTGCACAGTGTGCTTACGAATGACCATCCCATAAGGATCAATCATCTCTTGCGTGTCCTGAGCAACGACTTCTAGCGTGCCATCCGACATCAGCATTACCAGTTCATCGTCAGTCAAGTCACGGTAGGTCTCTTTATTAATATCGACCTTGGTATCCCAATATGTCTTGACAATGCCAACCTTTTGCAGCAGTGCATCGAAGAACCAGTTACGCAGAATAATGAATCCCTCGTTGTCACGATTCAGCACCCAGTTGCAATACTCAGTAGCCTGCTTGGCAGCTTCTTCATCTCCAGGCGACACTGGATCGAATCGCACGACTTCTTCGCCAGTGAACACACGCATGAGTTGCGGCAGAGCGCCATCAATGACCTCGGCAACCTCACCCGTGACAATCTGCGAGCGACCTTCTAGTTCGTTTCCGTAGGGATCACGCAGATACGCAGACAGAGCCTGGCGACGCTGTTCAGTGGTCTCAGACTCCAGATAACCGATTGCGCCATCAATCTCTGATTCGATTAGCGACTTGAGTGCATATGTATTCATTAAACCACCCACGAAGAATTTATATTTAGAGGCTTATCCCAAGTGGAAGTGCCTTCGTTCAATCCTATTGCCAAATATCTAAATGCGTCAGCAGAGTGACTAGACCAGTCATGTAACGGCTTATCATAAAACACAGCACGTTTATCGTCATATTCTCGCCGATAGTTTCGCAGTGCGTCTAGTCCATGTTTTGTCTTATCAATCTCAAACCAGCAGCGTGGCAATAACTGGCGTAC